>SMFG01000068.1_pt1 | contig 13987 bp, 6 predicted proteins | sample 2456131 | NCBI WGS metagenome assembly SMFG01 (sample SAMN10132612, study PRJNA489261) | soil metagenome | isolation source: day120 antibiotic-silt loam soil ammended with raw manure from dairy cow... | place: USA | collected 2015-05-01
CATCGCGGACGTGACGACGGCGGTGGCGCGCGGCGAGCTCGACAAGAAGATCACGGTGGATGTGCGGGGCGAAATCCTGGAGCTCAAGAACACCGTCAACACGATGGTGGACCAGCTCAATTCCTTCGCCTCGGAAGTGACCCGCGTGGCCCGCGAAGTGGGCACCGAGGGCAAGCTGGGCGGCCAGGCGGAGGTGAAGGGTGTGGGCGGGGTGTGGAAGGACCTGACCGACAACGTGAACTCGATGGCCGGCAACCTCACCGCCCAGGTGCGCGGCATTGCGCGCGTGGTGACGGCGGTGGCCAACGGCGACCTCAAGCAGCAGCTGGTTGTGGAAGTGAAGGGCGAGATCGCCACGCTCGCCGAAACCATCAACGCCATGATCGGCACGCTGGCCACCTTCGCCGACCAGGTCACCAACGTGGCCCGCGAAGTCGGCATTGACGGCAAGCTGGGCGGCCAGGCGAGGGTGCCGGGCGCGGCGGGCATCTGGCGGGACCTCACCGCCAACGTCAATCAGCTCGCGGCCAACCTCACCACCCAGGTGCGTGCCATTGCGGAAGTGGCAACGGCGGTCACCAAGGGCGACCTCACCCGCTCCATCACGGTCGAAGCCCTGGGCGAAGTGGCGCAGCTCAAGGACAACATCAATGAGATGATCCGCAACCTGCGCGACACGACGCGCAAGAACACCGAACAGGACTGGCTCAAGACCAACCTGGCCAAGTTCAGCCGCATGCTGCAGGGCCAGCGTGACCTGACCGCGGTTTCCGAACTGATCCTCTCCGACCTCGCCCCGCTGGTGGCTGCCCACCACGGCGTCTTCTACCTCGTCGAAGGCAGCGCCAGGGATGTCCGGCTGGAGCTGCTGGCGAGCTACGCCTATGAGGAGCGCGAGGACAGCCCGCGGTCCTTCCGGCTGGGCGAGGGGCTGGTCGGTCAGTGTGCGGTGGACCGCCGTATTCTCATGGTGAGTGAGGTGCCCGGCGACTACATCCGGGTCAGCTCCGGCCTGGGGGCGGCGCCGCCGCGGAACATCGTGGTCATTCCGGTGCTGTTCGAGAACGACGTGAAGGCCGTGCTCGAGCTGGCCACCTTCGAGCCGGTGGACGAAATCCGGCTCAACTTCCTGGAGCAGCTGGCCGAGAGCATCGGCATCGTGCTCAATACGATCATCGCCAACATGCGGACGGAGGAGCTGCTCAAGCAGTCGCAGGCACTCACCGAGAGTCTCCAGTCCCAGCGCGAGGCGCTCACCGAAACCAACCAGCGGTTGGAGCAGCAGACCCGGTCGCTGCAGCAGTCGGAGGAATTGCTCAAGAAGCAGCAGGACGAGCTGCAGCAGACCAATCTCGAGCTGGAGGACAAGGCCCGGCTGCTCTCCATGCAGAAGACCGAGGTGGAACAGAAGAACCGCGAGGTGGAACAGGCCAAGGTCGCGCTCGAGGAGAAGGCCGAGCAGCTGGCGCTCACCTCCAGGTACAAGTCGGAGTTCCTCGCCAACATGTCCCACGAACTCCGGACACCGCTCAACAGCCTGCTGATCCTCTCACAGATCCTCTCCGAGAACGCCGACACGAACCTGACCGGCAAGCAGGTCGGCTACGCCCAGACGATCCATTCATCCGGATCGGATCTGCTCGACCTGATCAACGACATTCTCGACCTGTCCAAGATCGAGTCGGGTACCATGGCGGTCGACATCGGCAATGTGTCCTTCGCCGATCTCCAGCGTTTCGTCGAGGGTACCTTCCGCCAGATGGCGGACCTCAAGGACCTCGATTTCGATGTCCAGCTCGCGGAGAACCTGCCGCTCTCGCTGCAGACCGACGCGAAGCGCCTCCAGCAGGTGCTCAAGAACCTGCTCTCCAATGCGTTCAAGTTCACCGAGCGCGGCGGCGTGTCCCTGCACGCCCGGGTGGCGCGGGACGGCTGGAGCGCGGGCCAGCCCCACCTGGACAGCGCCGAGACGGTCATCGCATTCAGTGTCGTCGATTCGGGTATCGGGATTTCCCGCGACAAGCACGCGGTCATCTTCGAGGCATTCCAGCAGGGTGATGGTACCACCAGCCGTAAGTACGGTGGCACCGGCCTGGGGCTCTCCATCAGCCGCCAGATCGCCCGGCTGCTCGGCGGCGAGATCTGCCTGGCCAGCCAGCCGGGTGAGGGAAGTACGTTCACCCTCTATCTCCCGGCCGCCTTCCCGATGGAAGTGGCGGACGCCGAGACGGAAGCGGCGCGGGTCCCGTCCATCGAGGCGCCCAAGGCGACGCTGGGGTCACGACTCACCATCCTGCCTACCTTCGAGCGCGCCATCGGCGACGACCGTGCCGCGCTGGCACCGGGTGACCAGGTGCTGCTGATCGCGGAGGATGACCCCGCGTTTGCCCAGATCCTCCTCGACCTCGCGCGCGAGCATGGCTTCAAGGGCATCGTGGCGCAGCGCGCCGATCAGGCCCTGGCGCTGACGCGCGAGTTCGTGCCCACGGCCGTCACGCTCGACCTCCGGCTCCCCGATCTCGACGGCTGGACCATCCTGGACCGGCTCAAGCATGACCCCGGCACCCGCCATATTCCGGTGCACGTCATTTCGGTCGAGGAGGACTGGCAGCGAGGCCTCCGCCTCGGCGCGATCGACTTTCTCACCAAACCGGCCAGCCGGGAACGCATCGCGGAATCGCTGCGATCGCTCACCGAGTTCGTGAGCCGCCCGGTCAAGCGGCTCCTCGTCGTCGAGGATGACCTGGTGCAGCGCGAGAGCATCACCACGCTGCTGGAGGGCGACGACATCGAGACCACCGCAGTGGGCACCGGCACGGAGGCGCTCGAGCAGCTGCACGGGCGCCACTTCGACTGCATGGTGCTGGACCTGGGGTTGCCCGACATGACCGGCTTCCAGCTGGTCAAGCGGATCAAGAGCGAGGTGGGGCTCCGGAAGCTGCCGACGGTCGTCTATACCGGGAAATCGCTGTCGCGCACCGAGGAACTCGAACTCGGGCGGCTGGCAGAATCGGTGGTCATCAAGGATGCCCGCTCGCCCGAGCGGCTGCTCGACGATACGTCGCTCTATCTCCACCGCGTGACGGAACTGCTTCCGGAGTCCCGGCGGCGCATGCTCGACCACGCCCGGCAGCAGGATCCCGCGCTGGCCGGCCACACCGTCCTGATCGTGGATGACGATGTCCGCAATATCTTCGCACTGACCACCCTGCTCGAGCGGAGCGGGATGCACGTGGTGCACGCGGAGAGTGGCCGGGAAGGACTGGCCCGGCTGCAGGAGACACCGGGGATTGATATCGTGCTCATGGACGTGATGATGCCGGAGATGGACGGATATGAAACGACCCGGGCCATCCGGGAGCAGCCGAAGTTCCGGAAGCTGCCGGTCATCGCGGTGACAGCCAAGGCGATGAAGGGCGACCGCGAGAAATGCATCGAGGCCGGCGCGGTGGACTACATCGCCAAGCCGGTGGATACCGACCAACTCTTTTCCCTGCTCCGGGTATGGCTGCACCGCTGATGGCACGCGAGGAGCTGCCCGGGCAGGTGGCCGCCGGCATCCTGCTGGTGGACGACCAGCCCGCCAACCTGGTGGCGCTCGAGGCGATGCTCGAGGGCATCAGCCCGCATATCGTCACGGCCGCCTCCGGCCGTGAGGCGCTGAAGCAGCTCCTGGGGGCGGACTTCGCCGTCATCCTGCTGGACGTGAAGATGCCGGACATGGACGGCTTCGAGACGGCGGCACTCATCCGTGACCGGGAGCGTTCGCGCCACACGCCGATCATCTTTCTCACTGCCGCCGACCGCGATGCCCAGATGGCGGTGCGCGGCTACGCGGTCGGCGCCGTGGACTATCTCACCAAGCCCATCGTGCCGGAATTCGTGCGCTCCAAGGTATCCGTGTTCGTGGAACTGGCCCGGACGAACGCCGAACTGGTGCGGCAGGCCGAGCGGCTCAAGGCCAGCGAAGCGGCGGCACTCGAGCTCACCGTGACCCAGAAGGCGTTGATCCGCGACCTGGAGCACAAGAACCACGAACTGGAAAGCTTCAGCTACGCCGTCTCGCATGACCTCCGCTCACCGCTCCGGCGGATTGACGGCTTCGCCCGGGCGCTGCTGCAGACCGGCGAGGTATCGTCCAGCACCGGCACGCGTTTCCTCTCCAATATCCGCAGCAGCATCAGTCAGATGGGCCAGCTGATCGACGACGTCATCTACCTGGCGCGGGTCACCAGCACGGAACTCCGGGAACATGATGTGGATCTGAGCGAGGTCGCGCGGCTGGCGCTCGACCAGATGCGCCAGGCCGAGCCGGCGCGGCAGGTGACCACCCGCATCCGCCCCGGTGTCATCGTGTCCGGCGACGGCCGGCTGCTGCGGATCGCGCTGGAGAACCTGCTGGCGAACGCGTGGAAGTTCACCAGCAAGCGCCCCGATGCCGCGATCGAGTTCGGCTACCGGCAGCGGGATGGCGAACGCACCTACTTCGTGAAGGACAACGGCGTCGGGTTCGACATGGAGTTCGCGGAGCGGCTCTTCGGGCCATTCCAGCGGCTGCACCGCTCGGACGAATTTCCCGGCAGCGGCATCGGCCTCGCCACCGTGCGGCGGGTGATCCACCGGCACGGCGGGCAGGTCTGGGCGGAGGCGAAGCCGGGGGAAGGGGCGGTGTTCAGTTTTACGTTGGGGGAGTTGAGAGTTGAGAGTTGAGAGTTGAGAGTTGAGAGTTGAGAGTTGAGAGTTGAGAGCTGAGAGTTGAGAGTTGAGAGCTGAAGGCCGCGCCACCCGCGACCCCCCACTCCGTCACACCCATGCGAACGCCGGGAGTCGAACCCGGACCCCTTGCGGGACAGGATCCTAAGTCCTGCGCGTCTGCCAGTTCCGCCACGCTCGCCCTGCTGTGCCTCACACCATCAGCTTACCACGAGTCATCCTGAGCCGCGGAGCGGCGAAGGAGCCATGCCCCGGCCTGCGGCCCCTTCGCTTCGCTCAGGATGACCCTGTGGTTAACCCACTTTGGTGAAGCGCACTAGAACAGGTACCGCACCCCTCCCTGCACCTGCCTCGGCTCCCCCAGCCCTGACCGGATCGTGCCGTCGAAGTTCTGGTAGGTGCCACCCGCGGCCGGATCCTTGAAGTTATCGTGGTTGGTCAGGTTGAACACCTCCAGGATCAGCTCCGCCGTGCCCTTGGTGCCGAAGGAAAATGGCTTGGAGAGCCGCAGGTCCCAGGAAAAATACGCATTGTCCCGGCGCAATGTGTTCCGCAGCAGGACGGTGCCGTCGGTGCAGATGCGATCGACCGGCCGCGCTGCGCGCTCGACGGCGCCTGCCACGGTCGGGGTACAGTCCTGCGACATCGGTTGCGCGGAATAGACACTGACCCGGTTGTTGAGGTAGAAGTTGCCCGGGAGGATGGCCAGCACCCATGCGTTGACGCGGTGCCGCTGGTCGCGGTCGCTCCAGTTGTACTCCTGGTCGAGCCGGTCCGCCCTGGCATAGCGGAAGCTGAACGGGTCGCGCTCGTTGTCGTCATCGCTCTTGTCGAAGGAGAGCGTGTAGTTGACCTGGAACTGGAGTCTGGAGCCGGCCATCCGGCTGAGTTCCGCGGTGATTCCAGTATAGCGGGACTTGGCAGTGCTCTGCAGCACGGTCAGCGCGCCGATGCCGTTGCCGCCCGGAAGGCCGGTCCGCCACGGGCTGCCGAAAACGGCATCATTGGCGTTGAGGAACCGGGCAAGGTGCTGGGTCCGGGCGTGCGTCACGCTGAGACTTGCCGCGACGCCATGGCCCACCACGCGCTCATATCCGATCGTGGCCGTGAAGGTGCGAGGGTTCTGGTAGTCCTTGTCCACCACGTTCACGTCCGGATCGAATGGGCCACCGGCCGGCGAGGGCAGCAGCACGCCGTAGGCGGGCGGCGCGCCCAGAATCCCGGCCAGCGCGCTGTTGCGGAAGATGCTCTGGCCTCGCGATCCGTCGGTGCTCCTGCTGCTCGCGAGGTTGAGGCCCGGTGTCCGCGCGTAGTAGATCCCCGCATTGGCCCGAAGCACCGACTGTCCGTCGTCGTTCACATCATACGCAAGACCGAGCCGGGGCTGGAACATGCCCTTGTCCGACGGAATGGTCCCGTCGCTGGGAAACTCGAACGTGCCCTGGGCGTTGGTTACGGTCGTGCCGATGAACGGGGCATAGAACAGGTCGGCAATCGGCGTGATCAGGGACGGCTCGATCTGGGCCTCCCAGCGCAGGCCGTAATTCACCGTCAGGTTGTCGCGCGGCTTCCAGCTGTCCTGCAGGAAGAGCGCATACTCCTTCTGGATGATAGTCTGTGTTCCCGCTTCGGCCGCCGTGAGGCCGCCGATACCGGCCTGCTGCAGGTAGAGATCCACGGGGCCGGTGATCGAGGTCCCGGCCGGGCAGGTGCCGTCCGTGTCGGTGCTGCCGTCGGAACACTCGACGTAGCCATTCCCGAATGCCACATAGTTCAGGAAACCATTCACCGACGAGAACGCGATCCGCCCATTCTCGAAGCCGCGGAAGGTCTGCTTGACGCCGGTCCGATTGAACTCCCCTCCGAACTTGAACAGGTGATGCCCGGAGACGATCGAGACGTTGTCCAGCAGCTGCAGGCGGTAGTCGTACGCCAGGTCGATCGGAATGAAGAACGGCATGCCGATGCGGTAGCCGGCCGTCCCGGACGGCCCGGTGAATGCGATGTCCGTATCCGGGAAGGGACGTCCGGTGGCGGGGTTGATGGGGCCATCGTAGGGCCGGGGCCGATCCTCGCGCGCCACCTGGAACCGGAACTCGTTGGAGAGCGCCGACGAGAACAGGGAGTTCAGCGCGCCGTTGACCGCGTGGGAGTGATCCTTCTCAACCGCGTTGGCGCTCCGGCCCCAGAAGTCCACGTCGAAGGTGCCGTTGTTCTGGCGGGAATTGGTGAAATTGTACTTGAGCGTCGCGTTGTGCTTCTCGCCCAGCCGGAAGTCGAACTTGGCGAGGAGCGCCTGCGCCGAGTTGGTCCGGGTGATGGAGCCGAAATCATTCTGCAGCGCACCGCCGAACGCCGTGTCCACGAACGCCAGCAGCCGGTCGTCAATCAGCGGCAGCCGCGTGGTCTGCTTGGTATCGTTGTACACCTGCTGGTCGTACGCCAGGAAGAAGAACACCTTGTCGCGGACGATCGGGCCGCCCAGCGTGGCGCCGAACTGATTCTGGGCAAAGTCGGGCTTGAAGCCCGTCTTCGCGCCGTCCGTGAAACTGTGGGAGTAGTCCGCCGAGAAATTGTCGTACTTGCCGAAGTAGTGCGCCGAGCCGTGCAGCGTGTTGGTGCCGGACTTGGTGATGATGTTCATGAACCCGCCGCCGGACCGGCCGAATTCGGCGTTGGCGCCGTCGGCGACCACGACGAAGTCCTGGACCGCGTCCAGGTTGAACGTGAACGCCGGCCGCTGTCCACCCCGCTGCTCCCCGAAGAACGGGTTGTTGAAGTCGGCACCATCCACCGAGACGTTGTTGTGGATGCCGCGCTGGCCGCCGATGCTGATCTCGTCACCATCCGGACCCTGCACGATGGCGACGTTGGGCGTGAGCGTGGTGAAGTTGAACACGTTCCTGCCGTTGTTCGGCAGCCCTTCCACGGCCTCCGTGCTCAGCCGGGTCGCCGATTCCGACGCCGTCACATCCACCGGCGGCTGGCCGGTGGTCACCGTGAGTTCCTCCAGCTGGATGGCCTGCTGCGGGAGCAGGAAGGTCAGCTGTGCCGTCTCCCCCAGCCGGATCGGCAACCCGCGACGTGCCTCCGCCCGATACCCAACCGCCCGGGCCGAGACGTCATAATTCCCGAGCGGAAGCAGGGTCGCGACGAATACGCCGCTGCTGTTGGTCGTCAGCGTTCGCGACAGGTTGGTCGCGGTGTTCCGGAGAGTGACCACCGCGCCGGCGATGGATCTCCCCGCCGAATCAGCGACCGTGCCTCGCAGCACGCCGGTGGACGCCTGTGACTGCGCCCGCAGGGAACTTGGGGAGAGGAAGGCAAGTGCGGTAGTCAGGAAAAGCGCGGCGAACCATCGGGAACGGGTATGCGGCACGGGCCACACTCCGGATTCCGACCCGGCGGGCCGGGTCTGGTTATCCTGCCGGGCATCATGAGGAACGCCAAACGTTACGGCTCACAGCCGAAGCTGGCAAGACGGGGCGTCGGCTCAATACCCCGAGGACGGTTCGACCAGGCGAGGGGGCTCCCGCCCCTCTTCCAGCGCCGTAAGCGAAGCCAGGAAGCCATTGACCGCGCCTTCGATGCTGGTGACGCCGGCGACGTGCGGGGAAATCAGCACCTTGGGATGCGACCAGAGTGGAGAATCGGTCGGCAGGGGCTCGCTCATGAACACGTCGAGCGCCGCGCCCGCCAGTCGCCCGTCGTCCAGCGCATCCAGCATCGCGGCATCATCCACCAGCGGGGCCCGGGCGACGTTGATGAGCCAGCAGTCCCGCGCCTGAGCAAGAACGTGGGCGTTGACCATGTTCCGGGTCTCGTCGGTGAGCGGGGCGGCGAGCACCAGCCAGCGCGCGCCGGTCATGAGTTCGGCGAGCTGCCCGGATTTTTCGACCCGGCGGAAGCCACGCGCCGGCTGGCCGGAGCGCGAGACGCCATCCACCGTCACGCCGACCGCCGACAGTCGTTCGGCGATGCCCTCGCCCAGGTCGCCCGTGCCGACGATGACCGCCCGGGTGCCCTGCAGGACCGCCGGACTGAACCTGCGCCAGCGATGATCCTGCTGGTCCCTGACCAGCTGCGGAATCTGCTGCGTAACCGCCAGTGCTCTCGCGAGCACGTATTCCCCGATCGGAACCGCGAATGATTCGGTGGTGCGGGTGAGCAGTACGTTCCGGGGCCACTCGATGCCCCTGGTCCATCCATCCACTCCCGCACCGATGCAATGGACCCAGCGTGCGCCACCCAGCCCCGCAGCGGGGCGGCGGAACCCCACCATCACTTCCGCCCACGCTACGTCATCGTCAGTGGCAACCGCTGGCAACCGGGCCCGGAAGTCGATATCCGGCCGCAACGGGCGGAGCTGTTCGACAATCGGCTCCGCAAAGGCGTGGTGCACGACCAGAACTCGCTCGAAGTGATTCGGAGTCATTCAGGTTGGGCCTTGATCTCGCCAGATTCCACGATCTCTACGGCGTAGCCCTCGATGGAGTCGGGCAACGCGCGCCGGACACTGTCATTCAGCTGAACCACCATCACGTACACCGTTGGCGCCCCGTGCCGCCCACCCTGGCCGACCCCGACGACGCCGGGAATGGCCATGAGCGAATCGGTGTGACGTTGGAGAACGTCGGCAATCGAGGGCACGGCACTCCTCTCGACACCACCGCCTGCCGGCCCTGAAGGGCGGCAGGCGGCAATGAGGGTCACGAGCAGGGCAACCAGTGACGCTGCGCGCATCACTTTCCGTCAATGGCAACGCCAAGTGCCGAGAGCACCGCGCCGATCGGATTGCCGATCGTGGTGGTCTGGCCGCCGGCAAAGAGCAGGGCCACCGGATTGGCGCTGGCGTCGTCGGTGACGATCAGCGAGCCCGAATCTCCTGCCTTGCTGAAGGCGCCCCGCTTGCCCGACACAACCACCTGGTTTACGAAGGTCGCGACACCGCCTTCGTACTGCACATTGACGGTCGCGTTGATGGACGCCACCGATCCGTGGGTGCAGGCGGTAGTGCGGCCGCACTTCTGGACCAGCATGCCGATTGTAGCGTTCCGGGTGGTACTGTTGGGAACACCGTAGCCGCCGCTGAAGGTGGCGTTGCCCACATTTCCGGTGGTGGTGCTGGCGATGGCGGCGTCCACAGTGTTGGTGCCGCTGCCGAAGCGGATCTGGACGAACTGTGACAGCGTCCCGATCGAGCTGTTGGCCGGAATGCTGCACTGGGGAGCGGTGTCGAAACTGCCGGGCTGCAGGATGTCCTCACCCGGGCTTCCATTATTCTGCCGCGCCAGCACATGGTTGTTGCTCAGGATATAGACATTGCCGCCCTTGGTCACGCGGGCGCCGAGCGTGCCGGCGGCGCACTCGTTCTCATTGCCGATGGAGACCCCTATCGGTACCGGGCGGGTAAACGTGCCGGTTGGATCGGTGGCGCCGCTGCCCCCACCCCCGCCGGGCTTGCCCTTCCTCGGCAGGATCGCCGAGAACGGCCCCGTCGGCATCAGCTTGACCGCAACGCCGTCGAGCGTCTTCGGGAGGCCGCCAACGGCCCCGTTGGTGGTCATGATGACGACGGCGGCTTTGCCGTCATCCGTGACGCCGACACCGACACCTTCGACACCGTTTCGTGCCATGATCTGTGCCTGGTGCTTGGCCTGCGCTGCCATGGCGGCATGGAGGTCAGGCCCCTGCTGGCCGCCTCGCGCGAAAGACGGCGAGCTGGTGTCCGGACTGGTGCCGTCGCTGCACGCGGTGGCCAAGGCAAGCGCAAACGTGAGTCCGATGCGCAGCGATGCGCCACCGGCTGACTGGGAAGTTCTCATGTGGTGCACCTCGAGGCTATGGTGCCGATACACTGCCCGGGAGGGCAGCTGGGCTGGTGCGTCCACGATAGCAGTTGGAGGGGTCGGACGCCAGAGGGGGCTGAGCGCTCGAGCCAGATGCCTGAACGCCAGGCACGGTCACCCTGGCGTAGCGAAAGGGCCGGAACCCCGTAAAGGTTCCGACCCCGTCAGCCGCCAGCTCTTAACTCTCAACTCTCAACTCTTAACTCTTAACTCTCATCTACTTATCCGCCAGCTGAACCCGCTCGATGAAATCACCCACCCGGACCCGATAGAGATGGAGCGTGACGATCTTGCCCGGTCCAGCGTCTTTCAGCGCGGAGGCAAGGTCCGATTCCGATCGGATGCTCCTGTCCTCCACTGCGGTGATGATATCGGCCACACCCTGTGTCGGGTTCGGCTCCAGCAGTCGGGCATCCCACGCCGGCCCGCCCGGGGTGATGTCGGTGATGAGCACCCCACGGATGTCATCCGGCAGCCCCATCTGCGATGCCATGTCGCTGCTGACGGTCTGGACCCGGGCACCGAGCAGACTCTGTGCGGCCCCTGCGGGACGCTTCTGCTCCGACTCGGCGGAGTCGTCGTTGGAACTGTCGGTCTGACTGCTCGCCAGCGCCTCATCCAGCGCGTCGAGCTTGACCGTGACGACCTTCCGGATGCCGCCTTTCCGCGCGACCTCGATCTTCACTTCGTCGCCCGGCTTCCGGAACCCGATCTCCTGCTGCAACTGACCGGTCCGGTACATCGGCCGCCCGTCCACCGAGAGGATCACGTCACCGGCCTTGAGTCCGGCCTTGGCTGCGGGCGACGAGGGGTCGGTGATGCTGTTGATCGTGACCCCGCGAATCTGGTCCAGCCCGACGTACTGGGCGTCCAGCCGGGTGGCATCCTGAATCGTCACGCCGATCGCGGCGCGATGCACCGCGCCGGTCTGGATCAGTTGATCCATGACCTGCCTGACCAGGTTGATCGGGATCGCAAAGCCATAGCCCGAATAGAACCCGGTCTCGCTCGCAATGGCGGAGTTGATGCCGATGGCTTCGCCCTTCACGTTGACCAGCGGGCCGCCCGAGTTGCCGGGATTGATGGCCGCGTCGGTCTGGATGAAGTCAGAGATGCTCAGGTTCGAGGTCTTGAGCCCCGCGAGACTCCGCCCCTTGGCGCTCACGATGCCGCTGGTGACGGTGAAGGTGAGCGACTCGCCCAGCGGGTTGCCGATGGCGAGAACCCACTCACCGACCCGCTCATTGTCGCTGTTGCCGAGCGCCAGTGGCTTGAGGTCCTTGGCGTCGATCTTGAGGACCGCAACATCGGTATTGGGGTCGGTACCGACCACCTTGGCCACGAACTCGCGCTCATCATGCAGCCGGACGGTCACCTTGTCCGCGCCCGCCACCACATGGTTGTTGGTGAGGATGTAGCCGTCGGCCGAAACGATGAAACCGGACCCGGTGCCCTGCTCCAGCCGCGGTCCGACGCTGTCCGGCATATTGAAGAAACGGCGGAATTCCCGCGGCACCTTCGGCGCCCGCACCGTCTCGGTCCGTTGCGACTGGACGTAGACGACGCTTGGGACCACGGCCTGCGCGACCGCGGCGAACGCGTCGCTGAAATCGGCCAGCGGTTTGGCTTCCGGAATCGAAGGCGGCGCCACCGGCGTGATGCTCCCGGAGGTCACCTGGGCCAGCTCCTGGGCGGACCAGTTCTGTGATCGTACCGACATGCGTGTCCTGCCTGTTCGTGCGGCGAGGGAAAGGTGTAATCCCCGTCGAGGGGCTTTTCAATTTACATGGGATGCACGCACGCCGCCGGGCGTCGCATCCGGGGCATTACGGAGTGCCAGTTTTGAGGCCCAGGACGCCGGGACCCTGCTCGAACACGACGTCCACCGGAATCCCGGCTGCGGTCAGCCGGTTCAGGTCACCCTGCAGCTGGGTGTCAATGGTTCCGTAACGCTGCATGTAGGCCTTGACCCCGTCGTAGTCGCCGTTGCCCTGCAGCCGGAGGATCGTGGCCGAGAGCGAGTCGGTGGCCACCCGCATGCGGTCAGCGTTCACCCGGTAGGTGCCGCTGGCGGAATCCCGGCTGAACGCGCCCAGGTCCTTGAAGAAATTGAAGCGGGCGAGGTTGGCCCGGCCATGGGCGTCGCTTGCGCCAAATCGAACCGAGCGGAAGATGCTGGCCAGGAACGTGACGTAGTTGTCCATCACCTTGGCGTCCGGCAGCTCACCCATCGAATCGAGCGCAGCAATCATGTAGAGGCCCAGCACGTCGGCCTTGCCTTCTTCCAGCGCGCCGGCCTCTTCCTTGAGCGCCGTACGCACCGTGCCGCGGTTGTTGATGGTATGCTTGATGCCCAACCCGTGGGCTACCTCATGGAACATCGTGTTCTGGAAAAAAGCGTTAAATGAGATGTTGCCCTGCTGCTCGGGCGCAATCAGCTGGTCGGCGATCGGCATCAGGATCCGGTCGAACTTGGCCCGCATGGCATTCTTGAGCTGGAGCCGCCGGGTGCCGCGCTGGAGCTGGACCTGTTCATCGTTCGGCAGGTTGATTGCGATGGTCTTGCCGCCCGAATTGGCCTGGCCGGCATAGTACACCGCGTCATATGCGTTGAGGTCGGAATCGGTTCCGGGCTTCTCGCGTCGATACTGGGCCTCGACCGGCAACCCCGTCTGCAGGCGGGGCAGCAGGACCGCGTAGCGCGCCAGCCGCCGGCTCCAGTCCCGGTCCTTGATCAGGACGTAGGCCTCGTGCGCCGCCTTGTAACCGAAGAGGGCATCGTCATAGGTCTCGATCGGACCGATGACGACATCGATGCCATTGTCCTTCATGTCGAGCCAGGCCAGGTCGCTGGCGCGGAAGTTGTCGGTCTCCAGCGCCGTGGCCCGAAGCCCGAGGTACTTGCGGAGCCCGGGATCCTGCGCCAGCTGCGCCGCCTGCCGGAGCAGATCGGCCGCGCGTCTGGTGTGAGCGCTGAATATCTCATGGTACGGCACCGCTACCAGTCCACCGCTGGAGTCGCGCTGGACCATGGTGTAGAGACTCTTGAGCGCGGCACCACCGTCGGTGGAGCGGGTGACGGCGCTGTCGAACCCGGCCTTGGTCATGTCAGCGGGATAGAATCGGGCACCGGCCGGCCTGGCGCCGACTCCCGGCACGAATGGCTTGTCGCCATCCAGGCGGTTCCAGGGGCCGTAGTTGATCTCGGCCAGGCGCTTGAGGTCAGGGTCGGTGATCGCGCCGAGCACGCTGTCTGCGGGACCTGCCGCCTCCAGCCAGAAGATGCTGTCCATCTCCTGGGCCGCGGTGATGAGCAGCGGCAGCATCTGGCGTTCGCTGTCGGACAACTGGGTCAGGTCGGCGGTGAGGCGGACGGTGTCGTATTGGGCGAGCAGGCTGTCCGAGGTGGACATCGGTTCGGACGC
>SMFG01000057.1_pt1 | contig 13953 bp, 10 predicted proteins | sample 2456131 | NCBI WGS metagenome assembly SMFG01 (sample SAMN10132612, study PRJNA489261) | soil metagenome | isolation source: day120 antibiotic-silt loam soil ammended with raw manure from dairy cow... | place: USA | collected 2015-05-01
CGGGAGTCGGGATACCGTCTCGCGAAATAGAGCTGCGTGGCGAGGAACCGGCTGAAGTGCAGGCTGGTCGGATCGCGGCGATGCGCCCGTTCGGCGAGCGCGAGAGCGCTGTCCATCCTGTCACGGAGGCGGTACGACATCGCCCGGAGGCCGATGACGTCGGGATCGAGCGAATCGGCCGCCCACGCGCGATCGAGGCGCTCGCCGGCGCGCGCAAAGTCCATCCGCGTGAACATGTCGCTCGCCGCCAGCGTCGCCCAGGCACTCCCGGCGGTGTTGTCGAGTGCCAGCGCCCGCAGCGACAGCGTCTCGACCTTCGGCCACGTGTCATCGGGGTCGGCGAGATTGTTGAGGATGGTGAAGATGTGTGCATGGGCCAGCCCGTACAGGCCGGGGACGTAGAGCGGCCGTCGCTCCACCAGAGAGACGAACGTGTCACGCGACGCCGCGAACCGGGCCTGGTAGCGGAGTGTCAGTCCCCGCAGATACGAGCTGTAAGCGGACGTGTCGGTCCGGTAACGCGCCGGCAGGGGCAGGGCGGCGTCGATGACCCCGAGCAGCGCCGCTGCGGCGACCGCCATGGCCGCGGTCATCCGGAGGGCGCGGCGCGGTGTCGGCCGAAGGGGCTCCGCGGCCATCGATAGTGGAGGTGGAGGCGATGGCGCAGCGAACGGTGGTGACACGCGGCACTGTTCCAGCACGGAGCGGGTCTCGGCGGCCGGCTCGGTGTCGAAATCCTCGGCGAGCTGGCGGGCGAGCTGATCGTAGACGCGGAGTGCCGCACTACGATCGCCGCTCCTGGCAAGGAGCAGCATGAGGCGGCGCGCGCCAGGCTCGTGGCAGGGATCGAGACCGAGCGCCAGGCGCACTGCCTCGAGCTCGGCCGCACCCGCTCCGGCAAGCTGGTCCGCCCGTTTCCATGCGGTCGCCCGCACGAGCTGGCGTATCCCGGTTTGCTGCGCCTCCAGCCAGCGCTCGAACTCGGCGACGCCGGAGACATGGAATGCCGGTGCGAGGTCGCCTTGCCATAGCGCCAGGCCCTCCTCCAGCCGGCCGGCTGCAATCAGCCGCCGCAACTCGAGGGCATCGCACCGCAGCACGTCGAAATTGACGCCGACGGCTCCTTCTCCCCGCTTGAGCAGAGCGTTCTCACCCAGGGCACTGCGCAGCGCATGGAGAGCATTTCTCAGGGCATGGCGGGCGGATTCGGTGTCGGATTCGGGCCATAACAGAGCCATGAGCCGGTCGCGGGAGTGGAACCCGCTCGGCTCCGCCAGCGCCAGGTAGAGCAGCAGCGCGAGGCGCTTGGGCTGCGTGACGGCGATGCTGCGGCCCTGGGCCTGATCGGTCCGGACCTCAACATCGCCGAGTACTCGCAGTTCGATCATGGCCACCCTCAGGGTCACGACCCGGCGACGGCTTGGAAACTCCGTTGAAGCTACTGCCCGGGCAGAATTCCGCACTTTCGGGATCCGGCCTGTGACAGCGATCAAGCGACATGCGACGCCCACCGCCCCGTGGCATGCACATCGGGGCGGGCGGGCTGCGCGCTCACGGCCGCGTTCGATATCTGGAACAGTTCGGAAGCGTCGCGAGAGGTCGCGGTCTGCGCATCCAGGACGGCGCGGTCCGAGGTCCCGAGACGCTGCCGGCCGGCCAATGCCCGTTCTAGTCCGAACCTGATATCCTGTTCCGTGCCGACCCACCCTGCCACCCGGGCCAGCTCCATTCCCGCGAGGGCGAAGTTCGAATCGAGAGTCAGGGCCTCGCGAAACCGGGCCAGCGCCTGGTCGCGACGGCCACGCCGGAAGGCGGCGCGCCCGTCCAGGAATGCGCGGATTGCCGGGAACGACGCGCTGGTGAGCGACGCGAGCCGGTCCTCATCCATGCCGGCGCCGCCGCGAGAAGCTCAGTCGCCAGACGGTCCACCAGCACGGGAAGGCTGTCGGCGGGGCCCTCGGCTGACGCGCGAGCGACGGTTCGGCTGCTTGCCACGGCTTCGAGAGTCGCGCTCAGGGTTATGCGGTCGGCACTGCCGACCACGCTTCCCGACACGATCCACTCGGCACCGACTCCAGCCCCGAGCCGCCGTGCTGATTCCATCGGGTCCGCCACCGAGTCATGCGACGTTTCGCGCCGCCACGACCCAATCATGGCTGCCGCGTCGGCCAGCTTGAGGCCACCCGACCCTCCAAGGCGGATGGTCAGCAGATCCACCATCCCCTCCTGCATCCACGCATGGGAGGCATCCGCGCCCGAGACCCGGAATGGCGCGACGGCGACGACGTTGGACTCACCGGGCCGCTTTGCGTTCGGGCTGAGGCGGAGGGCGACGATCATCAGTGCCGCCATCATGAGAATTCCGGCAACGACAGTCAGCCGCCGGCTCCGTGTGGGGGGAGTCGGTGGACTAGAGGGGACCTCGCCACCCGCCGGAATGACCTCGGAGACTTCGAGCTTCGACCTATTTACGACCGCAGGGGCCACACGCGAACGCAGCGACGCGATCAGCGCTTTCGTCTCCGTCGAGGGCTCCGCCTCGAGATCACGGGCCATCCGCCGAGCGAACTCTTCGTATAGCGCGACGGCACCGGCGTGGTCGCCCTCCCGGTCGAGCAACGCGATCCCGCGTCGCAGGGCCGACTCGTCGGCCCCGCTCAACCGGACCGCCTGGCGCACCGCGTCTCCCACCTTCGCCCGGCCCGCCGGACCCTCTGCCACTCCCCACGCAGCCCTCGCCGCCAGATGGCGGAGCCGGGTCCGCTCACCGGCGATCCACTCCTCCAGTTCCGGCGACGCGCCGGCGGCGAAGACCCCATCGAGGAAATCGCCGCGATAGAGCGTGAGTGCCGCAGCGTACTGCCCCGCCTCAAGCGCAATGGCCATTTCCTGCGCGTCCCATTGGAGCGCGGACCCATGGACGCCGATCTCCGATTCGCCACGGGTATGGATGACGCCGTCGCCGAGCGTGCTCCGGAGGGTGTGGAGTGCCTGGCGGAGCGCGCCGCGCGCGTGCTCCTGATCGAGGTCGGGCCAGAAGAGGGCGAGCACCGAGTCACGACGGCAGAAACCACCGGAAGGAGTCGCTGCGAGGTGAGCCAGCAGGACCAGCCGCTTGGTCTGCAACGGGATGGGCGCGGACTTCCCATCGCCGACCCGGCGGAGTTCCAGGCCGCCCAGCGTACGCAATTCGAGCATCGCGTCCTCCGGAAGGGGGTGGTCCGGCCCCGATTTGACGGGGTGACGCCTGGGTGACGGCCGGGTGATGGGTGGCCGTTAGCGAATCAATGTACGCCCGGTATCGGGCGTCGCCAGAGCCCGCGCACCATCGGTGCGGCGGGTCGCCACCATCATCTTCAAGGGGGACCAGATGTCACGCTATACTCGGGCACTCGCCATCGCGGCGGGCGCCCTGCTCGCGGGTGCCTGCAACGAATCGAGCGGACCCGCAATCGATGCCACGAACGGGATGGCGGTGCAGACGAACGCCGTCAAGTTCTGGGAGGCCGGAGCCACCGCCGGCTGGAACGAGCTGGCGACCAGTCTTGTCGACCAGACGCCAACTGACCAGAGCCGTCTGTACGCCTACCTATCGCTGGCCCAGTTCCGTGCGGCAGAAGCCGCGGCAGGGATCCGGCCACATCCGCCGACCTCGGCGGCCATCGGCGGCGCCTCGGCGGCCGTCCTCAACGCGTTCTTCCCCGGCCAGGTCGCGACGATCGAGGCGGCACTCGACGCGCAGGAAGCGGCGGACCCATGGCCCGGTGCCAAGCACGCCGACTTTGCGGCCGGTGAGGCGATGGGGCGCGACATTGGCGCGAAGGTTCTCGATTTTGCCGCGGGCGACCTGGTGGGCGTTGCCGATCCGGGGACGCCGCCGATCGGGCCAGGATTCTGGGTCTGGAACGGCGGGCCGATCGTGCGGGGCAATTACCTGGCCCGGCCGTTCTTCCTGTCGTCTGCCAACGAGTTCCTCCCGCCGCCGCCGCCGGCTTTCGGGTCGCCTGAGTACCTGGCCGCGCTCGCGGAGGTCCGCCACATCTCCGACACGCGCACGGCGGAGCAGCTGGAGATCGCACGCTACTGGAATCTGCAGCAGTCCGGGATTCGGAACGCACCTTTCAATAACATGGCGGTCGAGCTGATCCGGACCTATCGCGTCAAGGATGCGAAGGCCGCCCAGATCATGTTCCTGATGAACGGGGCGATGTACGACGCGCTGGTTGGCTGCTTCAACGCGAAGTACACCTACTGGTTCATCCGGCCGCCACAGGCCGACCCCGGGATCACCCTGCCCGTTGGCTTGCCACCGCATCCCTCCTATCCGTCGGCGCATTCCTGCGTATCGGGCTCGATGTCGGGCGTGCTGATGGCCGAATTCCCGAATGAGCGGGAGCGGCTGGACGCGGCTGCGATAGAGGCCAGTCTCTCCCGGCTGTATGCCGGGATCCACTACCGGTTCGACATGGTCGCCGGGCTGGCGCTCGGGCGTGCCGTAGCGGCAAAGGCGATGGCCGCTGACTTGAGCAAGGTTGCGGTGCTGCCCTGAGGGAGTCGTAAGTTGCACGTCGTAAGTCGTAAGTCGTAAGTCATACGACTTACGACTTACGACTTCCAGTTAGAAGCGGCTGGGCCATGGGTCGTGGAAACGGTCGTGCCGCAAGGCCTCACCGCGAAAAGTGGCGGAGCTCGATCTTCTCGCCAACCACGATCGTCAGCAGGTCCTCTGCCCCTTGAAGGGAACCGGTATAGGCCTTCCGTGCCTGGCTGATCATGCGGTCGGAGTTGGGAGCATGGGAGTAGACCGCCAGTCGAGGCTTGACCCGACTGAATACGTCGCCCGCCTGCTCTGGCGTGGTGTGGTGCGCGATGATCGCGTCCACTACTGCCGGGCTGGGATGGTCCGGACGGTTCCGGAGTGCGTCCGGATCGATGCCTTCGTGAATCAGTACATCCACGCCCTGCGCAAATCGGATCAGGTTCTCGGAAACACGCGTGTCGCCAGACAATGCGACTGAACGGCCCCGATAGTCAATCCGATAGCCCAGCGCCGGTTGTACCGGGCCATGGTCAACCAGGAACGCGGTGACCTTCACGCCGTGTTCGTCGAAAACGACGCCTTGCGTGACGTCATGGCTCACCACCTGGATGCCGGCAGCAGGAAGGTGCTCGTCCACATCCCGGCGCATGTGAATGTCAAACGCAAATGCCTGCTGAATGTGATCCATCATGCTGCGCGTACCATCTGGTCCCCAGACCTCCAGGGGCGTCGTGCGCCGGCCTCCGGCCCAGCCACTCAGGACGAGGTCGGGAAGCTGGACAAGGTGGTCGGAATGGAGGTGCGTCAGGAACAGGCGGCTGATCGTGCCGATCGGGACTCCCGCCTGCGCGAGCCGCATGGTGGCACCACGGCCACAGTCGAACAGGAAGCGTTCACCGCCCGCCTCGACGAGGGTACTGGCCCCGAATTGCTCCAGGTTGACCACGGGTCCCGCGCCCGTACCAAGCAGAATGACCGTGAGGCTGTCCGATGGAGCAGCATGAGTTGTGGCGGCACCTCGCGCGGACTCGCCACCGCTCATGACGCCAGGATGACGGTACGGGACAGGCGAGAGTGCAAGGCATGCAAATGATGCTGCGAAGAAGAGGCCGCGAGTCATATAGGGAGTCTCCTGCCGCTTTCAATGAGGCCGTTTCTGCCCGACGCTGCTCGTGCCGTTCTGGGCCCAGTCCCCCCACGTTACGCCACGCAGTCCAACCTGGAAAGACCGCGAGATCGCGGGCCCCGCACCGCCCGATACGATGGGGGCGGTCTGCCACCGGCGGCCCGAAGGCCGCATGCCGTCAGCACCCGGTGTTGAGGCACGGCAGAGAGGATCTATCTTATCATTTGGACCCATTCACCTTCACCACAGGACGACCATGACCGATACCACCGCCGCACTCCATGCCACCACGCTGGGCTGCTCGCTCACCTGCCGCGACGTCGAGGCCTCGATTCGCTGGTACCATGAGGTCCTCGGCTTTACCGTGCAGCAGACGTTCGAGCACGAGGGGAAGCTCGCGGGCGCCGCCATCAGCGCGGGCCAGATTCGCATCATCCTCAACCAGGAGGACGGCAAGCTCGGCTGGGAGCGGATCAAGGGGCAGGGCTGTTACTTCCAGATCAACGTGGCGGCGACTGCCGATGTGGATGCCGCCGCCGAGCGAATCAAGGCGGCCGGCGGCGAGCTGCTCAGTGAGCCGGCCGATCGGCCCTGGGGCGCGAGAATGTTCCAGGTCCGGGATCTCGATGGGTTCAAGATCGGGGTATCGACGCCGTTGGCGAAGCAGTCGTAAGTCATAAGTCGTAAGTCGTAAGTCGTGAGTCGGAGGGACCTTCCTCGTCCTGAGGGAGCATGGCGACCGAAGGATCTGCTGGCCTGTTTCCAGAACCGGGCAAGTAGATCCTTACCTGCGCACCCGGCGGCATCAGCGGGTCGCGGCCAGCGTCCTTTGAAAAAAGGCCAAGGCATCCGCATTGATCCGCGCATGAGCCTTGGCGCGATCGACACCCGGGGGATCTCGGCAAATGGCCGGAGCTTCCGTGCTCAGCTGTGGCGAACACGGCGCCAGGAATACATAGTGGCCGCCCCGGGGAATCATCCTGATGCCGGCGAGCGTGCTGATCAGTGGCGCGATGTGCAGGACGTTGTCCCTCGGCAGCAGCACCTCGTCCGCCTGTCCGTAGTAGAGGAATACCGGGCGGTTGATCGCGGCGAGCCGGCTGCTTTCAAAGACCAGGCCTTGCGGGGCCATTACGAACGCCGCCTTGATGCGCGGGTCGTCCATGTTTCCCCAGCGGCGCAGTTGGCCCTGCATGGCTGTCAGGAATTCCCTTGCCGTCTCTCCGGGCCTCTCCTTCGCAATCTGCGCCTCTGCCTGCTTCATGGTTGCACAGAAGTTCGGATCGTTCGATGGCACCTTGCAGTGGTCGAGAAAGCGCGTGAATTGCGGTACCGCGCCCACCAGCAGAAGACTGGTGTAACCGCCGTTTGAGAAGCCCGCCACGCCGATCCGCTCCGGATCGATCAGTGCTTGCCAACGTGGATCGCCGAGGAGCATGCTGATCGTGGCCTGGACCTGGATCGGCCGTCCGATCATCACCGCCGGATGGCCGTCCCCGCTGTCATCCATGAAGTTATCCCGGGGATGCTGCAGCGTTGCGACGACGAATCCGTGAGCAGCGAGATACACCGCCAGATCGTGATGGCCCAGCTCGGAGCCGCCGTGGCCATGCGAAATGACCACGAGCGGCCTGGCGCCGGCGGTCGGCGGTGCATTGGGAGTGGCATGGAGCTCATAGGGCCCGCGCCACGTGGTTCCAGCTGCATTCGTCGAGGGATAGAAGACGTAGCCCGGCATGGTGCTGTCATTCACCGGATCGGGGATGGTGATCGCCTGGAATCCGACGCTGGTGGGGGCCTGTCCGTGCGCAGGAAGGGGCAGGATCGCGAGCAGCACCAAAGCCAGCCAGGCTTGGAGGCGGGCGCTACGACAGGACAGGTTTGTCATCCAAGCTATTTCCTTGGAGCGGGTCGAGAGTTGAGAGTTGAGAGTTGAGAGTTGAGGGCTCGGCGAATCGACACTCGCCCGATCGTCATTCCTGCGAAAGCAGGAATCCATGAGGGCTCACCCGTGGTGATTCACCATGCCCCGAGCCCTCATGGACCCCGGTTTTCACCGGGGTGACGATCGTGTGAGCTTCGATGCGTGCCGCGACCCGCCCTACGCCGCCGCCACTTCACCGGCGAGGGGCCGAGCCACCCTCGCGAGTCTCATGGCGCGCGTCATTGCGAGGAAGCAACGCGCCCGAAGCAATCGAGTAGCTTGAGCATCGGTGCTGGGCGACCCGGTTGCTTCGTCGGGGCCTGCGGCCCTTCCTCGCAATGACGTATCACACCACCTTCGCGCCCCCGTACGGGCAGAGCCGTGGCTCTGCCACGACACGCCCCACGCCCTACTTCCCCTTCCACGCCGCCTCGATCGTGGCGATATCGATCTTGCCCATCTCCATCATCGCGTCAAACGCGCGCTTGGCGGCGGCCGGGTCGGGATCAGTGACCGCCTTGATCAGGACGATGGGCGTGATCTGCCAGGACACGCCCCACTTGTCCTTGCACCAGCCGCATGCGCTCTCCTTCCCGCCGTTTCCCACGATGGCGTTCCAGTAGCGATCCGTTTCTGCCTGGTCAACGGTGGCCACCTGGAAGGAGAAGGCCTCGGTCTGCTGAAACTCGGGCCCGCCATTGAGGCCGAGGCAGGGAATCCCCATCACGGTGAAGTCGACCGTGAGGACGTCTCCCTGCTTGCCCGAGGGATAATCTCCCGGTGCGCGATGCACCGCGTCAACCGATGAATCAGGGAAAGTGCTGGCATAGAACCGCGCCGCGTCCTCGGCGTCGCGATCGAACCAGAGGCAGATGGTGTTCCTGGCTGGCTTGGCCATGACATTGCTCCGTGCTCAAGGGTTCAGGGCTACGGAAATCCAAAGGGACCCGCAGTCTTGAGCAGGCCGGGCGCCCAGTCAAGGCGACATCGCCGAACGGCGTTCCAAGCGTGCCGCCACCAGCGCGAACGCGGCGTAGGCCACCATCGCGGTCCCTGCAATGGAGCTGCCGGAGGCCGGAGGAGGCCCGAAGAAGATGTAGGCCTGGACGCCGAGCATGACGAAGCCAAAAATCACCATGGGCAGGCGTCGCACGGGGGCGGTGCGGAGGTAGAGCCACATCCCGCCGAACAGGAAGGCGGCTTCGAGGCCGAACGCGATGGCGCGGTAATTCCAGAGACCGAATCCGACCTTGGCCGTGTTGCCGTAGAGCGGCAGGTCGGGCACATGGACAATCAGGTCCAGGACCCAGTGGGAGAAGACGGCGAGCCCGAGGATGATGGCGGCGCCCCGGAGGTTCGCTGAGCGCACCACCAGCCTGTAGATGAGGAGAATCGCCGCTGACCAGAAGAGTGCCGCAACCAGGCTGTGTGTGTAGGGCATGTAGTAGAGGTCGAGCGGATTGGTCGCCGTGAAGCCGGGGACGATCCGGACCTTCTCGATACCCAGGAGCACGAGCGGTGACCAGACCACATCGAGCCATTGGACGGCGAGGAAAAGGAGCCAGAGGGGCAGTGCCGGAGCCGCGCGCTTGGCAGCGTAGCTGATGCCGTAGTGGCCGACGAACATGGGCAGGGCCTTCGGAACGAGGGAATGTGACCAGCCGTGAACTTCATATGATAAGCGCGTCGGACCGCCAGGACGGAATGCCGGCATATCCAATCCCGAGCTGACCTTCTCAACGCAGAGGCGCAGAGGACGCGGAGGTCTCATAATCCGACCAGGCTTCATGCATCACTGCAGACATCAGCAACTTGTTTGTGGTCTTGCAGGTGCGGAGCATGGCACAACACGGAGTGCTCTGCGTTTCCTCTGCGTACTCTGCGCCTCCGCGTTGAAAGAGCTTAGCCTCGCAACCCCCGACACGCCCACGCTCCCCGACCGCCCATCCGACTTATCTTCCCCAGTCCCCTTCTTTCCCGAATCCGAGGCCATCCGCGCATGTCATTCCCGCGCGCCAGCACGCTCGCCGCGTGCCTTTCGCTCCTGTCGCTCCCCGCGCTCCTCGCTCCCGCGCCGCTCGCGGCCCAATCGAGGCCGCCTTCGCGCTATGACGCCCGGCAGGTGTTCGACCCGCTGTTCATGGCACAACCGGGGACGCGATACCGGAGCGCGGACGGCTCGCCGGGCCCCGACTACTGGCAGAACCGCGCGGACTACAAGATCGAGGCTCGGCTCGACGAGCGCGCGCACGCCATCGAAGGCCACGTCGTCATCACGTACACGAATGAGAGCCCCGACTCGCTGCGGTTCCTCTGGCTGCAGATGGACCAGAACCTGTCGCGCGGCGATTCTCGGGGCGGCGTGACCGCCCCACCCAATGGTGCGACGCAGGGCTACGAGATCCGGTCGGTGCGGGTCGCCATTGACGGGCGCGCGGTCGAGGCCGACACCGTCGTCAGCGACACGCGGATGCAGCTGCGGCTGGCGCGCGCACTGCCGGCAAAGGGCGGCGTGGCGACGCTCGACATCGCTTATCGCTACGAAGTGCCGAGGGGTGGCGACGGGCGGACGGGCTGGGATGAGACCGAGGGCGGCCAGCCGATCTACGACATCGCGCAGTGGTTCCCGCGCATGGCGGTCTACGACGATGTGCGGGGCTGGAACGTGCTCCCGTATCTCGGCTCGGGCGAGTTCTACGTCGACTACGGCGACGTCGACTACACCATCGACGTGCCGTGGAACTTCCTGGTCATCGGACCCGGCACGCTGCTCAATCCTGATGAGGCGCTGACCGCGGAGGAGCGCACCCGACTCGAACGGGCGCGCCAGAGCGACAGGACACTGCCGATCATCGCGCCATCAGAAGCGGGCAAGGCGACGACCCGCCCCGCGCGCTCCGGTCGCACGCAGTGGCATTACCGGATGGATAACACGCGCGACGTCGCGTGGACGGCATCACCGGCGTTCGTGTGGGATGCCGCGCGCATCAACCTCCCTGAAGGCAAGACGGCGCTCGCGATGTCGGTCTACCCGGTCGAGGCCGTGGGCGACACGCTCTGGAGCCGCTCGACCGAGTACACCAAGTACACCATCGAAGCGTTCTCGCGCTCCTGGTATCCGTTCCCGTGGCCCACGGCGATCAGCGTGGGCGGGCCGGTGGGCGGGATGGAGTACCCGGCGATGGTGTTCGACGACTACCACTGGAGCGGGAAGAGCTTCATGTCGGTAACCGTGCACGAGTTCGGTCACTCGTGGTACCCGATGATCGTGGGGAGCGACGAGCGGCGCTGGGCGTTCATGGACGAGGGGTTCAACACCTTTGCCGACATCCTGGCGCAGGAGGCGTTCAACAAGGGCGAGTTCGCGCCCAAGCGTGACGGCGAGTACGCGCCGAAGGGTGGCAATCCCGCCGATGAGATCGTGTCGCTGCTCGCGGACTCCGCCGCGCCGAACCTCCTGATGTATGCTGATGCCGTCGCCGAGCGGTACCGGCATCCGGTCGAGTATTACAAGGCCGCGTTCGGGATGGTGCTGCTGCGTGACGTGATCCTGGGGCAGGATCGGTTCGACTACGCCTTCCGCGAGTATACCCGCCGTTGGGCCTTCCGCCATCCGCAGCCGCTCGACTTCTTCCGCGCCATGGAGGGCGCGGCCGGAGAAGACCTGGGCTGGTTCTGGAAGGAATGGTATGCCAACAACTGGAGCTACGACCTGGCGGTCACCGGCGTCACTCCGGTGGACGGCGACCCGGCAAAGGGTGCGATGGTTTCGCTCGCCAACCTGGACCGCATGGTGTTCCCGACCACGCTGCGCGTCGAGCAGGCGGGCGGGCCCGCGATCACGGTGGACGTGCCGGTCGAGACCTGGCAGGACGGGCCGTATGTGTCGGTGTACGTGGCCAGCAAGAGCCGGGTGACGAGTGTGGTGGCGGATCCGGAGAGGCGGCTGCCCGATGCCGACCGGTCGAACGACCGGTGGGTGGCGGGAGGATGAGTTTCATGTCGCGACCTGGGCCACGATCTCGCGGCCGCTCAGCCGCGCCGGTAATATGAGAGCATGAAGACCATCTACTACACCGCCGCCAGCCTCGATGGCTTCATCGCCGACCGGAACAACTCGCTCGACTGGCTCTTCCGGCTGGAGGGCGAGGGCAACCGGGACTTCCCCGACTTCATCCGCGATGTCGGCGCCGCCGCGATGGGGTCCACCACGTACGAGTGGGTGCTCGAGCACGAGAAGCTGCTCGAGGACGACGGCAAGCGGTGGCCGTATGACGAGCCGACCTGGGTCTTCACCACGAGGAAGCTCCCGGCCGTCCCCCACGCCGACATCCGGTTCGTGCAGGGCGATGTGCGCCCGGTGCATGCGGCGATGGTCTCGGCTGCTAAGGGCAGGAACGTCTGGCTGATGGGCGGCGGCGAGCTGGTGGGGCAGTTCTACGATCATGGGTTGCTGGACGAACTGATCGTGACCATCGGCTCGCTCACGCTCGGTGGCGGAGCGCCGCTCCTGCCGAGAGCCGTCACCACGCCGTTCGTGCTGGAATCGGTCGAGGCGATTCCCCCGGGGTTCGCGCAGTTGCGGTATCGGGTGCCGCGCCCATGACTCCTCCGCCCCGCGCGCTTCCCGTCCTCCCGTCTTCCCGACTTCCCGACTAGACCGCCATGTATCCCAATCCCCAGGACGCAGTCCCGCTTCCACCTCGGCCCGACGTCGAGCACTATCGCAAGCGCGCCAGGGAGCTGGTCGAGGCCTGTAGCACGGGCGGTGACGCCATCCACGCCTGGGCCACCCTGTGGGTGGGCACGCTGCTCCGGCTTCAGCCGGACCTCCCCGACTTCGCCGGGAAGGACGCCGGGCGCCGGGCGCAGCAGATCACCGACTTCGCCCGCGAGCGGCTGGGCGACGACTGCGCGCTCCCGGAAGCGCAGTTCGTCCTCGCTCGTGCGCACGGATTCGCCAGCTGGTCCGCGCTCATGCACCACATCGAGGCCATGACCAGCGCCGATCCCGCCCGCTCGGCGTTCGAGAGCGCGGCGGACGCGATCGTGCGCGGCGACCTCGCGACGCTCGAGCGGCTCCTGGTGGAGCATCCGGACCTGGTCCGCGAGCGGTCCAGCCGAGAGCATCGTTCCACCCTCCTGCATTATGTCTCCGCCAACGGCGTCGAGAGCTACCGGCAGCGCACGCCGCCGAACATCCTGGCCATCACGCGCGCGCTGCTCGACGCGGGCGCCGAAGTGGACGCCGAGGCTGACGTCTACGGCGGAGGGTCGACGACGCTCGGTCTGGCGGTCACCAGCTGCCATCCGCGGGCCGCGGGACTCCAGATCCCGCTCGCCGATCTTCTCCTGGAGCGCGGCGCGCGTGTGGACCCGGACATCGTGCGGTACTGTCTAGCGAACGGCTGCCCCGAGGCCGCGGCGCACATGGCGACCCAGGGCGCGCCGGTGGGGTTCGAGTCGGCGGCGGGAATCGGGCGGTTCGATGTGCTGGCGGCGCAGTTCGAGATGGGGTGGAGCGTCGCGCCGGAGGATGCGGTGGCTGCGCTCATCATGGCGGCGTGGTATGGCCAGCGTGAGGCCGTGGCGCTGCTGCTGGACGGGGGCGTGGACGTGGCATCCTGCCGGCCCCACGAGGGAAGCACGGCGCTCCATGTCGCGTCGTACTGCGGCTACCCCGCGCTGGTCGAGCTCCTGCTCGCGCGCGGAGCGCCGGTCAACGTGACCGACACCGTCTACGGCACCCCGCCGCTGGTGTGGGCGCTGCACGCCTGGCTGGCGGAGAACCGGACCAATGCGGACGACTACAAGTCGGTGCTCCGGCTGCTGGTGGGTGCGGGCGCGGAGGTGACGCGGGAGTGGATCGACGATGAACGGATTCAGGAGGATGCGGAATTGTATGCCGAGCTCATGGGCGGAGCGTAGGCGCGGGAGTAGTAGCCGCTTCGGCCGCGCCGGTGGCGGGCTGGTTCACTCACCCTGCCGGAATCGCTCCCATGCGGCGCGAGGGGATGGGCAGCATGGCAAGTCTGGCAGGAGCTTGCCCCTGCGTCATTCCCGCGAACTCCCCGCTTTCGCGGGGATGACGGGGAATCCATGAGGGCTCACCCGTGGTGATTCGCCATGCCGGACGCGACTGAAGTCGCTGCTCGGCACGAATCGCCCTTCGGGCGATTATGTGCGTGACCCGATCATGACTCGGGATGGATCCTCCGGTATCGTGTCGCCGAAGGCGACATGGGCCGACCCCTGCTTGCGCAGGGGTGACGGCGACTTTAGTCGCGTGGGATGCCCGCGACCCGCGCCACCCTTGCATCCCGCCGCCTTCGCGCCATCCTTCCCCGTATCCATGACGATCCC
>SMFG01000080.1_pt1 | contig 13909 bp, 38 predicted proteins | sample 2456131 | NCBI WGS metagenome assembly SMFG01 (sample SAMN10132612, study PRJNA489261) | soil metagenome | isolation source: day120 antibiotic-silt loam soil ammended with raw manure from dairy cow... | place: USA | collected 2015-05-01
GGTCTCGTTCATCGACAAGTTGTGGGAATACGCGCGAACGCTAAGCGCACACGAGACGCCGCAGCCGGCACCGAAGGACGAGCAAGGCCCTTGGTGGACGCCAACCCTTGAGGTTGAGCGCCTGATGGCCTGGTGTAGTAGCGCCAACACCATCACGCTCGAAATTAGCACAAAGGTACTCGAAGGGTTACTACACGACTCACTGTTGTGGCGTCAGGATCGCGCAAAGCAAAGCAGCGCGGTCGAGACGCAACAGCCGGCCTCAAAACCGATGAGTCGCGTAACTGCCGTAAGCATTGGATCGGATGGGCCTTGGTACGTTCGCGTGTCTGTTGCCTCAATAGACGATGCGAAAGCGGTGCGCAATCACCTCGCCGCGTTAGTTACGTCACCGGTCGAGACGTTGGGCAATCGATCAGTGACGCTGAACGGCTATCAGTTGAAGGCTGCGCTTGAATTTGTCGCGCCGGATATGGACGCAGACCAGTTGGAGACCGAAGTTAGCATCCAATGGGGCGATGAGAAAGTCGGTCACTCTGGCGCCGGATACTACTGCTGCCTGACTGAGTATCCAGAGGAAGGCTCGATACTGCTCGATGGCTCCCCGCAACAAATTGTGCAACCCGACTCGGCAAAGGCCACGACGAGCGGGCCAGAGGTGCGGGGAGCCGCCTCACCCGAGGAAACATTGGCGCCTTCGTGTATCTGGAGAACCGGCTGCAAGCACCCAGACACCTGCAAGACCGCTGGGTGTTGTGTCCCAGGAGATTCCGATGCTCTGCGAACCGCAGACGATCCATTGAAACCGGAGAACGGGAAGGGTGAGCAGACATGAGAGTCAGGTATTGGATTAGCACCGGCAAGATCGGCTCCAAGTGCGAAGACGTTGTCGAGTTCGACGATGACGAATGGAACGAGATGACGGAACAGGATCGTGAGGAGGCCATGAAAGAAATAGCCTTCAACCATATCGAATGGTCCTTTGAGTCACTGTGAGCGAGTCGGAACCCCATGATTGAAACGACATGCACCACGAACTCGACCAGCGGCATCTATCCGCCGGCCGAGCTGACAGTCGAGAAGCTGCTCGACATACGACGCACGCTGACCGTAGACATACCCGAGATCCGCGAGACTCATCACGCGGTCCGCAGGGTACAGGCCCGAGTCTATGCGAAGCGACGTGCCAAGAGTCTCGCCCACCACGAGCGCATGAACAAGAAATGGCGCAAGCGCTTCGGTGAGACTGTTACACCAGCGGCGTTCGAAATGGATGTGGAGCTCGCTTGGGGAGGCCGAAGCAAAAAGATCCTGTTCATCCATCCTGATCTGATGAGGATGGTTCGAGAGCAGTTCTCGTGCGCGGTAGACCGCCAAATCAACGACGTGTTCGGCGGCATCATGTGCAGCGCTTTGGGCAAGAGGGATCAGTAGGTGAAACCGGGCGAGGTCCTGTCAACTCCGCGCGACTCCAATCGCCGAGGCCTGCCGCGCGAGGGAAATCAGCGTCGCGATGGCGGGAAGATCTCGCAGGCCTCGGTCTGGACTGCCACGCCGGCGGTCGATTTCCCCGGTGAGCATTTCTGGGGCGCATACCCTCGTGACTTCATCCGCTGGGCCTCTCAGGTCATGCAGTGCAATCGGCAGGACATAGTGCATCTATGCTCCGGATCGCTTCCCAAGGGGGAAGGGGCCCTCCGCGTGGATATTCGTCCCGAGGTCCTGCCAGACGTTGTCGCTGATTGCAGGGCCCTGCCGCTCGCCGACAATTGCGCGGCCGCGGTGCTGCTGGATCCACCCTACTCCGTCGAGTACGCACAGGACCTCTATCAGACCGAATACCCGAGGCCTTCGGCGCTGCTGGCCGAGGCCTCGCGCATCGTAAAGCCCGGCTGCCCTATAGGGCTACTGCACTTCCTGGTGCCATTCCCGCCGGCGGATACGCGGATCGAGACAGTGTATGGCGTAACGACGGGCCCGAACTACCGCATTCGAGCTTTCACGATCTACCGCAAGCAACAGGCGGGATTGTTCGAAAGCTCACCCAAACAGCACAGAGAGAACCAGGATGCCGGCTAAGACATTCAAGAAAGCCGTGGCCAGTGTGAAGCGTCCCGTGACGTGCTTCCTCGGCTGGACGACTATCATCGACTTTCTAAATGGTACCGAACTCGCAGTTTTTGCTCCAACGAAGGCCAAACTATTGGGTGCGGTTCGCGCCTACTTCCCGGGAGTCGAGATTGACCCGAAGCGCTTCCAGAAGGTCGCCTACTTCGAGCAGAAGCGGATTACACGGAAGCGAAGCGCACATTCCATACCGGAACAACAGGTAGAACGGTGAGTATAGTGGCCGCGCTCTATGTGCAAACGAACGGCTGCTACTTCGGTCTTTCCGACGTTGACCCGTGGGACAAAGCTCGAGACGCACGCCTGTATGCTGGGCCGTACCCTGTCATCGCTCATCCACCGTGTGAGCGCTGGGGACGATATTGGAGCGGCGGCCCGTCTGCCCGGGTACGCAGGCTAAAGGGTGACGACAACGGTTGTTTCACCGCGGCGTTGGCGGCTGTACGTCGCTGGGGCGGCGTGCTCGAGCACCCGGAAGCCAGTCACGCCTGGTCGCACCATGGCCTCAATGCGCCACCCCGTGCGGGCGGATGGATCACCGCGGATTTCCATGGCGGCTGGACCTGCTGCGTCGAGCAGGGTCACTACGGTCATAGAGCTCGCAAGGCGACTTGGCTATATACCTGCGGTGTCGCGCTGCCGGCGCTCAAGTGGGGTTCGAGCGGAATCCGAGAACGGCTGGATGAGGGCTTCCATTCCAAGGAAGAGCGGCGCCGAGCAGTCCGTACCGGCGTATGTCAGCGCCTCTCCGCCAATCAGCGCGCGGCAACACCTATTCCATTTCGCGACCTTCTGCTCGAGATGGCCCGCAGCATCTATCGAGCTGAGCAGGCCGCATGAGCGCGAATACATCCTCCGGAGAGCCCCATGGCTGACCTCCCTCCAGGTGTCATCCCCGTGAGAGCCGACGAGTTTGATCGCCTGTATCCGCAGTACGAGCGCGAGGCGAAGGCCGGCGAGACGTTCCAGCAGTGGCTCAAGGCGAGTAGACGCGAGCAGACCAGGAAGCGGGTTCGGATCGTAAAGAGCGCGAATTCCATTTCTAACGATCATGGCTGACTGGTGGCTCACAAAGGAAAGCGATCTTGATTGTCTCGCTATGTATGAAAGGCACTACTCCGCCAGGAATTATGCCGATGGGCGAACTCGTCTCCAATTCGTCGGACCAGGAGAGAAGGTCGTCCTGCGAACGCGAGCAGCTGATGCCCTCTTCGTCTGGCGATACTTCCACGACGACACCGGCCAGCAGGGTATCAACTGCGCGGTATTCCGCAACGAGTCGCGCCATAAGAGCTCGAGCCTTATACGCCAAGCGGATCAAATTGCTGATCGACTCTGGCCTGGTAGCCGGCATTACACCTACGTCGATCCGCAGAAGATCGCCTCAACAAACCCTGGATTTTGCTTTATCGCCGCCGGGTGGCGACGGTGCGGCCGAACCAAGGGAGGGCTCTTGATCCTAGAACGTAGCAAGCACGAATAGAGACACAGGAGAACATTCGAAATGAGATCCGACGATAGAACGCCTCCGATCGACATCGGGGACTTGCAGCGTCAACTCGCCGCAGCGATGGAGGCTCATGGGGAAGTCGTGGTAAGGCTCCCTGGAACACGGATTGGCATTCGAAGCGTAATCAGTCTCGCGCTGTCACAGGTTAGTGCGAGCGGTAAGCATGGCTGATCCAGTACAAGCGCGACGCGAATTGAGCCGCCTCTTTGCTGAGGCCCACGAGTGGCTGTGTGAATGCGGAGAGCGGCCAAACTCACTTTCTGCACAGTGGCGGTGGAACGGAGAAGCGTGGGAGCACTACCACGGCTATCCGATCGGTCACGTGCAGGCTACGAGGAAACCGGACAATGGATGAGCGCTGCGATCTGGCCGCCGACGAATGCTACTGGGACGACACACCGGCCTGTCCTCACTGCGGTGGCACGATGGATTGGGCCGAGTGTTATATGATCGACTGCGAAGACGGTCTGTATGACCTTGGCGAGGAGGATTGCATCAACTACGACCCAGGCACCCACGCGACATGTCTCGAGTGTGATGGCAACGGAGGCTGGTGGTACTGTCCTAACAAAGACTGCAAACCCGTGAGCGCAGGTGACGGCAATGCAAACGGCTAACATGCTACCATGCCCATTCTGCGGCGAAGCAGGCCGCATAAAGCTCGTGACTGATACCAACACCCATTTCCAGTGGGTTGAGTGCATCTGTGGTGCGCGGGGTCCTGAGTCAGCCTCGGCTAGAAGTGCAATTGGGTTCTGGAATCAGAGAGGCGCCGTCAGCGCATTGGATAAATGAATGACAACCTCAGTTGAGATAGTCAGAGCGGCTATTCCCGGAGCGGACGAGCGTCTGTGCGACCACATTCTGTGGGGGCGCACCCCATTCCCAATCGGGGGCATAACCGCGAAGTCCTTGTTTCGAGCCGCCTCCGCGTTTCGACGTGCTCATGAACACGGGTTCCAATTGTGCGACCACTGCCACAACCCGGCGGAGCCCGGGAAGTTTGAATGTCGCCGCTGTCGAGCGGCACTGTCGAGAGGGATTCGCAATGGATAACTACGAAGGTTTCACATGGGAACCAACCGAGACAAAGCCCGAGAGCCCCGAGGCCGAAAGTTCTGGTGTGACGGATGCGACGCCTGTCTTGTACAGGCTGGCTCGAAGTGTCCGCGATGCGGCGTTCGCAGCGGTAAGTCGCGTGCGAAGAAACCGTCACCCGTAACCGTGAAGGGTGATACGAAATGACGACGGATTCTGAAGGATGGGTCTGTCAGATATGCAAGTGTTTCGTTACATGGAACACTTCGCATACCTGCGGCTCTCCTGTTCCGATGTGGCCACAGTGGCCGTCGTGGGGCGCAGGTGGAACCGGATGGCTCTGCCCGAAATGTAATAAAGCGCATGCGCCGTGGGTACTGACGTGTCCTGAGCAATCGACAACCTTTGTCACCGGTCTGACTGTTGGGAGAAGCGCCAACCCCACGACGGGTGTCGAGCATAGGGTCGACACCCCCACGACGGGTGTCGAGCATAGGGTCGACACCCCCACGAAGGATCATGCATGAGCGAGAGCGCCAAACCCACGAGCTCCGAAATTCGCCCTGGCAGCCGGCGGGAAGGCGACGGCGCCGAAGTAGGCTGCTCACTCCCAATCCTTGCGACGTACTCTCCCTGTTGCGGCATGCTCCGTAAAGGCCATCAGCGTCCCGATATCATGCACACGGGACTATGCCGAAGGAATCACGAAGGTAACTTGGGGCCAACGGTATACCTTGTCGATGCCCGCGAGGTCGAACAACTGCGCAACGACCTCACCGTCCGCGAGGGAGAGGCGGATCAGCTCAACGACCACTGCGCCGATCTGTCCAAGCAGCATCACGATTCGCTGGACGAGCGGGATCGGCTGCGCACCGGCCTGCTCTCTCACGCCTGCTTCTGCGGCTCATCTGACCCTGATCCGACTGTACATCGAGAGGATTGCGGCTATCGCAAGTGGGCATCGCCCGCATCACAGTTGGCACCTACCAATAAATTATGAGTGACTTCGAGCTTGGGATCGTTGCTGGATTCGGGATCGCAGTATTTGTCTACGCCGTGCTGACCGCCCTATTCCCGCCTGAAGACCGCAAATGAGCGCTCAACACCCCTTGGGCAAATAGGGCTTGACACCCTATAGGGTTTTATGGCCTAATACTTCCACGGTCGAGATGTCCTCGACGGGAGAGCAAGATGAGCGGCAAGGTCACAGTAGCGGGTCGGACGGTGGACTTCGATGCGGCGGTGAATCTGATGGACGACGAGATCCGGGAGCAGATTCACGCCGTCGGTATCGAGGATGAGCAGAAGTTCGTCGATGCCTACTCAACGGCTCACGCGGCCCGCTTCGACGAAGACTTCCAGGTCATCTGATGACCGGCCCGCAACTTCAGAGGCTGCTAGATCGCGCTGGGCTGTCCCAGCGCGGCGCAGCCAAGGCCCTTGGGCTCAACGAGCGGACGATGCGAAAGTACGTGGCAGGCGATGCAGAGATTCCGAGGGTGGTCGAACTGGCGATCCGCTGTCTGGCCGATCATTCTTCCGTCAACCAATTGGAGAAATAGACGATGAACGCATACGACCTGTTTCGCGCCGAGATGCTGGCGGCTGGTAAGTCCGAGGAGGAAATCGAGCGGCTGTGGAACACACCTGCCGATCCGTTCGCTGACGATGACGAAGGACTGTAAGACCGTCCCAACTATCTGGAAAGTAACATGAAACTTCGCGACGATTCCCAAATCCGGCGCCTGATGGAACAGGCTCGCGACGAGATCGACGAGGCTACGCAGGGTAAATTTCCGGCGGATATTCCGGCAGTCAAGCGTCTCAAGAGGCAGCGTGCGCGGAGGCTCGTGAAATTCTGCCGTATCCGGCTGCATCGTCTTATCAGAGACCAGCGGGCAGCCTAACCTCATCAATCCGTTGGTGACGCATGATAGATGCATTCGAAGATCCATCTGGAGAAGATCCAGCCAACTGGGATTTCTGCGATGAGCACGAGACGGTGTTTTGGAAGGGAGCGGCGTGCGAGAAGTGCCTCGAAGAAGAGGCGCAGCAACCAGATCAACCAGTGGAGTGCCCGTGAGAATTAGGTGCTCAGTAGCCGATGTGACATACGAGGTCGATCTGGATGATGCGGGTCAGGCCACTCACGTATCCCGCTGGGTCACTGGCGGATACGGCACAATGACTCATACGCGAACGTTATGGTCAGCGAAGCCGCAATGGAAACGACCGATGGGGAAAATGTCTCAAGCTGCTGTCACACTCGCGAGACAGATTATAGGCGCGAATCAACCAAAGGGTGACAACGCATGAAACTAGAAGACAAACACGCAGCTCACGAACGTGGCCGCAAGTCCATGCGCGCTCACCTCAAGGCGATCAAATCCTTTATCGAGGAGATGCCGGAGGAGGAACGCACCATATGGTGGGCTGGGCTCATCACCGAAGCTTGCGATGCCGCCAAGGTGAGCGTTGGAGATCCGGACAGCCCGAAGATCCGCAAGCGCCTGAAGTTTACCGTCGTAAAGTGAAGCGCCTCTAACTCATGAGCGCTTCGCTTTCAAACATGCTGGATCGAGTGTACGAGGCGTACGAGGGCTCCGAGATGCTGGACGCCTATCTACGGCGTCATGGCGTAAATTCCCTTGGAGTTCTGACTGTGTACGATGATGAGACAGCCTCGACGATCGCGGAATATCTAGCTGATCGCATCTCGGGCCGAACCGTGATCGAGATAGGCGGTGGGATTGGCCTGCTCGCCTTCCATCTCGGACTACACGCCAAGCGTGTCTATTGCATCGAGGCCGACCCAAACTGGTCCTGGACGTTCGCAGCGTGTCTCATGGACCGCAAGCCCAAGAACGTCTCCTACCTCTTCGGCGCAGCAGAGGAGTTTTCCGGCCAGATCAGAGGTGACGTTGCCCTGTTCTGTACTCACTCTGACTCAGATGGCATGCGTAAAGCCGGTGAGCTGTTCGCGCCTTCTGTGATCGACGTGTATAGCGAAGTCGTCAAGCCAGGATGGAATAAGCTGCGGAGGCTCACCCGATGACAAAAACGGTAACCACATTCTATGACGAGCAAATGGCTGTGATTGTCTTACAGGCAATCCAGTACCTTGCCACGCCGCGCGGTCAGTTAGCGATCAACCGACTAGCACAGAAGGACCAAGAGTTGCATCGCGCTATCACTGTCACGGCGCATCACAGCATACCTTGGCATAACCTCGGACTACCGGGATGGCAAAATAGCGACGAACCGGTGAAGCCATGACAAAGGTTGTAATCCGCGGCGGTCTCGCGTGGCGCCGTGAAGGCGATGCGCTCGTGACACTAACGCCAGGAGAGGCAGCCGCCGAGATCGAGCGACTTAACGCCGTCAATGAGCTTCTTGCGCTGGAAGTCGTACGATGGGAGCGTGAAGCCGATCAACTACGTGCCCGTAGCCTAGAGGAAGGCGCTAACACCGCCGGAAGGCAGCGACCTTCTAAGTCGCGCGACGCAGGTTCGAATCCTGCCGGGCACGCTAAACACGAATATGTCGATTGTCCGAAAGGAACCGGTTGCCCGGACTGTTACGGCTGGGCGCCAGACTTGCGCGTGATCGATGATATCGACGAACGCTTCCAGAGTGGTAACTCGATAGCAGTCGAGCGCGCCTATGTGAAAGCCTCCGAGTGGATCGCTATAAAAGCAGCGCTGTCACAATACAGCGCCCACGAACCGACTGAGAAGTCATGACCGAGACGGACCAGTCAATCGCAGCGTATCTCCGCGGCGTCGAGCTGGGCAAGCGCATGTACGACCGCGAGCGCCGTCCAGAGGACCCATCGTGGGAGGATGTCGAGTACCGCGTCAGGAGCGTGTATATCGCGTGTGCGGTGAAGCATGCGAGGCCGATCGAGGACATATGACTGAGCACGATAAGCTTGAGAAGGCAATCGCCGCCCTAGCCGATATCGCCTTCTCAAAGGACCTAACTCTCAAGAGCATACGCGCGAAGGCGAAGCGGATCTATGAGGAACTGCGGGCCGAGGAGCTGGCGGACGAGAAGAGCGCAACTTCAAAATCGGGTGGTATATGACAGTGCCAAAATTCAAGGTTGGGGATATAGCTGTGTTTCTCGACGGCTTCCCAGGACCGTACCCATACGTGGGCGTGGTGGAAGCGATCACGGGAGACCAACTCACCTTCCGTGATCTGGATATCAAGAAAAGCTACACTCGGGCGATCACGGATTTCAGTGAGCCGGACGAAGACGACAAACGCCGCGCTGCGAAGCTCCTGAGCGCAAATTCAACATCGGAGAAATAGCCGTGACTCTGTCAGCTCTACCAGACGTCCCTTGGAACGACGGACCGAAACAAGAATGCTTGACCCGAGGTGGGATTACGATGTCCCACGACGAACTGGCCGTTATGCTCGGAGACGCCTACCAGAAAATCATCGACGCTGGATTTGTGATGGTTCCAAGGAACTGGCGGCAGGAAGTATGCGAGGCGCTGTCCGGCCGCAGCGCCAACTCAACCACGGATCAGTCCTGCTGCGACTCGTCTCGAACGGACATGAGATGATAGACGGTCGGCTTGGACGTTCCATCGAAGAATACCTCGTCACTCACGACTATATTCCCTACGATCGTCTTTCGTCCCCATAAAGACTCTGGATCGATTCCGGGCGCCAATTCCATGCGTACCTTGCTCTCGCAGACTGAGGGAACTACTGCACGCCAACCATGCTTCTTCTCGTCTCTGTCAGACCGATGTATGTCGATTACTACTCCGCGCAATTCATATTGGGAGACCTTCTCAGGTTCAAAGAATACGAATTCCTCGGGTACTTCTTGAATCGCATCGGCGCTTACCACAGAGCTATCCGGCAGCAAGATATTCGCGCCGGGCTCCAGCTTTGCGGGCGCTAGAAACTGCAGAGCCTTTTTCAGCAGGGTCTCGTCCTGCTTCACGCATTGAGACGCGTATTTTTCGATAGTCTCTTTTGGAATCCCCGACAACTCAGAAACTCGACTAATCTTTTGTTGATATTCCTCCATGAGCTTCTTCAGTGCCTTACCCGGCAAGAGACGCTCAGCAGCCGTCGAGATGATATAGAAGACAGTCGCCAGCACGAGTATGGTGACCAACGTACTGAACTTTTCGGGAACGTGATACCCGGTAAGTATTTGGATCAGTTCGGGCACTTCTTTAACCAACTCCGTCTGGTAGGTCACAACCAGGGCAGCTATTAAAGTCTCTCTGAGTGGACTTGAGTTTGAAAGTTCAGCCACCCGGACCGAGATCGATTGTACATCCAGACCGGGCGTCAGTTTTTCGATAATCCGTATCGACTCAATGAGCAGCCGCTCATTGGCGAGCAGAGATTCCGCCACCACATGGACGGGCACATCCTTTCGAGTGTTATAAACCAACGCGTGACGCACCGCGATATCCATCAACCCCCCTTCCATTCTCATCGTTCTTCTTGTGTGGGCCCGATACTACGAGACCGCCGTCTCGATCGCCATTCGGATTGACGTATGCACAACGTGAGTATAACATACTCACATGCCCTCCCACTTCGACCCCACCAAAGACGCCGCGAACATCGCCAAGCACGGGCTTTCCCTGGTCGAGGGCGAAGGCGTGCTCAGCGATCCGCTGGGCCTGACGGTCGAGGACGATTCCTCGGAGGGCGAGGTCCGCTGGCTGACCATCGGCATGAACACGAACGGCCTGCTATTGGTCGTTTGCTGGACGGAGCGCGAGGACGGCGAGCGGCTTATCTCAGTGCGTAAAGCAACCGCGAAGGAGCGGAAAACCTATGAAGGATGAAATTGATTTCTCGAAGGGGCGCCGCGGCCAGGCAGTGCCGACCACGGGCAAGACGCGGGTGACGATGTACCTTGACGACCGGATCGTGGAGGCGTTCAAGGCCGAATCCGCGCGTACCGGCAAAGGCTATCAGACGCTGATTAACGATGTGCTGGCGCAGCATGTTGGAATGTTGGATAGACCCATGACGGCCGAGCAGGTTAGGAAGATCGTACGGGAAGAACTCGAGCACGCGCGATAAGACGGAACATGAATCCGGACTGCCCCAAGTGCCGCGGCGAGGGCTGGGTGTGCGAGCTACATTCCGACAAGCCCTTCCCACACGACGACTGCCCGGGCCCCGGCGACCCCTGCACATGCAATCCCGAGCAGGCAATGCCACCGGGCACCAGGATCATCATTATCGATCGCGATCACGGCTACAGGCACTGAGCGCATGACCGGCGGCACCTACGATTTCACCGATCGCTTCTACGCCCGCGCGTTGCAGTACTACCATGCTCGGCAGGGTATGGACCTCGTCCGCTCTGGGAAACGGAAAGAGGCGCGGGAGCATCTCGACCAGGCGATCCATTGGGAGCACGAGGTGCAGCGGATCGAGGCGGCGATCCATCGCCAGAGGAAGCGCCTCGAGAGAGAGCCCGTGCCATCCGATCGCGCTTTGCTGCGATCTCGACAGCCTTCCTGAAGGCGACCTTGTTCTCCGGCGCTTCGATTCAACATTAATCGACATTATCGCGCTACCTGGGGTCGCAGCCCATTGCGACCCCCAAAAACATGCACTACGATCAGCGCACGGATCACGTCGTTTTCCGGAAGACGCTCCTAAAAGAGCGCGAATCGGCCGAACGACCATAACAACAGGGGAACAAAGATGCTCAAATCACTGGCCGCTCAATTACCGAGCGGGATTCAATACCGACTGAAGCGAGCCTATTTCCGCAGCCAAATATTGCGGCGGCGCTTCACGGCCGATGAACCCGAGTACTCCGTACTGAAAGACTGGCTTTCGCCTGGCGACGTGGTGATCGATGTGGGAGCGAACATTGGCCAGTACACACGCCGCATGGCGGAGCATGTTGGCCCGATGGGCAGCGTGATCGCACTCGAGCCCATGCAGGAGACGTTCCGACTGCTCACGGCAAACGTGGGGGACGTGGCCCACGTGACGCTTCTGAAGCTAGCGGCTTCGGATATGGGCCGGGAGGTGAGCATGGATCTGCCCGTTTCGAGATCGGGTCTTGCGAACTATTACCGCGCCTCGATTTCGGACGGAGGCGCTTATCGGGTACGGGCAATTCAGCTCGATTCTCTAGGGCTTAATCGCCTATCGCTCATCAAGATCGACGCCGAAGGGCACGAGCTCCAGGTCCTACAGGGAGCGCTGAACATACTGGCGCGATTCCGGCCAACACTTATTGTTGAGGCCTCCGCGCCGGCGGAGGAGTTCTTGCGCGAGATGGGCTATAAGATCGAGCGGTTTGACGGGAGCCCTAACTTCGTCGCTCGATGTAGCACGTGATTGTCGCGTCGCGACGGGCTCAGATTGAGCATTCAGTCTACGGCGCTGGCAGGCACATGACTGAGCCGTTCCCTTAGTAACTCGATCGCCAGCGCCAAAGCCAGGTCTGCACGCCCAATCCGGCAGAGCAACCAGAGTGTCTGCCAACGGCTAAGTGTCCGTACGCTTATGGCGTGTCTCGCACGCATTGAATGGCCTCCTGCCCCTTGGTATATGAATGCGCCAGAATATAGCCTCGCAGGAGCAGGCAACGCGGATCGAAGACGCCTGTCCTCCACCGGGCCACGACGAATAGCTCAAGGATCGCCAGAACAATCGTCACCAGCAGAATCAGCCCTATGGGCTTTCTCATTCTAGCCGCCCCTTTGTTTCGCTCTGCTTACCATTTTTGTGCTGCAGCGCAATGCGCGCCGTTGTTCTGTGATTTAGATTACCGCTTCCGGCAGCGCATTGCGACTATCGGCTATGGGTGACTGGTTTCCGCGCTGCATTATGGAAATAAGTAAAAGGACGACCACCTTTGGCTGGGCGGACGTCCGTTGTGGAAGACGAAAAACGCAGAAATCTAGCGAAGAAGATCGAGAGATTGATCCGGCAGTGGGATCGGCCTGTGCAGGCCGCCATTCAGGTCAGTCGGAAGGATAAGCACCTGACACAGGAGATCGTAGCCGAGCGCATGGCATGGACCATTGATATCGTCTCCAACATTGAAAAAGGTCGGAGAGAAATCACGGTTCAGCAGTTTATTGTTCTAGCCCAGCAGATAGGGATGGACCCGGAAGTGATGTTTAGGCGGGTGTTGAAGTGGTAATTGAATCGACGACCTGCCCCAACGCGGAAATCACTCGTTCGAGCATGTGATCCACGATGTTAGGGAATGGCAGCGAGGGGCGGCCTATGTGGACAAGCTGCCCCGCATGTCTCCAATTGAACGGCACATCCGGCACAATATCGTTGCCGTTCTTGGAGAGGTACACCGGTACCGGGGCTAATAGGCCCGCAATCGCAGTATCCGGGCTTATGTGAGGCGGTTCTAGCCCGTACACCGCAGACACCGGCTTGCCCACCACACGGCGTGTAATAGCCGCACAGATGGCGAGCGCAGCGCCGAGGGAGTGGCCTACCAAGGTCACCGGACGCTCACCGATAGCCGCTTCGACATGAGCCCCGATCGCGAGCCACGCCTCCCAAAAGCCACGATGTACCTCACCGGCGCCCGGTACCGACATGGTGAGCATGTTGGCGTCCGTGATGACACACTCAAGGTTGTCCGTCCCTGGAAAGGCGACGACGAGCCCATCAGGCGTGTCCCGTACAATGGCACGGGAAGCGCTATTCGCATCGCCTATGTCCGGCTTCGCGGAATATGCCTCCTGCGCAATCAGGGCATAGTCGTACGGGGTCACGGATGCGTTACGGCCGCCGCAGGGGCCAGGACCGCCGCCTGAGACGCCGCAATAGCCTGCTGCACGATAACCCCCAGGATCGGCTGCGCCAGGGTCAGCCCGAGCAGCACCGCCGGCTGATTCGGTATGGCCGGCACTGCGGACACAATCTCGATGAGCGCGGGGAAGATAGTGTTGTTGAACGCCTGAAGATCGGTGAGGTCCACCGTCGCCCCTGCCGCGCACACCGCGTTGTTGGCGGGCACGATGGTGTTGGCGACCTTGGACTGCTGGGCCGGCGACAGGAGCGTGGTACCCGCCGGTCCCTCGAGCAGCAGCAGGTCCGCCTTGATGATCGGGCACACCTGAGCGACGAGATCGGCCGGCGGAATGACGGGGATCGGGAGCGGCCTCACCGGAGCTCCAGCGCAACCCGTAAGAGTGACGCCAAGCAACAGTGGCGCCAGTAGAGACTTGAGAAACCTCGACATGATGTG
>SMFG01000106.1_pt1 | contig 13901 bp, 13 predicted proteins | sample 2456131 | NCBI WGS metagenome assembly SMFG01 (sample SAMN10132612, study PRJNA489261) | soil metagenome | isolation source: day120 antibiotic-silt loam soil ammended with raw manure from dairy cow... | place: USA | collected 2015-05-01
GCGGCTACCCGCCGTCGGTGCAGCAGCGGATCGCAGGGTCGGGAGGTCATCTGTCGAACGACGCCGCCCTGGCGCTGCTCAGCGAAGTGCTGCACCAGGACCTGGAGCTGATCGTGCTCGCGCATCTCAGCGCTCGCTGCAACACGGCCGAATGTGCCCGCTCGGCTGTCGAGCCCACGCTGCGCCGGGAGGGCTTCCTTGGACGGCTGGTGGTGGCAAATCAGGCCCCGGGGACAGAGTCACTGCGTATCATGGGAAGCGGCCGGATGGCGGCTGCCGGGTGAGTCACGAAAGTCACAAAAGAGACCCGGACAAAGCTCATCAGCCTTGCCCGGGCTTTTTTCTGGCTGCAGAAGACTGGCCAGCTCACCTCTGAGTGCTTTTGTGACTTTCGTGCCTTCGTGAGTCAAGCGTCGGGATCAGGCGGCACGGCCACACCGGCCGGTCGTGGCGTCGCTGGTCCCACCCGCTTCAGGGTGATCGGCTTCTGGAGGTCGCCGCCGGAGATGGTGAGCCGGGTCTTGTTCACTGCCAGCCGGTAGGTCTCCCACTCGCCGCCGATGGCGACCATGATGGAATCGGCCTTCAGCCGCCAGCGGGAGGTCTCCTTGCCCCAGGTGGCGCTCGAGTCGGGCCGGATCACCACCTCACGTGGCCCACCGCGGGTATCCAGATGGGAATCCACGCGCCAGGTGCCCTCGACGGGCACCGGTGCAGATTGTCCCAGCAGCGGAACAGGAGCGAGGACAACGAGCGGCAGGAGCATCCAGCTGGCAGAGCGGAACATCTATTTCTCCTTGGCAGATCGGGGCGGAACTCGGCTGAAGCTAATGTCGGCTCATTGACGGGCAAGTGCTGTGCCGCCAGCTGCGACTCCACGCCAACGCAAGACCGCCCCGGGGCCAGAGGCTCCGGGGCGGTCATCGTTCTGCACAGATCCCTCGCCCGCTTCGCGAACGTGGGTGCGTTGACTGACAGACCCTTCGCTCAGCTCAGGAAACCGGGTTCGCAATGAACTTGCGGGCCGATCCATCACTACGCGCGGGATACTGGATTGGCAATGAACTTATGGGATCGCCACCGGCGATCCCATAAGTTCAGCCGATCTCAGTACATTCCGCCCATGCCACCACCTGCCGGCATGGCGGGCGCGGGCTTGTCTTCCTTCTTCTCGACGACTACGCACTCGGTGGTGAGCAGCAGCCCCGCGATGGACGCCGCGTTCTGCAGCGCCGTGCGAGTCACCTTGGTCGGGTCGATGACGCCGGCCTTCACCAGGTCTTCGTAGCTGTCCGTAGCGGCGTTGTAGCCGAAGTTCTTTTCCTTCGACTCCTTGACCTTGGCCAGCACGATCGAGCCTTCCACGCCGGCGTTCGACGCAATGGCCCGGATCGGCTCCTCGATGGCGCGGCGGACGATCTCCACGCCGATCTTCTCGTCCGAGGACCCGCGGATCTTGTCGAGCGCCTTCTGGGCCCGGATCAGGGCCACACCACCGCCCGGCACGATGCCTTCCTCGACAGCGGCACGCGTGGCATGGAGGGCGTCCTCCACCCGGGCCTTCTTCTCCTTCATCTCGGTCTCGGTGGCTGCACCGACATCGATGACCGCGACGCCGCCGGAGAGCTTGGCCAGCCGCTCCTGCAGCTTCTCACGATCGTAGTCCGAGGTGCTCTTCTCGATGGCCGCGCGGATTTCGCCGATGCGACCTTCGACTTCGCCTTCCTTGCCCTTGCCATCAACGAGGGTGGTGTTGTCCTTGTCGATGACGATGCGCTTGGCACGACCGAGGTCGTTCAGCGTGGCATTCTCGAGCTTGAAGCCGACTTCCTCCGAGATCACCTGGCCGCCGGTCAGGATGGAGATGTCGCGCAGCATTTCCTTGCGGCGATCACCGAAGCCCGGCGCCTTGACGGCGGCGACCTTCAGGGTACCGCGCAGCTTGTTCACGACCAGGGTCGCGAGGGCTTCGCCCTCGACGTCCTCGGCGATCAGCAGGAGCGGGCGGCCGGTCTGGGCCACCTTCTCCAGGACCGGGAGCAGGTCCTTCATGGCGCTGATCTTCTTGTCGTGGATCAGGATGTAGCCATCGTCCAGCACGGCTTCCATCTTCTCGGGATCGGTCACGAAGTACGGTGAGAGGTAGCCGCGGTCGAACTGCATGCCATCCACCGTCTCGAGTGTGGTCTCGAGGCCCTTGGCCTCTTCAACCGTGATGACACCGTCCTTGCCCACCTTCTCCATGGCCTCGGCAATGAGCTTGCCGATCTCGGCGTCGTTGTTGGCCGAGATGGTGCCGACCTGCGCGATTTCCTTCTTGCCCGGCGTCGGCGTCGAGACCAGCTTGAGCTCCTCGATGATCGCGTCGACTGCCTTGTCGATGCCCCGCTTCAGCTCCATGGGATTGGCGCCGGCGGTGACATTCTTGAGGCCCTCACGGTAGATGGCCTGCGCCAGCACCGTCGCCGTCGTGGTGCCGTCACCGGCGAGGTCGCTGGTCTTGGTGGCGACCTCCTTGACCATCTGGGCGCCCATGTTCTCGATGGGATCGGAGAGTTCCACTTCCTTGGCCACCGTGACGCCATCCTTGGTGATGGTCGGTGACCCGAACTTCTTGTCGATCACGACATTGCGGCCCTTGGGGCCGAGCGTGACCTTGACCGCCTCGGCGAGGGCATCCACGCCCTTCTTGAGCTTCGCACGAGCCTCGGTGTCGAACAGCAGCTCCTTCGCAGCCATTGCCTTGTCTCTCCTGTTGCGGTGAGCGTTCAGGCCAGCTTGGCCAGAACGTCTGACGCCTTGATGATGATGACTTCCTCGCCATCCACGGTGAACGGGGTGCCGCTGTACTTGCCGTAGATGACCTTGTCACCCACCGCGAGATCCATCTTGACGCGATCACCCTTCTCGATGCGGCCCGGCCCGACGGCGATCACTTCGCCCTGGGTCGGCTTTTCCTTGGCCGTGTCGGGGATATAGAGGCCGCCACGCATCGTCTCGGCTTCATCCGACGGCATGATGACCACGCGATCCTCGAGCGGCTGGATCTTGATCTTGGGCTTGGCCTTCGTACCCGCTGGCATCGAATCCTCCACGTCATATGAGGTTGGTAAACGATTTTGCACCAATCAATTAGCACTCAAGTACCGAGAGTGCTAAGACTGGAGCGAAAAGTAAGGCGCCGGTTCCCGCTGTCAAGCGCCCCCGCCTGACGCCTGAGCAAGTCCGGGACCCGGTGGAGCGGTCAAAGCGGCAGATACGGGGCTGCGCGCTGACAGCGCCAGCGGCGGGATACTGCCGCCATGACACGACGGAAACCGATCGGCATTGATGCACGTTATAAGAGTTGACTTTACCATGGGGCGTTCAGACCTTGCCCCAGTCACTGGGCCGGGCTTCACCGGCCAGGAACTTTGATCGCCGCAGGAGTTGGAATGGGTATTACTCTGTCGGTTCTCGCTGCCACCGCGCTCGCGGTTGCCCCTGCCCTGCCGGACACGACCCCGCCATCGACCATCAGCGTCACAGTCGATTCGTCAAAGCACGTCGTTGTCCTCCGCTCAGGCCCCTACGATCTCATGAACATGCCGCCGATGGATCACGCGACCATGGACATGGGCATGTCGCACGACACGCCGGTCCAGCATTTCGCCTGGCCGGTCCAGGGCTGGCTGCGCGGGTTCCGCGTGAGCCTCGCTGACGGGCACGGCCATCCGGTGTCGAGGCATGTGATGCACCACATGATCATGGTCAACTTCAGCCGGCGGCAGCTGGTCTATCACGCATCGGAACGCCTGTTCGGCGCCGGCACCGAGACCGCGGACGTCGAGCTGCCCGCCACCATCGGCATCCCGATGGGGCCGGGCATGGATCTGGGCGTGTATGTGGCCTGGCATAACGACACCGGGCGTGACCTCAAGGATGTCTACCTGACGATCACCATGCCTTACCTGCCGGCCAACCAGAACCCGAGGCCCCAGAACGCGCTGCCGATCTACATGGACGTGAACTTGACCGTCGGTGGCAGCAACTCCTTTGACCTCGCACCGGGGCGGTCGGAGCACAGCCACGAATTCACGCTGCCCGTGGGCGGCCATCTCCTTGGCGTCGGCGGCCACATGCACGACTTTGGCCAGGAGGTGCGCCTGGAAGACGCTGAAACCGGCAAGGTCATCACCACCGTGAAGGCGGAACTGGACAAGAACGGCCAGATCGAGGGCGTCAGCCGGAAGCTCTTTGCCATTCGTGGCGCGGGAATGCGGCTGAAGGCGGACCACCGGTATCGCGTGGTCGGCATTTATGACAACCCCACAGGCGAGTCGATCATCAATGGTGGCATGGCCCATATGGTGGGGATCTTCGTACCGGATGATCTGGCTGAATGGCCCGGGATCGATCCTACCAACCCCGAATACCAGCGCGATCTGGCATCGCTCAACGCCCGGGGCGCCGAGACGGACGGGCATGACTCCATGCATCATGAGGCGGGGCACATGGACCACGGCAGCAACTAACCACGTACGGCCATCGCAGAATCGCCCCTGTCCGGTGTCGGACAGGGGCGATTGTCATATGCAGCGATCCATCATCCGCTCATCGACATGCAGCTGGAGTCGTCAGGGCTCCGAAGAGACCACCCGCCGCACGCCGATCCAGCGCTTGTACCACCAGCGGCCGTTGGGATCGTCGGTACCAAGGGTGGAAATCTGAACGCCCTTCGACGCCGAATGGATGAACCGGCCATCGCCGATATACAGACCGACGTGACTGATGCGACGTCCCGATCGCGCGAAGGTGAGAATGTCGCCAGGTACGAGTTCGTCCCTCGATCGAGGTACGGCAACGCCGACCCGTGCCTGATCACGGCTCTGCCTCGGCAGGGTGATGCCGGCCTGGCGATAGGCATACTGGATCAGCCCGGAGCAATCGAACCCGTCGTCACCGCTGCCGGTACCGCCGTAGCGGTACGGCGTACCCATCTGTTCCTGCGCGATGTGGATGACATCAGCGAGGACGGCGGTTGCATCCTCGCGCTCCAGCGCGTGCCCGCGCTCCGATACGGCGGCGCCGGCCGATGGCTCGCCAGCCGCCAGTGATGACGGTGCTGCGGGTGCCCCGAACGAGGTTCCCAGGCGGAGGGAAAACTCGAGGCCGGATCTCCCCGCGGGCTGGAAATCACGCCAGCGGCTCTCGAGGCCCAGCGACATGAATGACAGTGGAATCAGTTCATACCCCAGACCGGCGGACCACGTACTCCAGCGCTTTTCCGCCCCGCCGGAGCCGAACCCGCCACCGACGCCACCCACGGCGTACAACCCCGCCCGGCCACCTCGGAACAGCGAAGCATCGGCCGTGAGACCGATACGGCGCTCCGTCGCGGAGGGCCCGCGCCACATGGCGGCCCCGAGTTCCGTACCGAGCACGCCAAGCAGTGGCGTGGTCCAGCCGATCTGATAGGAGGTCATGCCGAGCGCGTCGAAGAGGTGGCCGGCCCGCACGGCCACTCCCTGCGCGCGTGCAGCACCCGGCGCGGCACCCAGCGCGAGCAGCAACGCCAGCCCGGCGATGCGCATCAGCGGCGGACCGGCACTGGCTGGGCCGAGCGCAGGTTCACGCGATACAGTGGCCCTGTCATGCAGTGGTCCGACAGATGCACGAGTACGGTGGAATCGGTCTCAGGCATGGGTGCCTCGCGAGTGTAGAGCAGCGGGACAAGTCGGCGGCCGGAGTCAGTGCGGATCTCGAGTCCGCGCTCCTGACAACTGCTTCCGGTCGGATCATGGGCTGGGCGGGCCAGCGTGAACCACAGTGTATGACGGCCAACCCGGGCCACCATCGAATCACGCGGCGCGACCGCCGCTGCTGGGGCTGATGTCGTGTGCGTCACAGGCTGTGACACAGGTGGATCGCCGCCGCAGGCCAGCACACATGCCAGCAAGAGCGGTCCCCTCGTCACTGGGTGCTGCTGGTGAGGTTCTCCTCCACTTTATCCAGCAGGGCGGCTGCCGTATCCGGCACGCCCTCGGGCGTCACCGCGAGGGCCTCCTGCAACTCCGGCGACCGGCGCAGGAGCCGCAGCCACCCCAGCAATCCGCCGAAACCCGCCACTGCGCCCAGCAGTATCGAGAGCAGCACACCCCGCATGGGGTTCCCCATCCGGAGGGCGATCACCTCGCCGGCGACACATCCGAAAAACGAAGCTGCCCACGCTATGACGGGCGTGAGCAGCCATCCGAATGCACGCAAAAAGAGGCGGATCCAGCGCATCGCTAGCCCGCCCGGCGTCCCAGCGCGGTCAGCCCTGCTGCCAGTGCCAGGCCGGGAATGAACGCCACGCCGAAGGTGCCAAGCGACCAGCGGGCCCCGGGAAACCGGATCACGACGGCGATGACCGCAAGTCCCAGGGCGCAGGCCACTGCGGGCACCATCACACCGGTGATGCTGGTGGACCTGGCCCGAGCGGCACGGCTCGCGAGCGTCATGGCACCCATCCACGGCAGGAATGTCCCGAGCATCCACCAGACCGGATGGTACCACCAGTTGCTGAAGCCCCCGATTTCGGCCCAGCGGTTGGTGTACATGCCGGCGGGCTGGAGCAGGGAGACGTCCACGAGGAGAAAGACCCCGGTGGCCGCGAGCCCGATCCCGGCCGCGCCAGCGATCCCCTCGATGGTACGGGCACGGGTCCAGAGTCCCGGCATGACCACGACCACCGACAATCCGAGCAGCAGGACCAGCGCACCCAGCACCGTCTCGATGGGTGGCGCGGTGAAGCGCGTGATGAAGGACATCAGCACCACCACGACGCTTTCAAACAGGCCCAGGACGACCGCCTTGCTCAGGAGATGCCGGAGCGCGGTGACATCGTATTCGCCTCGGGGCTCGACCGCCGTTGCCATGGGTTCTCCCGATCGGGTGAAGATGGTCCGCAAGATAAGGCGGCAACCCCAATACGGCCAAGGGGATGGATTCAGCGACGGCACTGATGCCGTTCCTCACCAGACATGCGGGACTGGTTGCTGTCCGCCTGCGGCTCTTCCGCCGAGCGTGATATGGCGCGAGTGAGCGCGCCGGTCAGGTGACCCGGAGCGCGGCGCGTCCCGGGTGCCAGATGCCTGTAACAAGCGTCACCGTGTGGTTTCCGTTCAGGAAATGAAGCTACAGCAACCAGCTCGATGCGATCGCGGCGTCAGTCACGGCCCACGCGGCGAGCGCCAAGTACATCCCGCGCTGATGCTCCGCGGCTGATCTCGAATCAGCGGTCCGGAGCCATGGTACGAGCACCAGCAGCCAGGCGGCGAGCGCCACGCTCAGGGCCAGCCACCGCCAGCTGGTCCAGTGCCAGCCACTGGCCACGCCGGCGGCGCCGAAGAGCACGAAGGCGACCAACGTCGCCAGCACCGCGATCCACAGACTGGGGCGCGTGCCCAGCATCAGTGCCAGGGTGCGATCACCTCGCGCCCGGTCTTCATCTGCCTGATAGAGCTGGGTCAGCGGATACAGCGCAGCGAACAGCGGACCAAAACCCGCCAGGACGAGCCAGCCCCAGGTGGTGACTTCACGATCGGTCGCCAGCCACCCGGCGAGCGGCGTAAGAGTGCCGAACCCGACCATGTTGATGGCCCAATCCGCTCCGGCGACTGCCTTGAGGCGCCACGGTGGTACCGAATAGAGCAGCGAGAGGGTGAGACAGAGAGCGTACACGGCGCTGAACGCTGGTGACAGAAGCGCGAGCCCCAGAGCCAGCCCGAGTACCATGAGGCCAAGGCCCCACAGGAACAGGCGAGGCGGGGGCGGCGGCGGGCGACGCAGGTAGGCGATATCACCTTCATCGCGATCGAACGCCGAGTTGATCGCGAGCGTTCCGCCATTCAGAAAGACGACCCACAGCACCAGGCCGATCGCACAGCGCTCCCACGAAATCGGTTGCCCGGCAGGCACCACGGACAGCGCCAGCAGGCTGCCCAGCGCCGTATGTATTGCCATCACTGGCCACTCCATGGGGCGCAGATGCAACAGATAGTCGAATCCGCGGCCAAGCAGCCGATATCCCCACTCGCGAGCACCGCTCGTGGGGGTCGCCGTGCTCACCAGGCGAGTCCGAGTGCGCCGGCCGCCAGGCGGAGACCGTCCAGCGTCAGGTTGGGCTCCACGGATTCGATGGTGCTGCTGAGCGGGGCCACCAGACCCGCAAGTCACCAGGCCGTCCACGGCGTCCGCCGTGCCGTAGAGCACGCCCGCCTGTATGCACTCCTCGGTCCGCCGGCCGATGACCCGGTCCGGCCGCGTGAGTTCGGTGGCCGGGAGCTTGGCCGCCCGCCGGGTCAGCTGGTCGGCCGATGTTCGCAGCCCCGGCATGATGGCGCCGCCGATGAATCGTCCGTCCGCCGTGATGCAGTCGAAGGTTGTCGCCGTGCCGAAGTCGACGACAATCACGTCAGCGTGATAGCGCTCGACTGCCGCGAGGACGTTGACAATGCGATCGGCGCCGACGGTGAGCGGTTCGTCAACATCGAGGGCGACCGGAAGCGGACTTCGGGCCGTAACCTGCTCGGGTCGGACTCCTGTCGCCGCAGCGACACCATCCAGCACACTGCGCGTGGCGGCGGGAGCGACCGATGCCAGGCAGGCCGCTCGCACTTCATTGGGCGAATGGCCGAAGTGCAGGATGAAGGCGCTGATGGCGGACGCCCACTCATCCGAGGTCCGCTCGGGGTTGGTCGTCATCCTCCACGTGGCCATGAAGTCAGTCCCGCGGACAAGGCCTGCCGTGATCTCGGTGTTGCCGATATCGAGTACCAGGAGCATCGGTAGGTTACTCCGCCAGTGTGACGCGTGGCGCGGCGTTCACCGGCCCTGCGCGCAGGAGCAGCGTGGATCCATCGGCGCGCCGAACCCGAAGCGCGCCATCGGCGAGGACACCATCCGCCCGGCCCTCGAGCGGGCTCGCCAGTGCCCGTCCATATAACCAGTCATGCTCGATGATCGCGGCCCGTTCCGCGGCGGCAAGCGGTCCGGTCGCCATGCCTGCCTGAATGATCCCGGCGCCGGCGCGATCGGCCAGCTCCTCGAGATCGGTGGTGACTCCGTAGTCGACGAGCCGGGCCGAACGCTCGGTGAGGGCGGGAGGAAGCCGGTTCCGGACATTGAGCCCTGCACCCACCGCGACCCACGCGGGCCGCTCGCCCAGCCAGCGCGCCTCACACAGGATGCCGCCCGCCTTGCGCCCGCCGGCCAGAATATCATTGGGCCATTTGAGCATGAGCTCGCGGGCTCCCAGCCGTTCCAGCATGTCAACCAGCGCCAGCCCGACCCGCACGCTCAGCAGCTCGACGGCCACAGCCGCGTCGGGCCGGAGCAGCACGCTGAGCCAGAGGCCGCCGGGCGCGGAGGCCCAGTCGCTCCGGCGGGATCCCCGCCCTTCCGTCTGTTCCAGCGCCGCCACCGCGGTACCCGCGGGTGCACCCTGCTCCGCCAGCGCGTGGATGGCGTCCTGGGTCGAGGCAACGGTTGGCAGCCAGCGCAGCGCCAGGGTCGGCCGGTTCATGTTCTCAGCGCCCAGAGCAGCACCAGGCCGAACACGATGCGATACCACGCGAACACCGTGAAGCTCCGGTGCGAGATATAACGGAGGAATCCCCGCACGACGATCAGGGCCGAAATGAAGGCCACCACGAATCCAATGGCAAAGATCGGCACATCGGCGGGACTGAGCAGGGCCCGGCTCGTGTACAGGTCGAACAGCGTGGCCGCGATCATCACGGGGATGGCGAGAAAGAAGGAGAACTCGGTGGCGGCGCGGCGGGTCAACCCCAGCGCATACCCGCCCATGATCGTGGCACCGGAGCGCGAGACGCCCGGGATGAGGGCCAGTACCTGCGCCAGGCCCACGCCCAGCGCCGTCACGGGTGCCACGGCGAACGGGTCATCCGCCCGGCTCGGCGGCGCCCACCGCTCGACGGCGAGGATGGCAACGCCACCCAGCACCAGGGCGACCGCCACCACGAGGGGCGTAAACAACAGGGCCTTGATCTCGTGGTGAAAAAGAAAGCCCACGACGGCGGCCGGGATGAACGCGATGATCAGCGAAAGGATGAAGCGCTGATCGGCGCGCCTCGACATGGCATGCGCCACAGCGGCCGTGAGCCGCACGCGATACAGCCAGAGAATGGCGAGGATCGCGCCCAGCTGGATGAAGATCTCGAACGTCTCCGCGCGCGCGTCCGTCCAGCCGAGGAGGTGGCCGCCCAGGATCAGATGGCCGGTGGAGGAGACCGGCAGGAACTCGGTGACGCCTTCGATGATGCCAAGCAGTACCGCCTTGAACCACAGCGGCAGCCCCGCGAGCGCAGCGATCATCCAAGGGTCTCCGCGTAGAAGCGCTCGTACTGCGGCACGATCGACTCGACGGCGTAGAGTTGAGCGCGCGCGATGCAGGCGTCCCGCATGGCCTGCCAGCGCGCGGTGTCGCGCAGCAGCTCCACCGCCCGCCGTCCCATGGCTTCCACGCTGCCCACCGGTTCGAGCAGTCCGGTCACCCCATCTTCGACCACTTCCGGAATCCCGCCGGCACGGCTGGCCACGACCGGGACTCCACACGCCATGGCCTCCAGCGCCGCCAGCCCGAAGCTCTCGGTCTGTGACGGGAGGACGAAGAGGTCCGACGCCTGCAGCAGCGACGCCACCGAGTCCAGCCGTCCGAGAAAACGGACGTCATCGCTGACCTCAAGCGCGCGTGCCTCGCGCTCGGCATCCTCCCGCTCCGGCCCGTCGCCCACCATCAGCAGGGTCGCCGGCATAGCCTGCCGGATGCGGGCGAACACCCGGATCACGTCGCGTACCCGCTTCACCTCGCGGAAATTGGAGGTGTGCATGATGACCTTGTGCCCCTCCGGCGCGACCTGGCCACAGCGCCGCTCCGCGTCGGGGCGGTACTCCTCGAGATTGACGAAATTCGGAATGACGCGGATATCGCACGACACGCAGCCGAATGCGCGGTAGGTCTCGTCCCGCAGGTGACCCGACACGGCGGTCACGCCGTCGGACTGTTCGATGGAAAAGCGGGTGATGGCGAAGAAACTCGCCTCCTGCCCCACCAGCGTGATGTCGGTGCCATGCAGTGTCGTGATCACCTTGATCGGTTGCGACGGCCGCAGCATCTCGCGCGCGAGGTACGCCGTGGTGGCGTGTGGGATGGCATAGTGGACGTGCAGCAGGTCAAGCCCTTCCCGGAGCGCCACCTCGTGCTGCTTCGACGCCAGCGCCAGTGTGTAGGGAAAGTGGTCGAAGAGTGGATAGCGCCCCATGCGGGTATCCACTTCGTGGAAGTAGACGCGTTCGCTGTAGCCCCGCAGCCGGAAGGGCATGGCGTACGTGATGAAATGCACTTCGTGGCCGCGCTTGGCCAGCGCGAGGCCCAGCTCGGTCGCGATGGCGCCCGATCCGCCATAGGTGGGATAGCAGGTGATGCCGATCTTCATGCGTTCGCTCGATCCCAGAGTTCAGCGATCTCCGCGGCCACCGCCTCGGGACCGCGCGTTGCATCAAGGGTAATTCGCTCGCCGGACAGCTGGTGCCTGAACCAGGTTTCCTGGCGCTTGGCGTACTGCCGGGTGCTGATCGTGATGTCTTCCACCAGGGTCTCCGCCGTGCGCTCACCCGACAGGACGCGCACGGCCTCGCGCACGCCGATCCCGTCCAGCCCCGGAGCGCCTGGCCGCACGCCATCCGCGAGCACCGCCGCCACTTCGCCGAGGAGGCCGCGCTGCACCATGTCCCGGGTGCGCAGTTCGATGCGGCGGTGGATCACCGGCCTTGGCGCGGCGAGCACCACATACCACGGATCAATCCCCCGCCCCGCATGGGCCGCTTCCTGCCAGAAGCTGAGTGGCCTGCCGGTGAGGAGGGCCACCTCGATCGCGCGCGTGGCGCGCTGCCGGCCGCCTCCGTGGAAGCCGGGATCGAGCCTGGCGGCCCACCGCACCAGCTCCAGCGCGTCCATGCGTGCGAGCCACGCGTCGAGCGAGCGGCGGCGCTCCGCATCCAGGGGAGGCTCATGGAACAGGCCGTCCGCCAGCGCCCTCACGTAGAGCCCCGTCCCGCCGACCACCACGGGCATGCTGCCGCGCGCCTGGATCTGCGGAACTATCAAGGTGGCGTCGCGCGCGAATCGCCCCGCGCTGTAGCGTTCACCCGGTGACACGACATCAATCCCGTGATGCGGGACGCGAGCCCGCTCACGCAGTGACGGCTTGGCCGTGGCGATGTCGAGCCGCCGGTAGATCTGCCGTGAGTCCGCCGAGATGACCTCCAGCGGCCAGCGCACGGCCAGCGCCAGCGCCACGGCGGTCTTGCCGATGCCGGTGGGGCCCACCAGCACGGGAACCTTAGCGACGGCCAAACCGGCGCTCCAGCTCCTCGCGGGGGAGTTGCACGATCGTAGCACGTCCGTGGACGTCGTGCGGCGGCAGCGTCGTGCCGAAGAGTCGCGCCAGCAGCGTCCGCATCTCGTCGGTGCTCAACTGCTCCCCCGCTTTGACCGCTGCGCGGCAGGCGTAGGTCGCGGCGAACCGCTCCAGCGCGCTGCTCCATCCGCCGAACCGGCCCCGCGCCAGGTCCGCCACCAGTTCGCGAAAGCAGAGCTCGGCGTCAAACCGCGGATGCGGCGCAGGCACGGCCTGCAGGATCACCGTGCGACCGCCAAAGGCTTCCACGGCGAATCCGGCGCGCTCCAGGAACTCGCGGTGATTTTCGACGGCCTCGAGCTCCTCGTCGGTCAGTTCGATCGTGATGGGAAGCAGCAGCCGCTGCGAGGCCGCATCGTCACCGGTCAGATGGGGCATGACCTCTTCGTACAGTACGCGCTCATGCGCCGAGTGCTGGTCCACGAACACCAGCGAGTCTTCGCTCTCATAAACGATGAAAGTGCGAAAGAGCTGCTTGAGCGGGGTCTCGAACTGAGCGGCCGCCCCGTCCTGCCCCACCGATTCACCAGCCGTACCCGCCTCCCCGGTGCTCATGAGTTCCAAGGGAGGCAGCTCACTCGTCCCACCGGATGGCATCGGGCGCCAGTCACCTACCGGGGCCGCTGCGGCCAGTTGCCCGATGGCGAGCCGCACGGCTTCCTCCACCGCCCGCTCCGCGCCCAGCCGATCACGGAACCGTACTTCGAGTTTGGCCGGGTGCACGTTCACGTCCACATCAACCGGCGCCGTGGTCATCATCAGGAGCAGCGACGGCCGGTCGCCCGGGTGAATGGCGGCACGATAGCCGGCCTCCGCGGCGCGAACCAGGAACGGATCCCGGAAGGGTCGCCCGTTGATGAAGAGCTGGACCCGGCGGCCGGTGGGGCGGGCATCGCCCGGTCGCTGGGCAAACCCATCCACCCTGAACCCACCGACCGCGTGGCCCACCGGCACCAGCGTGCCGGCCAGGTCGTTGCCCCAGACCGCCGCGAGCCGCTCGGCCGGAGTCTGCCCGGCAGGTACCGTGAGGCGCCGCATCCCGTCCAGCTCCAGCTCGAACGCGACGGCCGGATACGTCAACGCCAGCGTTGCGACCACATCGACAATTGCGCGGGTTTCGCTGGGGACTGAGCGCAGAAATTTCCGGCGCGCCGGTGTGTTGAAGAAGAGGCTCCGCACCGTCACGGTGGTGCCACGAGTCCGGCTCGCGGGTATGGCACCGTCCACGCGGCCGCCGGCCACCTGTACTTCCGTCGCGTGATCGGTCCCCTCGGCGCTGAGGAGCGTCAGCCGCGAGACCGACGCGATGGCCGGCAGCGCTTCGCCACGGAAGCCGAAGGTGCTGACGCCCACCAGGTCTGCCGCACTCTGGATCTTGCTGGTAGCGTGGCGGTCCAGCGCCAGCAGCGCATCATCCCGGCCCATGCCATGGCCATC
>SMFG01000054.1_pt1 | contig 13622 bp, 13 predicted proteins | sample 2456131 | NCBI WGS metagenome assembly SMFG01 (sample SAMN10132612, study PRJNA489261) | soil metagenome | isolation source: day120 antibiotic-silt loam soil ammended with raw manure from dairy cow... | place: USA | collected 2015-05-01
GCCCATCGGGCCCGCGTCCGGTCTTTTCCACCAGCACGCCGGGCTCCGGGACGCGCGAGCGTCCGGCACCGGCACGACCCGGTGAAGAGCGGCCACCCTCCGCCGCCAGCGCTGGCGCCGGAGCCCGGCGCAAGGGCAAGAAGGGCCGCCGCGGGTATGTGGATCAGGATGCGGTGCAGGAAAACATTGCCAAGACGCTGCAGGGGCTGAAAGGCAGTTCCGGCCGCAAGGGCAGCCGCCGCTCCGACGAGCCCAGCTACCGTGATATCGTCGCGGGGCGCGCCAAGGAAGAGCGCGAGCGGGAAAAGACCCGCATCCACGTCAACGAGTTCATCTCGGTGGCGGAGCTCGCGGGCAGCATGAAGATCCCGGCCACCCAGATCGTCCAGTTTGCCTTCAAGGAGCTGGGCCTCATGGTGACGGTCAACCAGCGGCTGGACTTCGACCAGATCGAGCTCATCGCCTCAGAGTTCGGTTTCGAGGCCGTGCGGGAACAGGAATACCAGGCGGAAGTGGATGAGGCCGCCTTGCCGGACAATCCCGAGGATCTGGTTCCGCGGTCACCGGTCGTGACCATCATGGGCCACGTGGACCACGGCAAGACCTCGCTCCTCGACTTCATCCGGAAGGAAAACATCGTCGCGGGCGAGGCCGGCGGCATCACCCAGCACATCGGCGCCTATCATGTGATCCTGCCAAGGGGCAAGGAAATCACCTTCCTGGATACGCCGGGCCACCAGGCATTCACGGCCATGCGCGCGCGCGGTGCCCAGGTCACCGACATCGTCGTGCTGGTCGTCGCCGCCGATGACCAGGTCATGCCGCAGACCGTGGAAGCGATCAGCCACGCCCGCAACGCCGGCGTGCCCATGGTCGTGGCCATCAACAAGATCGACCTCCCCTCGGCCAACGTTGCCAAGGTCAAGCAGGAGCTGCTGCAGCACAGCGTGGTGCTCGAGGAGTTTGGCGGCGAGGTGTTGTCCGCCGAGATCTCGGCCAAGAAGGGCACCGGCGTGCAGCAGCTGCTGGACCAGGTTCTCCTGCAGGCGGAGCTGCTCGACCTCAAGGCCAATCCGGAGGCGCGGCCGCAGGGCACGGTGCTCGAGGCCACCCTGGACCCGGGCAAGGGTCCGCTGGCCACGGTGCTGGTGCAGCGCGGCACGCTCAAGGTGGGCGAGGACTTCATCTGCGGCATGTTCAGCGGCCGGGTGCGCGCGCTCTTCGACGAACGCGGCAATACGGTCAAGGACGCCGGCCCCACGATTCCCGTCCAGGTGCTCGGCTTTGACGGCGTGCCGTCGGCGGGCGACACTTTCCTGACGGTGACGGACGCAGCCGAAGCGCGCGACATCGCACAGAAGCGCCAGCGCCTCGAGCGCGAAGCGCAGAGTCGCCGGAGCCAGCGAGGCACCAGTCTCGAAGACTTCAGCCGGGCGCTCAAGGAGGGCGAAGTCTCGACCCTGCCGATCATCATCAAGGCGGATCAGGGTGGCCCGGCCGAGGCACTGGCGGATGCGCTGGCCCAGCTCAGCACGAGCGAAGTGCGGGTGGATGTCGTACTCCGGGGCGTCGGCGCAATCAGCGAGAGCGATGTGCTGCTGGCGCGGGCCTCCAACGCCATCATCCTGGGCTTCCACGTGCGGCCCGATTCCAACGCGCGCACGGCGGCCGAGCGTGAAGGCGTCGACGTGCGGACGTACCGCGTCATCTACGAGGCGGTGGATGACGTGCGGAATGCGCTGGAAGGCCTGCTGAAGCCGGAAGAAAAGGAAACGGTGCTGGGCGAGGCCGAGGTGCTGCAGCTCTTCAAGGTGAGCAAGGTCGGCACCATCGCTGGCTGCATGGTGCAGAGCGGCGTCATTCCGCGGACCGCGCGGGTGCGCGTCATCCGGGATGCCGTCCCGGTCTACACTGGCGAGCTGTCCAGCCTCAAGCGCTTCAAGGACGACGTGAAGGAAGTGCGCGAAGGCCAGGAATGCGGCATCGGTGTCGAGAACTACAACGACATCAAGGTGGGCGACCGGATCGAAGCGTATCGCATGGAAGAAGTGAAGCGGACGCTCGAGTCGGTGGGGGCGCCCGGGGCCGCCTGACGTGCTGGCCGGGATCACCCAGTGGGAGTTGCATCTGGCCGGCTGTCACTCGCTGAAGGAGAAGCGGAGCATCATCAAGCCCCTGCTGACCCGCCTCCGCCAGCGGTGCAATGTGTCGGTGGCGGAGACGGGGCGGCAGGACCAGTGGCAGGAGGCGGAAATCGCCTGCGCCGCCGTGGGTTCCGACCGGCGGATCATCGAGGAAACTCTGCGGATGGCCGATCGTCTGGTGGAAGAGGCTGACGGCGTCCGCATCATGGATTCAGCGACGGTGTATCGGTGAAGGGTTCATCACGGCGCCCCGAACAGGTGGGCGAAACCATCCGGCAGGTCGTGGCCGACGCGCTCACGCGCGGCGAACTGCGCGATCCCCGCATCGGCCTGGTCACGGTGACACGGGTTGACGTGACCGGAGACCTCTCCCACGCGCGCGTCTTCGTGAGCCCCCAGGGTGACGAAGCGGAGCGTGAGCGCGCCATGGACGGGCTCCAGAGCGCCAGCGGCTTTCTGCGAAGCCTGGTGGCGAAGGTGCTGACGACGCGGTCGGTGCCCGAGCTGCACATCGAACAGGACCGCGGACTGGAACACGCCCAGCGCATCGAGCAGCTGCTCGCCGACATCAGGCGCGAGGAGCAGCACTGACGGGCGCATTGCTCATTGACAAGCCGTCGGGCCCGACATCGCATGACGTGGTTGCCCGGGTCCGGAAAGCGCTGGGGATCCGCCGGGTCGGCCACACCGGCACGCTGGACCCGTTTGCCAGCGGGCTGATGGTGATCCTGCTGGAGCGCGCGACCCGGCTGGCGCGGTTCGTGGAAGGACGCGAGAAGACGTATCTCGCCACCGCGCGCCTGGGCGTCACCACGGATACCGACGACCTCACCGGTGCGGTGACCGGCGGTTCGCGCCGGGAAGTGGATGAGGACGAGCTGACGGCGGCGTTGGCAGGACTGGTCGGCGTCCACGGGCAGCGGCCGCCCGCCTTTTCCGCCAAGCACGTCGATGGACGCCGGAGCTACCAGCTGGCGCGGCGTGGGTTGAGTGTCGAGCTGCCGGAGGTTGAAGTCCAGGTTCACGGGCTGGACCTGCTGCACCGCGAGGGAGACACCGTGACCTTCCGTGCGCGGGTGGGCAGCGGGACATATATCCGCGCCATCGCTCGTGACCTGGGCACCAATCTGGGGACGGGCGGGCACCTCACGGCGCTCCGGCGCGAGCGGATCGGTGACCTCGATGTCGGCGACGCCGTGGCGCTGGATGACCTGTCGCGCGGAATGCCGCTGCTCCCGGCCGCTTCGGTGGTTCGCCACCTGCCCATGGTCAGCCTCGATGAACCGGCGGCCCGGGCAGTGCGCCACGGACAGAAGGTTCCGTGGTCCGATGAGCCCGCGCCCGCAGTGGCTCTGTTCACAGAGGGACGCCTCTTCGGTATCGCCGAGGCAACGGGGGCGATGCTGCAGCCGAGTGTGGTACTGGAAGACCCGGCATGAGCGTCGTGACAGTAGGGTCGTTCGACGGCGTGCATCCCGGGCACTGGGCGGTCATCGGCGAGATCAGCCGCCGGGCTCGGGCGGCGCGGACGCACTGCATCGTGGTTACCTTCGAGCCGCATCCGCTGCAGGTGGTCAATCCGCAGGCGGCGCCTCAGCTCCTCACCCCGGGCAACGAACGGCTGGAGGCGCTCGCGACCACCCCGGTGGATCGGGTTGTGGTGCTCCGCTTCGACCGCACGCTCGCCTCGCTGGCTCCTGAGGACTTCGTCCGCGATGTCCTGCTGAAGCGGCTGGGGATGACGGAACTGGTCATCGGCCACGACCATGGATTCGGGCGCGGGCGCAGCGGAGACGAATCCACGCTCCGCGCCCTCGGCGCGAAGCACGGGTTCGCGGTGGATGTGGTCCAGGCGGTGGACGCAGGCAATGGCCACGTGTCCAGTTCGCGGATCCGCCGGGCGGTCGCTGGCGGCGATCTCGAGACCGCGGCGCGGCTGCTGGGCCGCCGCTACGCGGTAAGCGGCGTGGTGGGGCGGGGAGCAGGGCGGGGCCGCACGCTGGGCGTGCCGACCATCAACGTGGGCGGCGTGCCACCGCAGAAGCTGCTTCCACCGGATGGGGTGTACGCGGTCACGGTCGAGACGCGTCGCGGCCGGTTTGGCGGCATGATGAACCAGGGCGGCCGGCCCACCTTCAGTGAGGCGCCGCGCACGCTCGAAGCGCACCTGTTTGACTTCGCCGGCGATCTCTACGGCGAACGGGTGCGCCTGACCTGGCTCGCACGGCTGCGGGATGTCCGCCGGTTTGCCTCGGCGGACGACCTCGTGGCGCAACTGGCGCAGGACGGCGCCGACGCCCGGGCGGTACTGGCCCGGGTGCAACAGGAACCTTAGCGGGCCCCGGCCCGCGCCTCTGGGCTGCCATGTTCGATACTATCCGAAATCGCCTGATCATCATCGGTGTGCTTCTCGTGGCGAGCGTGTATTTCCTCTTCCCGCGCACGGCCACCATCCGGGTCGCGAGCGAGAGCGGGGTCATGCGCGACTCGGTCGTCAAGCGCATTCCGATCAAGCGCGGCCTCGACCTCCAGGGGGGCATGCATCTGGAGCTCGAGCTGGATCAGAGCAAGCAGGTCAGCTCGGACGTGAAGCGCGACATCGAGCTGGCGTTGCAGGTCCTCCGCAAGCGTATTGACGAGTTCGGTGTGGAGGAGCCGCTCATCCAGAAGCAGGGCGACAGCCGCATCATCGTCGAGCTGGCCGGCATCACCGATCCGGACCGGGCCAAGGAGATCGTGCAGCAGAGCGCCTTCCTGGAATTCCGCCTGACCGACAAGACCAGCGTGCTCGACAAGTCGCTCCCCGCAATGGACCGAGTGCTCCGCTCGCTCGGCGTCAGGGGGGCCGGCCCGGGCGCTGCGCCCAAGCCCTCGGCCGTGCAGGAGCTGCTGGGCGGTGACTCCACCGCCCGCACCGACTCCACCGCCAGGGATTCTGCCGCCGCAGACTCCGCGCCCTCCGGGAATGGAATCCTGCAGGATCTGATCCTGCCGTCCGGCCAGATGCCGGGTGAATACGTCGTGAAGGAAACTGCCTTTCCCCGGGCAGACAGTCTGCTGAACATTCCCCAGGTTGCACAGGCACTGGGCCGGGGCGTCACCCTGTTCTGGTCTTCGCAGCCGGTCAGCATCGGGGTGGAGTCGTATCGCTACCTCTACGCCCTGGACACGCGCGCGATGGTGACCGGCGATCGTCTGGTCGACGCCACGGCACAGCTGGATCCAATCACCAACGGACCGGTGGTCAACTTCGAGCTCGATCACGCCGGCGGCCGCCGTTTCGGGGACGAAACCGGGCGACATATCGGCGACTACATGGCCATCGTGCTGGACGGCCGGGTCCAGGGCCGTCCTCCGGTCATCCAGGATCGGATCGGGCGGAGCGGCCGGATCACCCTGCAGGGCAAGTCGATCGCGGATGCGCAGGACCTGGCGCTGACCCTGCGCGCGGGTTCGCTGCCGATTCCTCTGAAGATCGTGGCCGAGGGCCAGGTGGGAGCGAGCCTCGGTGCCGACTCGATTCACGGTGGTGTCACGGCCGGTGTCGTGGGAACGCTGCTGGTGGTGCTGATCATGATCGGCTACTACCGGATGAGCGGAGTGCTTGCGGTGCTCGCGCTGCTGCTCTACCTCCTCTTCACGATCGCGGGGCTCGCCGCATTGGGCGCCACGCTCACGCTGCCGGGCCTGGCCGGCCTGGTGCTGTCGGTGGGCATCGCCGTGGATGCCAACGTGCTGATTTTCGAGCGAATACGCGAGGAACTCCAGCACGGGAAGAGCGTCCGGCTCAGTGTTGATGAGGGGTTCAAGCACGCCATGAACGCCATCGTCGATTCGAACGTGAGCACGGTGCTGACGGCGCTTTTCCTCTTCCAGTTTGGCACCGGACCCGTCAAGGGCTTCGCGGTCACGCTCATCATCGGCATCATTGCCTCGATGATTACGGCCATCTTCGTCACCCGGACCTTCTTCCTTCTCTGGCTGCAGCGCCGGCCCGAGATGGCAACGTTGAGCATCTGACCATGACCCGATTCTTTGCCCACGCGAATTACGACTTCATCGCCCTCCGCAAATGGGCATACGGGATTACGGCGCTCTTTGTCGTGCCCGGGCTCATCGTCCTGGCGGTTCGGGGGCTCAACTACAGCGTCGAATTCACCGGCGGCACCCTGGTCCAGATCCGCGCCCACCAGCCGCTCGATGTCGCCAGGCTGCGGAGTGCCCTGGACGCGCAAGGGCTGAAGGGCGCGGAGATCCAGTCGATCGGCACCAACAACGAGTTTGTCATCCGCGCGCGACTCGCTGCGGCCGGCGCCGATTCCAGCAACACACAGGCCGTCAGCACCGAGGTCACGCGCGCCTTGAATGCGGAGCTGGGCGAGGGCGCGTACACGATGGGCCAGCGTCAGGCCGTCGGCCCGAAGGTGGGCGGCGAGCTCCGGACCAAGGCGTTTCTGGCCATTTTCCTCTCATTCTTCGCGGTGCTGGCCTACCTGGCCTACCGGTTCGAGTGGCGTTTCGGTGTGGCTGCCGTGCTCGCTACGGCGCACGATATTCTCGCCACCATCGCGTTCATCTCGTTCATGCATCTCGAAGTGAGCCTGACGGTCGTTGCGGCGGTGCTGAGCATGGTGGGGTATTCGCTCAACGATACGATCATCATCTTCGACCGTGCCCGTGAGAATCTGCACAAGATGAAGGATGTCAGTTTCAAGGACATCCTGAACCGGTCCATCAACGAGACCCTGCCACGCAGCGTCCTGACCCACGGCACGACCCTGGCGTCACTTACCGCGCTCACGATCTGGGGCGGAGAAGTGATCCGGCCCTTCGCGCTGGTCATGCTGTTCGGTGTGGCGACCGGTACCTTCTCATCCATCTACATTGCCAGCCCGTTGCTCATGTGGATCGAGGAGAAATATCCCGCGGCGCACATCCGGAGCAGGGGTGGCCAGAAGAAGGAGCCCGTCTCCGGCGGCCAGCGGCGGACCCAGACGGCGCCCTGACCATGCTGGTGGATACCCACTGCCACCTCGGCGATCCGGCATACGATGCTGACCGCGCCGAGGTGGCAGTGCGTGCATGGGAAGCAGGAGTGGGGCACATCGTCGTGGTGGGCGAGTCCCGCGAAACTTCCGAGCGGGCGCACGCACTCGTCCAGGGCCAGCAGCGGCTCTCCGCCACCGCGGGCGTCCATCCGCATGTGGCGAGCGAGTGGTCGGACGACACCATGGCGTGGCTCCGTGAGCGGCTGGCCGAGCCGGAGATCATTGCCGCCGGCGAGACCGGCCTGGATTATCACTATGATCACTCGCCGCGCGAGCGCCAGCGGTCGGCGTTCACTGCGCAGCTGGCCCTGGCCGCCGAGGCCGGAAAACCGGCCATCGTCCACGCCCGCGACGCGGATGCTGATGTGGCCGCCATCCTGCGTGACCATCCGGAGACCCACTGTATCCTGCATTCGTTCAGCAGCGGCGACGCCTTGCTCGATACGGCGCTGGAGCTGGGCCACTACGTCTCGTTCAGCGGCATGATCACCTTCCGCTCCTGGAAGCACGACGCCGCCATACGACGTGTGCCGGCGGACGCGTTGCTGGTGGAAACCGATGGACCGTATCTCGCCCCGGTGCCGCATCGGGGCCAGCGCAACGAGCCGGCCTTCGTCTCGCTGGTGGCCGCGCGGCTCGCGGCGGTGCTGGGGCAGAGCGAGGGTGAAGTGCGGGAGCTGACGGGACGGAACGCACGGCGGATCTTCGGCAGCCGGATTGCAGCCTGACTCTTTCGGAGGCACTGTGAGCAAGGTTCCCTCGGACATCGAGATCGCGCAGGCAGCCAGGCTCCGGCCCATCGCTGACGTCGCCAGGGAGGCCGGCCTCACCCCGGACGAGATTCTGCCGTACGGCCGCTACAAGGCGAAGATCACGATGGAGGCCATCCGCGCCAGGCAACCGACCGGACGCCTGGTGCTCGTGACGGGAACCAATCCAACGCCGGCCGGCGAAGGGAAGAGTACCGTCACCGTGGGTCTCGCCCAGGCGCTCCGGCGGCTCAACCAGCGCGTGATGGTCTGCATCCGTGAACCATCGCTCGGGCCGGTGTTCGGCGTGAAGGGTGGCGCCGCCGGCGGCGGCTACGCGCAGGTCGTGCCGATGGACGAGATCAACCTGCACTTCACCGGCGACTTCCACGCCATCACCTCGGCCCACAACCTGCTTTCGGCGCTGCTCGACAATCATATCCATCACGGCAACGCGCTCGGCCTCGACATGCGGCGGATCACCTGGCCGCGCACCATGGACATGAATGACCGGGCCCTGCGGTCCATCGTGGTCGGGCTGGGAGGCCTGAATGGCGGTCCGTCGCGCGAAGACCGCTTCGTGATCGTTCCCGGCAGCGAAGTGATGGCCATCCTCTGCCTCGCGACCGACCTGCAGGATCTGGAGGCGCGGCTCGGCCGCATCATCGTCGGCCTCCGCCGGGATCGTACGCCGGTCACCGCGGCGGACCTCAAGGCCGCCGGCGCCATGACCCTGCTGCTCAAGGACGCCCTGCTCCCCAACCTGGTGCAGACGCTCGAAGGCGGCCCGGCGCTGGTCCATGGCGGGCCGTTCGGCAACATCGCCCATGGCTGCAATTCCATCATGGCCACCCGCCTCGGGCTCTCGCTCGCCGACATCGTGCTGACCGAGGCCGGCTTCGGCGCGGACCTGGGCGCGGAGAAATTCTTCGACATCAAGTGCCGCTTTGGCGGGCTGAACCCCGAGGCGGCCGTGATGGTGGCCACGGTGCGGTCGCTCAAGATGAACGGCGGCATGAAGAAAGAGGAGCTGGCACGACCCGACATCGCCGCGCTCAAGTGCGGCCTGGCCAACCTGGAGGCCCATGTTGCCAACGTGCACAAGTTCGGCGTGCCCCAGGTGATGGCACTCAACCGCTTCATCACCGATACGCCGGAGGAAGTGGCGACCGTCCTCGAGGCGGCCCGGAGCTGGGGCGTCCGCGCCGCCCTGAGCGATGTCTGGGAAAAGGGAGGCGCGGGCGGCGAAGCGGTGGGAAGGGAACTGCTGGCCTTGCTGGACGAGGGCGGCGCCCAGTTCCACCCGCTCTACGACACCGCGCTGCCGATCAAGGCGAAGATCGAAACCATCGCCCGCGAAATCTACGGCGCCGATGGCGTCACCTACCAGCCGGCCGCGGAGCGTGCGATCGCGCAGTGCGAAGCCATGGGACTGGGCCGCACGCCCGTGTGCATGGCCAAGACCCAGTTCTCGTTCAGCGACGATCCGACCAGACTCGGCCGGCCGAGCGGCTTTCACATTACCATTCGGGATGTCCATGCCTCGGCTGGCGCCGGCTTCGTGGTGGCGCTCGCAGGCGACATCATGACCATGCCCGGACTCCCCAAATTGCCGGCTGCGGAGCATATGCGTGTTTCCGCCGACGGCACCATCGAAGGACTTTCCTGACCATGCGAACCATTGCAACAGCCAGCGCCCCCCGTGCCATCGGCCCTTACAGCCAGGCCCTCGTCCATGATGGTCTCCTGTACTCCGCGGGACAGATCGCGCTCGATCCCTCCACGATGGAACTGGTCAGTGGCGACACCGCGGCGCAGACCGAGCAGGTCTTCGCCAATCTCAAGGCCGTGCTCGAGGCGGCCGGCGCCAGCCTGACCCACGTCGTGAAGACCACCGTCTATCTGGCCGACATGGCGGATTTTCAGGCAATGAACGCCGTGTACGCGAGGCACTTCGGCGAACATCGTCCGGCGCGGAGTACGGTCGCCGCCGCGGCGCTGCCCAAGGGAGCGCGGGTGGAGATTGACGTGATCGCGGCGGTCGGGGCCTGAGGCATGCCGAGGCGCTGCGCTTGACCAGGATTGCGTCGGAGGCGTCATGCCCCGCGCACCGGACGCTCCGGGCGTGGTTCGCTGCGTCGCTGCTGCTTCTCGCTGCAATTCCGCTGGCAGCACAGGACACGACCGCTGCCGCCCCGCCCACGGCCGACACCACGGGTCGGTCGGCTGACACGGCCGGTCTCCACCGGCCAAGCGCCACCGGCAACATGCTCAAGTCGCTGCTCGTGCCGGGCTGGGGCCAGCTTTCGCTCGGACGGGAACTGACCGCGCTCGTCTTCATCGCGGGCGAGGCGGGCACCGTCACGATGGTCGTCAAGTCCCAGCGCGACCTCGACCGCGCGCGTGCGGCGGGTGATCAGGCGTTGATCGACCAATATCAGCAGAAACGGGAGGATTGGCTGGTGTACATGGGTATCAACCATGTGCTGAGCGCGCTGGAGGCGTACGTCTCCGCCAAGCTCTGGGACTTCCCGCCGGATCTGGACCTGCGGGCCGGCCCGGGCGGCATGACGGCGGGCGCGTCCATTCCCATCCGCATCCGATGAACCAGGCCCCGATCGGCATCTTCGATTCCGGCATTGGCGGCCTGACGGTTGCCCGGGCCATCTTCGACCGCCTGCCTGGCGAGTCCACGATCTATTTCGGCGACACGGCTCGAGTGCCCTACGGACCCAAGTCGCCCGCGACGGTGCGCCGCTACAGTCGGGAGATCCTCGCGTGGCTGCTGGAACAGCATGTGAAGGCGGTGGTAATCGCCTGTAATACCAGCACTGCCCACGCGCTCGACGAACTCCGGAGCGTGTCGCCGGTTCCGGTGATCGGCGTCATCGAACCGGGATCGCGTGCTGCCGTCGCCGCCTCGCGATCGGTGATCGGCGTCATCGGCACGGCAGGCACCGTCGCGAGTGAAGCGTATCCACGGGCCATCCGGCGGCGGAAGCCGGATGCCAGGGTGGTGCAGCAGGCCTGTCCGCTGTTCGTGCCATTCGTGGAGGAGGGATGGTTCGATCATCCGTCGCTGGAGCTGGTCGCGCGGGAGTACCTCGCGCCCCTGATCGAGCGGGGGACGGATGCGCTGGTGCTTGGCTGCACCCATTACCCGCTGGTGAAGCCACTGCTGCAGCGCGTGGTTGGTGCCGACGTCCGGCTCATTGATTCCGCGGAGGAAACGGCCGCCGCGCTTGCCGAAATCCTCCATCGGGACGCGCTGGAGGCGGACGGCAGCGAGCCGGCCATGCATCGGTTTGTGGTCAGCGATGACGAGGCCCGGTTTCGGGCGGTTGGCTCGCGATTCATCGGCGCGCTGCTGGATCAGGCCGAGGTCGTTCCGGTCGGCTAGAAGCTGCGGAGCTCGGCACCCCGCGCCGTCACGACGGCGTACCGGTGTCCATCAAGCCAGGCGCCGGGATTGAGATAGAGGCGACCCGGCGCCATCTCTTCCAGGGCCGGAGTATGGGTGTGACCCATGATCAGCATCCAGGGCGCCCGCGGCCCTGACAGCAGGCGCCGGGCATGGGCCAGTTGGCGTGCGGCACTCGCTGCTCGGAGTTCTGGCGTGATGCGGCGTTCGCCCAGGAGAGGCGCGAGCCGGTCCACCAGCCAGATGCCGAGATCCGGGTGCACCAGCCCGAACAGACGCGCGGTCAGCGGGTGTCCTACGATCCGGTGAGACCAGCTGATGCGGCCCGGCCGCTCGGCCACCCCGTCGCCGTGCATGGCGTGGACAGAATGGCCGGCGACCTCGAGGTCCAGCGCCCGGGCTGACCACTCGATCCCCGCTTCCTCGGCCCAGAAGGGGCGTCCCCAGCGATCATGGTTGCCGCCAACCATGCGCACCGGCATCCGGGCGGCGAGCGCCGTCAGCGCAGCGGCCACGCGGAACGCACGGCGAGGAATGGCCCGGCGCCACGAAAACCAGAACTCGAAGAGATCGCCTGCGACCAGCAGCGAGTCGCCCAGGCCGGGCGCCTCGGCGAGGAAGCGTAGCAGCGCCGATTCGGATTCCGGGGACGCGGCTCCGATATGCGCATCCGCAATGACGATCAGGCGTTCGACGGGCACGGCGCAAGATACCGGGCGCCGGTTCCCGGCCGCAACGCGGATCATTCTCCCTGACGCAGGAGCGTGCCGGCTGATGAACGCGCCCGCCATAACGAGCCTGACCGTCCGCGTGAACTACTCGGAGACCGACCAGATGGGTGTGGTCTACCACGCGCGCCACGTGGTCTGGCTCGACATGGCACGAACCGAGCACCTGCGCGCAGCCGGCATGAGCTACCGGGACCTCGAAAACGACGGATACCGGCTCGCCGTCGGCGAGCTCGCCATCCGCTATGCCCGGCCGGCACGATATGATGACCTGATACGCATCCGATGCTGGGTGCAGGAGTGCCGCTCCCGGCGGGTCACCTTCGGCTACGCCATCGAACTGGCGGAGACCGGCGCATTGCTGGCCACCGCCCGGACCGCGATGATGGTACTCAACACGGGCATGGAACCTGCCCGGCTGCCGGACGACGTCCGGCGTCTGCTTCCCGAGACTCCCGACCCGGTGCGCCTGGGACTCTGATGACTGGAGGAGTGATGGTCCGCTTTCCGTTCGGCCGTCTGGTGATGGGCGCGCTGCTCGCCGCGCTCGCGGCCGTGGCCCGGCCGCGCCCCATGGCGGCGCAGCAGAGCGCCATCATCGAAGCGCTGGCACCGGTGCTCAAGGCGGAGGACAGTCGCACCTTCGACGAGACGGCGCTGACCGCCGCACTCACCAATGCCGACTCGATGGTCCGGAGTGCCGGGGCCATCGCGGTTGGCCGCATCGGCGACCGGCGCGGGCTCGACCTGCTGGTCCGCGCCATGTCGGATCCGGACACCACCGTTCGCCTGTCGGCGGTCTTTGCCCTGGGGCTCCTGGGCGACACCGCCGCCATCGCCCCGATTCTGGAGCGCCTGCGCTCCGAGCCGGTGCTCGACCTCTCCAGCGCTGTCGAAGCGATGACGACTCTGGCCCGGATCGGTGGGCCGCAGGTGGGTGAAGTCTTCCGCGCGATCCTGGACGGCCGGGCCGCGCTGGATCTGGACGCGCTGGAGCAGCTCCGCCGCCAGATCGCCCTGGAGTCCTGGCGGCTTGGCAGGTACGCACCCGTGTCATCGCTGCTGCCGCTGGTCTCGGACACCAGTAGCGACATGCGGTGGCGCGCGGTCTATTCGCTCAGCAGGTTGCGGGCGCCGGCCGCGGCCCGCCGCCTGGCCGAGGCTGTTCGTGATCCACTCGCCTTCACCAGGGCCGCGGCGGTTCGGGCTTTCTCGCCCTCCTTCGTGGACAGCGCGGGCATGGGGCGCGAGGCTGCAGCGCGGCTGATGGCTCCGCTGCTCAACGATCCCGATGCCGGCGTGCGGATCGCCGCCCTGCGCGCCGTCGGTTCGCTCGGCGACACGACGCTCGCTGATCGGGTCCGGGACCGCCTGAATGACCCGATGCCGAACGTGAGGGTCACCGCGGCGGAAACGCTCGGCGAACTCGGGGGAAGCGAGGCGACGGCAGCCCTGGCCGCGCTGCTGGACAAGGGAACGTTCTTCGCCCTGGACCGGGCGGCCCTCCTGGCGCTGGCCAGGGCCGACACCAT
>SMFG01000192.1_pt1 | contig 13307 bp, 13 predicted proteins | sample 2456131 | NCBI WGS metagenome assembly SMFG01 (sample SAMN10132612, study PRJNA489261) | soil metagenome | isolation source: day120 antibiotic-silt loam soil ammended with raw manure from dairy cow... | place: USA | collected 2015-05-01
GATTATCATGCAGGACTCCCTGCCGTTCGCATCCTGATCCGGAGGCCTGGCGTGTCGAACCGACATTCGCCGGTATGCTGTTCCGTGCTGCTGGCGTCCCTGCTGGCCTCGTACCCCGTCGTGCTCGCGGCACAATCGCTCCCCTCGCCACGCACGAATTCCCATGCGGCTGCGGCCGGTGCGCGTCCCGTCCCCGGCGCGCTCTTCGAATCGGCGGAGTTCAGCCGGGCGGTGGAGCGTGGAACGCGGACACGGAGCGGCGCGCCCGGTGCCGCCAACTGGGTCCAGCATGCGCGCTACACCATCCAGGCCACCCTCGATACCGGCAGCCATCGCATTGCCACGCGCCGCGCCTGGAACCGGTGCCGGAAAATCACGTCGTTACCAAGTCATTCTACCTGCTTCGCTCGTTCCCGGGTCGCTGGGACGGCGGGCAGCTTTGGGTCGAAGCGATCCCGAACAACGAAAACGACACGCACAAGGCGCGCGTCTCCGACGGCGTCACGTCGATCATGATCCAACGTCTATTTCATGGGCTACTGGTACCCGCAGATCGCCGTCTATGACGACGTGGACGGCTGGGTAGCTGATCCCTATCTCCTGGGTGCCGAGTTCTACATGGACCCCGCCGATTATGACGTGCGGGTTACGGTGCCGCACGGCTGGGTGGTCGGTGCCACCGGACAACTCCGGAACGCGGCTGATGTTCTCACGCCGGCCGCACGTGACAGCCTCCGCGCGGCGCGGCGGTCGGGCCGGGTCATCCGGATACTCACGCCCGGGCAGCACGTCGAGCGGGTGCTCGCTGGCACGGGTCCGGCGGCGACCTGGCATTTCACGGCCGACAGTGTTCGCGACTTTGCCTGGGGCGCCAGCGATGAATACGCGTGGGATGCCACGCGCGCGCTGGTCCGGATGCCGGCCGGCAGCGCACCGGACACGGTGGACATCAGCAGCTTCTTCCGTCTCCACGCGCCGGCTGCCGCGTGGGCGCTGGGCGGCGCGCGCTATACCCGGGACGCCATCGAGCAGATGTCCGCATGGCTCTGGCCCTATCCCTGGCCGCAGATGACGTCCATGGAAGGGGTGCTCACCGGGGGCGGCATGGAATACCCCATGATGACCCTGATGCAGCCGTGGGCCGATACGCTCTCGCTCGCCGGCGACCTGATGCACGAGACCGGGCACATGTGGTTTCCCATGCAGGTCGGATCGAACGAGACCCGCCACCCATGGATGGATGAGGGACTGACCCAGTTCAATGTGGCGCAGGGGATGAAAATGCTGTATGGCGCGCCGAGGAGCGGCGGCCGCGGCAACGATTCGGAGGAGGGCCAGCGGGCGTCATATCTCGGAGCCGCCGCCGCCGGCCACGACATGCCGCTCGATCGGCCGGGTGACCAGTTCCCGCAGGATCTCTACCTGGTGATGTACTACAACAAGACGGCGCAGGTGCTGGCGGCGCTTCGCGGCGTCCTGGGACCTGAGCTCTTCCATCAGGCGCTGCTGGAGTACGGCCGCCGCTGGATCGGCCGCCACCCCGAGCCATTCGATTTCTACAACACCATTTCGGATGTCGCGCACCAGGATCTCTCCTGGTTCTGGAACAGCTGGTTCAACCACGGCTGGTCGCTGGACCAGGCCATTGATTCCGTGGCCACCGAGGGCGACTCGACCCGGATCACCGTCAGTGACCTTGGGCTGGCCGTGATGCCGGTGAGACTTGTGATCACGCGTGAGGGCGGCCAGGTGGAGCGAGTCGAGATCCCGGCCCGGACGTGGCTCGATGGCAGCCGTCGCGCTGCGGTACGGGTGGCGGCCCGGCCTCGCGTCGTCCGGGTGGAGATCGATCCGGAGGCGCTGTTTCCGGATGTCGATCGGGGAAATCAGGTCTGGAAGTAGGGCTCCGGGCTGACGGCTGAAGGCCTGAAGCCCGCTGACATCGGCCTGCCATCGTTTGCAGTCTGGCGCGTTTGGCGTCCAGAGCCTATGCTGGAAGGAGCCACGCGAAGGGGGTGTCCCCATGCCCGCGCCAGGACGTGCCCGGATCCTGATTGTCGAGGATGAAGCTGATGTGCGCCGCGTACTCACGCGGTTCGTGCGGTTGTTCGGCGCTGAGCCGGTCGTCGCGGAGGATGGGCTGGAGGGCTGGGAACTGGCACGCCTGGCTGATCCTGCGTTTGATCTCGTCATCACCGACAGCCGGATGCCGCGGATGACCGGCCGGGCGCTGATCGCCAAGCTGCGCGAACAGCAGCCCGGCATCCGGATCCTTCGGGTGTCCGGCAGTGACGGCCTCAGCGGCGAGCCGCCCGTGGGCGACGTTGTCCTGCTTCACAAGCCCTTCACGCTGGACGAGTTCATTGCTGCCGTCGCGGAGGCATTGACGCCCAAGGCTGGCTGACACTGCCGCGCCACCCGGCGGCATACCACCGCCGCCTCTCCCGCAGGGACGCCTTCCCGTGTGAGCCCGCGGACTAACTTCCCGCGATGAAGCGTCACCTTCTCCCGCCAATCGGCCCGGGGCCACCTCGGGCAATCTGCCTGCCCTGTGGTACCCCTGGTCTGCGCGCGGGACTACTAGCTCACCAGCGTACGGTGCGCGACATTATCCGATGTGGGAAGTGTGCGTCCGGCTTGATCCGTCGAACTCCCCGACAACCACCGAATCGGCTGGACAGCGTGAAGGCGCCTGGCGCATTTGCCGATGTCCGGCCGAGCCGGCTGCCTGAGCGACGGGACGGTCGGCGGGGCTTGGCCGGTGTCAGCCCGGAATGGTTCCGGCGTTGCTCTGAGACCGAGTTCCCGGGCGCTGGCCCTCAGATCGCATGGGGGAGCATCGATGATCCGTGGCAGGGCGGCCGCAGCAACGGCCGAGAGCGCCTACGAGGGTGTGGAATCGCTCGACCAGTTTTCATCTGAAGCGGAACTGGAAGAGTATCGCCGCGGATTGCTCGCGAAGGCAGAACTCGAGCTGGGCTTCATCGAACGTGAAGTGGGCGGACGAAACCTGCGGGTGCTGGAACTTGGCATGGGAGGCGGGCGGCTGCTGATCGCATTGGCGCTAGCCGGCATCGCGGGATCCGCCACCGGGATGGACATCTCCAGTTCCCGGGCAACGTTCGCTCGCCGCTGGGCTGCCGATCTTCAGCTCGGGCATCTCGAATTCGTCGCTGAGGATGTGCTCAAACCCGAGGCCTGGCCCGAGGGCGAATTTGACCTGGTCATCTGCATAAGCAATCTGCTCGGCTATCTCGGGCCGGTTCGACCCGACGCGCCAGCCCAGGTGCTTCGCCAGGCCTACCGGAGCCTCGCACCGGACGGGTGTCTGCTGCTCGAATTCTATCAACTCACCGAACGCCGCCGACAGAGTCTCGAGCTGAGCGACAACCGTGTCCGAGCCTGGATGCCGCTTCCGGAGTGGGACCGCTTCGCGTACTACCTCTCGGACATTGCCTACGATCCATCAAGCGGCATGCTCCACCACGAGAAGACGTTCATCGGCCGGGACGGAAGCATTGATACCGGGCGGGTGGAAGAAAACATGTTCTACACCTGCGACGAGATACTCGGCTGGCTCCGCATGGAAGCTGCCGGTGAATACCGTGTGTTTCGCAACTTCGCAAGCGACCCGTACAGCCGTCAGGCTACGCAGGTCGTCCTCCTGAGAGGCGCGCCCGATTGGCAGCCGCCGACCGGGACGGCACTTGAGGTGACAGATGCCGTTCTCCCCGGCACGATAAGGGAAGATGGCCTGGGTGCGTGGGCCTAGCTGCAGTCGGCGCACGCCGACCGGCCTCGCACGCCATCCACACCTTCCCTGGCGATGATGGGCACCATGATGAGGGCGGCCACCGGATCGGCCCACCACCACCCGACCATCGCATTGAGCAGGAGTCCGGCCAGCAGGATCGCCGACAGATAGGTGCAGAACAGCGTCTGCTTTGCCTCCGCAGCGAGGGCGCCGCTGCTCATCGCGAATGCCACCCGTCGCTTGGCTCCGGCCAGCAGGGGCATGACAATGAGCGAGAGCAGCGCGAGCACGATACCGACGATACTCTCCTCCGGAGCGGCTCGAGTGAGGAGCGCCCGCAGCGCGTCCGCAGCCACATAGGCCGCGAGGGCAAGGAAGAGGACCCCGATGGCACGGATGGTCAGGCGCTCTGCGTGCTCGCGCCTCTCTGCATCCTGATCGCTGTACAACCGCCAGAGCGCCGCCCCGCTGGCCGACACTTCGATCAAGCTGTCCAGCCCGAAGCCAACCAGCGCCACGCTCCCGGCGGCGAGGCCGGCGGCAATCGCAATCAGCCCCTCCAGGCAGTTGTAGCCCAGGGTGGCGTAGTTGAGGCGCAGGCCTCGGCGCACGAGGAGCAACCGGGGGACAGACATGTGAGGAAAGCTACCGGGCTGGACGCCCGACGGCCCGTGGCGTGCCTGCGCGGTCCGGCCGACGCTGTGGCATGACCGTGTGTAAGCACGGGAACAGGGTTTTCCGCACCAAAATACCGGCGCAACTGAGCTGGTATCAGCCGGAGGCGCGGTCTCGCTCAGCCTCATCCGTCAGGTGGACCCGGAACCGGGATCCCGATCCGTGATGCGGGTGGTGGCGCAGCGAAGACGCCTGCCGTCGCCGATGAGGCGGGGCAGGAGTGTCCCCCGGGTGGTATAGCCCGCCTCGAGATCGCTGCTGTATGCACCTGTATAGCTGTAGGTCCCCGGTGTGGTAAACGTGAAGCTCGCCTGGCCATAATAGAGATCCAGGGGCGGCGGAGAAAACGACGGCGTCCCTTCGGAGGAGATCTCCGGGCCATCGTAGGGGTCGCCGTCCAGATAAAGCCAGGTCATTGTTGTGCCGACGGCGATGGTGTCCACCGCGGGCTTGCTGCCATTAGCCCCGCTGGTAAAGGCGCTGTTCACCCACGCTACGAAGTGCTCCAGCGGCGTGACCGTCAGCGCAAAGGTCGCGGACCGGTTGCTGCCGGATTCCGTGACCTGCACGCTGGCGGCCCCGGAGGGACCATCGGGCGCGACCTGAGCGCCGACCATTCCGTCATTGTCGGTGGCTCCATTGGCGCTTACGATGTGGACCGGCCCGTTGACGACGCTCCAGGTCACCTGCTGGCCCGGGACCCTGTTGCCATACTGGTCAACGACGACCGCAAGCAGCGGCGCGAAAGGCGTGGCGTACGCGGCGCCGACAACTGACGTCTGCGAACCCCTCATCATCGGAATCACGCCCGCGGCGGGGCCTGGAAGCGCTCGCGCCGTGAATGCCAGGGGTGAGCCCTCCGCTCCATTGATGCGCACCACCATCCGCTGGTCGTCCTGGGCGACGGTATCAAGGGTCCAGGAAGTCGTGGCATACCCGGATGAATCGGTGACGCTGGAAATGGGCGTCGCGTGGCCGTCGGTCGGACTCCAGAACACGGTCACCCCAGCATTGGTCGGGCCGAAGGTCTGTACCCTGACCCTGAGCTGGGCCAGGAGCGGAGCACCCACCCGGCCGGTCTGCCGATCGCCGCCCGCGATGCTCGCCACCATTCCCGGTCGGGACAGCGCGGCCGCACTGAATGTCACCGGCGAATCCTTGGCACCGCTCACCGTGGCGGTCGCGGACATCGGGCCGGGTGTCGAGCCGAGGGTCCAGCTGGTGGCGCCAATTCCGGACGCGTCGGTGAGACTCGACGCGGGAGTGACTGTGCCGGCAGACACCGTCCAAGTGACCATGACGCCTTCCTTTGGCGCCCCGTCCTCCTGGACCAGGACTCGGAGTGGCAGCGGCAGGGCGACCCCCGCGATCGTGCTCTGGCCGTCACTGCCAGAGACAGCACTGGCGGTGAGCCCGGGCTCGGGCCTGGTGCTGTCGGAACATCCTGCGAGGGCCACCGCCGCCACTGCCAGCAGGACAATGGGTCGGGAACTCGTGAACATGGGCATGGTCATCTCCGGAGCCGTGGTTCGGCGCGACGCGGGGGTGCGTCGCATGCGTCATCCGGACAGGATGCAACGCCCGCGTCTTCAATCCGTCACCATGCCGTCCTTTGGAGATGTTGTCGGGATTCAGGCCCGATTGGAGTGGGTTTGGCGGGCTGTAGCCTCAGGCGGGATACGACTTGTCGCGAAGATGGCGGCGCGATAGTGTTCCGCGCATGAAGTCCGTGCTCGCCGCACTGCTCCTGCTCGTCCAGCTCCAGCCCGTGCTGGGGGCGGTGGTCTGTGTCGCCGGCGCCTCCCCATCCGTCATCGCCGTGAGCGCATCGATACTGATCGCCTCTTGCGCTGGTCGCGACCGCGTCTGCCCATTCCCGAATGGTGACGCGGTTCACTCGGTCCTTCGGCAGCCACCCACACCGCCGCTCCTGCTGGCCTCCTGACCGAACGCCGACTCAATCATCTGCTCTCCCGTGCCAGGTGGAGAGCCCGAAGGCCGTGTTGTCCTTCCGCGCTGTCGCGTGAACACCCAGGGGACCGGGCCGCACACCGGCCCAATCCCGGAAGACTGTCATCACAATGCGCACTCACCTGGTGACAGCACTCGCGGCCACCGCGCTCATATTCCTGATGTCAGCTCCCGCCTCGGCGCAGCACATGCACGGCCGGCCGCAGGCGGACTCCGCCGCTCATTCCGACTCGATCATGATGCAAGGCATGCAGCACGGTGCCATGACGATGACGCTCGGCTTGCCGATGTCCCGCATGGGTTCGGGCACCTCGTGGCTTCCCGATGGATCGCCCATGCATGCCGCTCATTATTCAGCCGGTGGGTGGGGTTTCATGCTGCACGGGCTGTCCTTCGGCATGTATGACAAGCAATTCACCGACCGGGGCGATGACCAGATCAGCAGCCCGAACTGGGCGATGCTGATGGCCACCCGTCCACTCGCGGGTGGTATGCTCCAGCTCCGGGGAATGTTCAGCGCCGAACCGTTCACGGTGGGCGCCCGCGGCTATCCGTTGCTGTTGCAGAGCGGGGAAGCGTACAAGGGCGAGCCGCTGCATGACCGCCAGCATCCGCACGACCTGTTCATGGAACTGGCAGCCGTGTATGAGCGGCCTGTCGCCCGCAACCTGGCCATCTCATTCTACGCGGCGCCGGTGGGCGAGCCCGCCTTGGGGCCGGTTGCCTTTCCCCACCGTCCATCCGCCGCCGGCGACCCGCTCGCGCCACTTTCCCATCACTGGCAGGACGCGACCCACATTTCCTTCGGCGTGCTCACCGCCGGCGTCTTCACGCGTACCATGAAGCTCGAGGCGTCGCTGTTCAATGGCCGGGAGCCGGACGAGCACCGCTACAACTTCGATTACGCCGGCCGCAGTCTCGACTCCTGGGCGGGGCGCCTTACGGTGAATCCCGGCGCCGACTGGAGCTTGAGTGCATCGTTCGGCGGCCTGAAGAGCCCGGAAGAGCTCAGGCCGGACGAGTCTCAGCACCGGTTCACCGCTGCGGTGCTGCACTCCCGGCCGATCGGGAACGGCGGCAACTGGTCCAGCGCACTGATCTACGGCGCCAACAAGCACGAAGGTGGCAACTGGGAAGGAAGCGTCACCGCAGAGACCAACCTCGCGTTCGACGGGCGCAACGAAGTCTTTGCGCGGGTCAACATTGTCCGGAAGCGCGCCGAGGATCTGGCGATCGGGACCAACCCCGAGCAGGAGTTCGACCTGGGCGGGCTGGTGCTTGGCTACGTGCGGGCACTGGCGGAGGTGGGCGGCGTGAATATCGGTGCCGGCGTGCGCGGATCGCTGAATGTGATACCGGAGGGCCTGGAGCCGGCATTCGGAACCCTCACCCCCACCGGTTTTGCCGTCTACCTGCGGTTTCGGCCAGCACTCATGAGTGGTGAAACGGCAAGCGTGAAGCATCGCGGCATGGAGATGGTGCCATGAATCACGAGCACGCCGGGCACGTGATGGCGCCACCGCATGATCCCCACCATGAAGGGCATGGAGCACATGGCGCCCACGACAAGCACGCCGGCCACAGCGTCGCGATGTTCCGCGACAAGTTCTGGCTGACACTGCTGCTGACCATCCCGACGCTCATCTGGGGCCAGATGCTGCAGGGTTTCCTGGGCTACACGGCGCCGGTGTTCCCCGGCTCGCGGTGGATCCCGCCGGTGTTCGGGACGGCGGTGTTCCTGTACGGCGGATGGCCGTTCGTGCAGGGTGCCATGCGCGAGCTGCGGGCGCGTCTGCCGGGCATGATGACCCTGATTGCGCTGGCCATTACGGTGGCCTTCGGCTTCAGCGCCGTCGTGACACTGGGTTATGCCGGGATGCCGCTCTGGGAAGAACTCGCCACGCTGGTCACCATCATGCTCCTGGGCCACTGGATCGAGATGCGTTCCGTGACCCAGGCAGAGGGTGCGCTGGCCGAGCTCGTCAAGCTGCTGCCGGACATGGCCACACGGGTGGTGGGCGGGAGCGGCGACGAGCGTTTTGAGGACGTTCCGCTGGCAGCGTTGGCGGCAGGCGATGTCATACTCATCCGGCCGGGCGCCAGCGTGGCGGCGGACGGCGTGGTCCGGTCGGGCACGAGCGCGGTGAACGAATCCATGATTACCGGTGAGTCCCGCCTGCTGGACAAGCACGAAGGCGACACGGTGATCGCCGGGACAACCAACGGGGCCGGTTCGCTCCGGGTTGAAGTCACCGGCACCGGCGACCGGACCATGCTGGCCGGGATCATGCGACTCGTCGAGCAGGCCCAGACTTCGCGCAGCCGGGCGCAGGCGCTGGCGGACCGTGCTGCGTTCTGGCTCACGATCGTGGCACTCGCCGCCGGGGCCATCACGCTCATCGCGTGGCTCATGGCTGGAGCCACGTCCGCGTATGCGGTCGAGCGGCTGGTGACCGTGCTGGTCATCGCGTGTCCGCACGCACTGGGGCTTGCCGTCCCGCTCGTCATCGCGATCTCGACCACGCTTGGCGCACGCAGCGGTCTGCTGGTGCGAGACCGGCGGGGCCTGGAGGAGGCCCGGCTGGTCGACATCGTGGAGGAGGGCTTCGACGCGGGGATCCGACTGGGCGAGAGCCTGCGCGAGGGGATGAACACCCTGCGTCACCTCGACGCGCGGATCAGCGCCGACGGGCGACACGTCGTCTTTGCGTCTCCTGCCGGCGACCTCGTCCCCGGCGACGGCAACCTCCTCGAGGACCATGGCGGGAAAGGGTGCGCAGGCAACGGTGGGGAGGCGGCACCTGGCCGTCGGCGGGCCGAATCTGCTCCAGGACCTGCGACTGACTTTGCCCGGCGAGTTCGAGGACTTTGCGGACGAAGCTGCGACCGCTGGCCAGGGCGTGGTCTATCTCGTGGAGGGCGAGCGCGTGCTTGCCGCGTTCGCCGTTGCGGACGCAGTTCGGCCCGAATCCGCGGAGGCCATCCGACAATTGCATGCGCTGGGTATCGAGGTGCAGATGATGACCGGCGACAGCCGGGCGGTGGCGCACGGCGTGGCGCGGGAGCTGGGGATTGATGCGGTCATCGCGCAGGTACTGCCGGCGGACAAGGCCGCGCGCATCGAGGCGCTTCAGCGCGAGGGCCAGCGGGTGGCGATGGTCGGCGACGGCGTGAACGATGCCCCTGCGCTGGTCACCGCGGACGTGGGCATCGCGATCGGGGCTGGTACCGACGTGGCGGTCGAGGCGGGGGACGTGGTGCTGGTGCGGAGCGACCCGCGCGATGTCGCACGGATCATAGCGCTGAGCAGGGCGAGCTACCGCAAGATGGTGCAGAACCTCTGGTGGGCGGCGGGTTATAACATCGTTGCCATCCCGCTCGCCGCCGGGGTCCTGGCACCCATCGGGATCGTGCTCTCGCCCGCTGTCGGAGCCATCCTGATGTCACTCAGCACGGTGATCGTGGCGGTCAACGCGCAGTTGCTGCGGAGGGCCCCTGTGTGAGCGGCGACCTGGTCATGCACCACGATCGCGACAAGGTGAAGGAGAGTCACCGAGCGCCGGTTCGCAGCGGTGGAGTGGCTTGTGCCACCCCCGGGCAGTCATCCGTTGCGCGCGCCCGGATTTCGATCACCTCGCGCACGTCCAGGAAATGCTCTCCGCCATAGATGCTGCCGGAATCCCGCTGGACGGCCCGGAGCCGCACGAACACTGGCTGGCGGGCTGAGCCGGCCAGCTTGAGGTAACTGGCAGCAAGCGCTGAATCCCGGACATGCATGACCATGGTCGCGTCATTGCACGGGAAGAAGACACCTGCGCTATCCTGGCTCAGATAGAGCCCGCGAATCTCCTCCGGACGGTGACACGCGGCCAGGACGAGGAGCAGCGAGAGCGACCAGTGGGAACGCATGACACCTCCAGCCTGTGTGATGCTCGGGTGCACTGCAACTCCGTTCCTGCTCACTCGAGCGTGGGAAACAGCAGCTCATTCCCGTCCGGATCGTCAATCTGGATCACGTTATAGCCCCACCAGGCGGCCTTGCTGGGCACCGAGCGCTCGGTGATCTCCCGGCGCAGCTCGGCGAGCCCATCCAGGGTCAGCTCGACGAACAACCGCGCCTTGTCTCTGCGGGTGGTGTCCTGGCACAGAATGATCTCGCATTCGCCACGAGCCACCTGGCAGACCGTGCCGGTGCCGTCGCCCGCGTGCCACTGCTTCTCGAAGCCGAGCATGTTGACGTAGAAGTGCAGCGCGCGGTCCAGGTCTGCAACGAAAAACACCGGGCGGGTGTACCAGCGCTGAGCAAGACATCTATACCCACTTGACGCTAATCGGCGGCCCGTGATTGCTTGGACGGCTCCTGCTCACCTCCCGCCCAGGAGCCCGTCATGACCCCCGATGAAAAGGCCGCCTACGCGCGGCAATTCCCGGTGTGTGTCGGCGTCGACACCGCCAAGCGCTTCCATGTGCTCGTGGCCTTGGGCCCCGATGGGCGACGCTCGAAGCCGCTGACGGTGCCGGTCAGCCGGGCCGACTTCGAGGTCGCACACGCGCATCTGCGCAGCCTGTATCCCGACCTCACCCCGGCGCAGATGCTCGTCGGGCTCGAGTTCGCCGGCCATCACGGCTTCACCTTCGCTCGGTTCCTGGCCGAGCGCGGGTATCCAGTGGTCAATGTGCTCCCGGCCCACACGAGTCGGTCCAAGGAGCTGGAGGACAATAGCCCGCTCAAGACCGACGCCAAGGATGCGGGACAGATCGCCAAGCTTGTCAGCATGGGCATCTTCGTCCGCTTCCCCTTCCTGCAACCGCCGTACGTCGAGCTTCGGCTTCTCACGGTCCAGCGCCACCGGCTCACTGTCGAAGCGACCCGCTTCAAGAATCGGCTGCAGGGCGTGCTCGACCTCGCCTGGCCGGAGTTCCTGACGCAATTCAGCGGTCTCCACAAGCGGACGCCGCTGGCCATCCTGGAGCGCTGGCCCCTGCCGCAGGATCTCCTCCGCGCCGCGCCGCAGACCGTCTGGCGGCATATTCGGACCGCCTCGCGCGGCCATGTGTCCAAGGAGCGGGTGCGCATGCTGATCGCCTCGGCCCGCGAGAGCGTGGCCCTCACCCAGGCGACGCCCGAGCGCCGGCTGGAGATCACCCATTTACTTGCCCGCTGGGCCCTGGTGCGCACGCAACTCGCCGAGGTCGAGACCCGGCTTGGCACCTTGATCGCCGCGAGCCCCGAAGCGACGGTCCTAATGTCGGTGCCGGAAATCAGCGCCGCCTGTGCGGCCACCATCGTCGCAGAGCTCGGGACCCCCGCTGATTTCGAGCACCCGCGCCAGATCCTCAAGCTGGCCGGCATGAACCTCACCGGCCGTCAGAGCGGGCAGCGCGAAGGCCGGCGCCGGCAATCGAAACGAGGTCGGCCGATGCTGCGCCGCCAGCTCTTTCTCCTGGCCGGGCGGTGGTGCCAGCCCCGGGGGCTCTATCGGCCGGAGTACGAAGCGATGCGGGCCCGGGGCGTCGCGGGGACCAAAGCCGTCTGCTCGCTGGCCCGGAAGCTGGTGCCGCTGCTCTTCCGGCTCATGCAGACCGGCGAGCCTTTTGATGAGGCGCGCTGGCGCGGTCACCGCCATCACACCACGACTGCGGGTCAGGCAGCGTGACGGAAGCGATCTGAGCCGAGCGTGGAGGGCGTGGCCTTGACCGCTTCCGAGATTCGCGCCCCGAGCGCCACCCACAGTCTCGTCCGCGGCACGCCCCCGGACCCGAAGCGCCCATGAAGATGTGACGGCTTGGTGCCGAGAGTGCCTGAGGCCCGACGAGCTGTGAGCGTCGCGCAAGGGTTCCGTTTGCACGCAGCGGTACGGCGCTCTTTGACAACGGTTGATGCGCTTGTGTATAGCGTGGGTGAGACCACGCCACACCGGTCACGCCCGACAACCCGGATGCGCCCCGAGCGCCCCAAGCTAGACCCGGCGGACCGGTCACCTTCGTGTGGGCCCAGGCGAACGAGGTCGCGCCCGACTTCACAAGCCAATCCTCGGCAATTGCGGCATGATGGACCCACTCGCTAGCTCCGTCGAACCTGTCATCGTGGGCACGAGCGCTTCAGAAAATCTCGATACGCCACACCTTGCCAGCTCTATCAACATCCAGAATAACTTCGGAGCCAATGCCTGTCGGAAACACTTCGGACTGCAAGTCCGTCGCGTCCCCCAAGATGATTCGAAGCGACTGGTCCGCGGGCACGCTGCCCTCGAAGTCACGAACGTAGCGGGGGCTGGCTTTTATCATCGCAACGAGCTCTTCCAATCGAATACTTGCCATCTCATCCTCATGGATGGAGGAGCCATCGGGGCGCGCCGTTGAAGAGAGTCTCCGGATTGAAGGAGCGCCGGATCATTGAGGTAACAACTTTCGTGGCGGTTACATCCGTAGCAACAAACAGGGTCTTGCCGCTTGCCATGGCGCCCTCGAGGACGTGCGCAATTGTCCCTGGATGCTTCATGTCCAAGTACTTGACGCCAAGCTCAATAGCTTTGTCTTCCATCGCGGGCGTAACGCCTCGCGCCAGGTTATCAACAACTTGATGCGTGCTGCGTCTTGCAACAAGGGCTACGCCGGTCTCGATCGCGTCGCCCGAAGCGACTTCTACTGCACTCTCTGCCGCTGTGGCACCGCCGCCGGTAAAGATACCAATCAGGAATCCAAGCGGATCCCAAGCCGTGGGCTTAATTTCTCCACTTCGGTACTCTTGAAGGCCGACCGATCCTTCAGGACAGTCCTTGGAAGTTTTTGTCTTTCCGTCACCACCCTTGTCCTCGGGGCACAAGCCGAAAGGATCCGTGAACGTGATCGGGTTGTTCTCGGCTTGCTGGGTCATCGTCAGCTCCTGGTCTGCCTGACGAAACGT
>SMFG01000069.1_pt1 | contig 13299 bp, 10 predicted proteins | sample 2456131 | NCBI WGS metagenome assembly SMFG01 (sample SAMN10132612, study PRJNA489261) | soil metagenome | isolation source: day120 antibiotic-silt loam soil ammended with raw manure from dairy cow... | place: USA | collected 2015-05-01
AGGACGCGGCCTTCCAGGCGCTGCGTGCGGGCGCCGCCGACGCGCTCACGGCGCCAGTGCACCTCGCGGAGCTCTGCCTGCGGCTCCAGCTGCGGCAGGGTGCGAAGGGGCGGCCCTACGGTGCGGCCCCGGGCCTGGATGACTCCCTCCGCTTTGCCTCCGACCTCGTCTCGTCCCGGCGCATCGAGGACGTGCTGCAGCAGCTCTGTCGCCGAGTTGCCGATGCGCTCGGTCTGGAGCGCTGTGCGTTCGTGCTGACCACCGGCGAGAATGGCCACGGCCGCGTGATCGCCGATGATGGCCATGCCGGGCTGCTTGACCTGGACCTCGACCTCGCGCGCTATCCCGAAATCCAGGAGGCGCGGCGCACCGGCCAGCCAGTCATCATCCGTGACACCCGCACCGACCCACGCTTCGACGTGGTACGCCGCCGGTGGGAACTCTCGCCCCCTGCTTCGATTCCGCAGGCGCTCGTCACGGTCCCGGTCCGGATGGATGGCCGGATCGCCGGGGTGTTCCTGTTGCGGCCCTATCCCCGGCCGGGCGGCCTGTCCGCCGGCGCACTCACTTTTGCCGACGAGCTCGCGCATGCCGCCTCCGCCGCGCTCACGGCCGGGCGGGACCACACCGCCGATGGCGTGGGTGCGCTTGCCACGACCAGGGAGCTGGAGGAGCGCATGCATGCCGAGGTCGAGCGGGCTCGCCGCTACGCGCTCGGCTTCAGCCTGGTGCTGGTGGAGGTGGACGCGTTCGACTCGTTCACCGCCACACATGGCGAGGTGGCTGGCGACGGGCTCCTCGCTCAACTGGCCGACCTCCTGCGCGACACCTTCCGGGCTCCCGATCTCGTGGCGCGCTATGGCGCAGGCCAGTTCGGGCTGCTGCTGCCGGAAACCGCGGCGGCGCAGGCGGTCGGCGCGGTACGACGGTTCCGGGTGCGGCTGGCGGAACAGCAGTTCGCTGGCATCGCCGACGACGGGTGGCCCACCATCGCCGCTGGCATCGCCGGCTTTCCCCATCCAGCGGCATCCGATGCCGGAGACGTCATGGCATTGGCTGGTGCCGCACTGCTCCGCGCCCGGGCCCAGAGCGGCGAGCGGATCGGTGTGGCGGAAGTGGGGGCGATGTAGGGGCGGTAGGGGCAAAGCCATGGCTTTGCCCCTACCGCCCCCCCGGATTTCGAAATGGAGGTGCGGACCATAATCCGAGTTCCCGCCCCCCACTGCTCCCAGGATCTGCCCCTTCTTCACGTCATCCCCCGGCTTGACCGCCGCACCCTGCAGGTGCGAGTAGATCGAGTAGTAGCCGTTGCCGTGCTCCAGGATGACAGTCAGGCCGTAGGTGCCCATGGTCTCTACCAGCCGGACACGGCCAGCCTCCACTGCGTGCACCGGGGTCCCCGGCGCCGCCGCGATGCCGATGCCATTCCAGCGGATGACCCCGCCCTGGGGCAGCGTGTCCTTGCCGAAGCGATAGACGATCCGGCCATCCACCGGCCAGTTCAGCCGCCCGAGACTCGCGGTGGTGAGCGCGCCAGGTACCGGCGCCGCGGCGCGCGTGGACGCGCGGCGGTTGCGGGCCGCTTCTTCACGTGCTGCCTTCTCGAGGGACGCGAGCACCGTGTTGAGCCGGCTGGCATCCCGCTCCAGTTGCACCAGACGCTTCTCGTTGGCGCGCGCCGAGCGCTGGAGTGTTCCCAGCCGTTTTTCCCGCTGGTCGGCAAGGCGGCCGTAATGGGTGAGTTCCTCTTCCCGTTCCAGGCGTGAGGCGTCCAGCTGCTCACGCACCGCCACGATTTCCGATCGCTGCTTCGCGACCCTGTCCCGCAGTCGCTGGACGTCGGAGACCAGGGCACGGTCCTGCTCGCTGGAGAGGTAGAGATACTTGTAGCGCCGCAGCAGGTCCCCGAAGGATTCCGCCGTGAGCAACACCTTCCAGGTGTACAGCGGGCCGCGCTTGAAGATGTCCACCAGCCGGCGTTCCAGCACCGCCTTCCGCTCCGCCAGGTTGTCCTGTGCCAGGACCAGCTCGGCGGAGGCCTGGTCCACCGGGGAGGCGAGCCCGCCGATCTGCCGTTCGATTTCGACGACGATGCGGCTGGTGGACTGTTTCTGCCGCTCGATATTGTCGAGTTCGTCCTCGACGTCGTGCACCTGCCCCTGCAGGCGCTGCTGCTGGCGCTGCAGCCGCTCGCGCTCCGCCTTGATCTCGTCCAGCCGGCGCCGGCTGTCCTGCAGCTCCTTCGTCGTCTGCTGCGCCGGCAGGGCTGGCACTGCCACGAGCGACAGCGCCAGGACCAGGAACAGCAGGCCGGCCCGTCTCACGCCGTGCGGCGCTCCACGCGGCCGCCCACCAGCCGAAGGTGGCGGCCCACGCTGATCAGACTGGCGAGAAGACCCATCAGGATGCCGAAGGCAAGGATGAGCAGCATGTGGAACGGCGTGAAGAACTGCAGTCCCGAGAGCGCAGGCGTACTGCGCTGGAACAGCTCGAACCCGGCATAGCAGAGCAGGATGGCCAGCAGTCCTCCCAGCACACCCTTGATCGCGCCTTCCAGCAGGAACGGGCCGCGGATGAACCAGTTGGTGGCGCCCACCAGCCGCATGATGTGGATCTCGCGCGCGCGCTGCAGCATGGTCATGCGGATCGTGACGCCGATGATGACCATCGCGACGATCGCGAATACGGTGCCGATGATGAGGCCCAGCACCCCGGCCAGGTTCCGGATGTGGTCGAGCCGCTGGACCCAGTCCCGTCCGAACCGCACGTCATCCACGAAGGGGAAGCTCCGGAGCCGCTCAGCTACGAGTTCCGCGTGGCTGGCATCGCGGAATCCTTCCTTGAGCCGGATCTCGAGCGAGGCCGGCAGGGGATTGGTCTGCAGGTCCCGGTAGGCATCGCGAAACTCCACCAGGTCGCGCCGGGCGCGCGCCAACGCCTGGTCCTCGCTCACGTACTCCACGGTCTGGACTTCGGGAAAGGTCGCCACATCCTGCGCGGCCACCGTGATGGTTTCGGGTGGTGTGCCCCGCAGGACGAAGGCCACGATCTCGACACGTGCCTCCAGGCCCCGCAGCGCCTCCCGCAGGTTGAGCGCCACCAGGCCGAACAGGCCCACGGTAAAGAGCGAGAACGCGATGGTCGTGATGGACAGCACCGAGAGGAGCGGCAGCCGGCGGAAGGGCAGGAACGCTTCGCGGAACAGGAGCCTCATGCGACGGTCGACCCGCCATCGAGCCCGCTATCATGGATCACCGCGCCATCCCGCATCTCGATGATGCGATAGCTGGCCTGGCGGACCAGCGACAGGTCATGCGTCGCCATCACCACCACCGTGCCACCGGTGTTGATTTCCCGGAGCAGCTGGAAGACGCCCAGCGAGGCGCGCTCGTCCAGGTTGCCGGTGGGCTCGTCGGCGAGCAGGATGGCGGGGTCGTTGACCAGTGCGCGGGCGATCGCCACCCGCTGCTGTTCACCCCCGGAAAGCTCGCGTGGATACGCGCGCGCCTTGCCGGCCAGCCCCACCTGCGTCAGCACCCGGGTGACCCGGGCCGGAATGGTGTCGGCGGGTGCGCCGGTGACTTCCAGTGCAAAGGCCACGTTCTCGAACGCGGTCCGGTCTTCCAGCAGCCGGAAGTCCTGGAACACGATACCCAGCCGCCGCCTGAGCCGGGGGATCTCGTCGCCCCTGAGCGTGTGGACCAGGTGGCCACCCACCCGGACGTCTCCCGACGTCGGGCGCAGTTCGGCATAGAGCATCTTGAGCAGCGTGGACTTGCCCGCGCCGGAATGCCCGGTGAGGAAGACGAATTGCGCCTTGGGGACGTGGAACGACACGTCCTTGAGGGCCAGGGCGCCGTTTGGAAAGGTCTTGATGACGTGCTGGAGACGGATCACGATGGATTATAAACGGGTCGTAGGTCGTAGGTCGTAGGTCGTCGAGCGTCGCGAAGCTCACCTGGTCGTCATTCCGGCGCAAGGCGGAATCCGGCCGCGCGATGCCGGCATGAGGTCGGGGGGAGGACCGTGGACTCAGGGACCCACGCCGTCCTGCCGTCCTACTTCCCCAGCGCCTGCTCCAGATCCGCGATGATATCGTCGGCGTCCTCGATGCCGCAGGAGAGGCGCACGAAGCCGTCCGGAATGCCAATCTCGGCTCGGGCGGCGGCCGACATGCTCTTGTGCGAGGTCAGTCGCGGCTCGGAGACCAGACTCTCCACGCCAGCCAGACTGGGCGCATGGGCAATGAGCCGGAGCCGGCGCAGGAAGCGCTCGGTAGCCCGCACGCCACCCTTGATCTCGAGCCCGACCATGCCGCCAAATCCGTCCAGCGTCTGCCGGGCGATGGCATGATCCGGATGGGACTCGAGTCCGGGATAGTGCACCTTGACCACCCGGGGGTGCTCCTCCGCCCAGCGTGCCACGGTCATGCCGTTCTCGTTGTGGCGCTGCACCCGCACGGCCAGCGTGCGCAGCCCGCGCTCCACCAGCCACGCCGCGTGCGGATCGATGGCCTGACCCCAGAGCCGCATGAGCCGGGTCATCTCCTCGATGAAGGACGACGTACCCGCCACCGCGCCGGCAATGACATCGCTGTGCCCGTTCAGGTATTTCGTGGCACTCGAGATGACCACATCGGCGCCGTGCTCCAGCGGACGAAAATTGATCGGGCTCGCGAAGGTGGCGTCCACCAGCAGGGCAAGCCCATGTTCCCGCGCCGCCTGGGCCACGGCGTCCACATCCAGCACCCGGAGGGTCGGATTGGTGGGCGTCTCGATGAAGATGGCGCGAGTGTGCTTCCGCATGGAGCGGCGCCAGTTGCGAGGCTGGTCCGGCTCAACGTAGGTGACCTCGATGCCGAAACGCCCCAGTTCATCGTCGAACAGCTTGCGGGTGCCGCCGTAGATCCAGGCGCTGGAGATCAGGTGATCACCCGGGCGCAGCACCGCCAGATGCGCCAGTGCGGTCGCTCCCATGCCACTCGCCACGAAGAGCGCATCATCCGCCCCTTCCAGCAGCGCATACTTCCGGGCCAGGCTCACCTGATTGGGATTGTTGCCATAGCGGGTGTAGAGAACCTCCTCATCGCTGCCGACCGGGCTCGCGAAGGTGGAACTCTGGATGATGGGAGCCACCACGGGGGCCCAATCAGCGTGCCGCACCGCCACGCCATGCACCGCCGTGCTGGAGAGCCCGAGGCGCCGGCGGCTCATTGAAAGGGAAGGGGGTAGAACGCGCCGTGCTCGGCGCGGGCCAGGTGACGCGTCGCCAGCGTGGTGAGCGCGTGTTCCGCCCGGTCATAGGGCCAGTCGAGCTCCGCCGCCAGCAGCACGGCGGTGGTCGGCCCGGTGCTCACCATTGAACCGAACGCCGCGCGGGTGTCGTCGTCCACCCAGCCGAGCAGGTCGGCGGAGGCGCCATCACCGCAGGGCAGCGCGGCCACCGCCAGGCGGTGGTGGCGGAGGACATGATCCACCGCGGCCACCTGATCTTCCCGCAGGTTGCGGAGCACGACATAGCGGGCCGTGCCAGACGCGCCCAGCAGGAACTTGGCGACGACCTCATCGGCACAACTCAGGTCCAGCACCTCCACCTCCTCGAAGTCGAGAAACACCGTCACGCAGTGGCTGGCCTCGAGCGCCCGCTCGATGCTGTCGCGGACCGCGGCGCCCGTGGGGCGGGTCACCAGACAGCGCGACTCGCCCGAGGCCGACTCGCGCAGCAGGTGATGCAGGTGGATCGTCTGGATCATGAGGCGGCAGCTCCGGGCGCCGGGATGGTGATCTGCACCTGCGCGCCGGGAAAGAACGGCAGGTGCTCGGCCAGCGGCGCGTCATCATCCCAGTCGGGGACGATGGACAGGCGCGCTGTGCCGCTGCGGATCGAAATCTTGCCATTCCACTGATGAACGAACCGCTTGATGTACGCGAGACCCTGGCCACGACCGGGGTCGCGGAACCGGCTGACATTCTGGATGAGCGCTGCCTCGATGGCGGCACCATCGCCCCAGCGTTCGCCGTACTGGCGCGCATGGGACGCCTCGAGCGAGTGGCGGAAACCCACGCCGCTGTCACTCACGGCTATGACCACGACCCGCCGCCCCAGCCGCCGTCGCCACGTGTAGCTCTGGACCGCTACCCAGCCGGCGGTGCCCGCGTGCTCCACAATATTCTGGCATGCCTCCGAAAGCGCCATCCCGAACCCGTAAGTTTCCTTGGGATTGATGCCCAGCTGTTCGACCAGGATGCGCGTGGCATTATCGGATATGCCGCGCACCGCGTCGTGGACGTCCTTGATGGCCCGGATGGCCCGGATGTCGAGCAGCGCATCGGTGGGACCGGTGGCCGCTCTGGGCACCTTGCCGTGAACCTCGAACAGCCCCTCGGCGTGGGTGAAGAACCCGGTGCGCGCGAGGTAGCGCTTGACGTCATCGCTCTGCGGCGCCGTGAAGAGCGGCTGGGTACATCCGGCATCGGCCAGCGCCTGCCCCGCGGTCAGCAACCCGACCAGTCCATAGGGAGACACCCACTGCGCCTGTCGGGCATCGAACAGGAGCCGGACATCGGGCGGCCAGGCGCCGCACGCCTCGGCGAACTGGTCGAAGCTCCGGTCGTCGAAGCTGACCGGAACCACCACCACGCGAGTCACGCGCCCACCAGGGCGCCACGGAGGAGCGGCGCGAGGCCACTCGCACCCCGGAGCGTCGCGTTCCGGGCCGCCAGGCGATTGCCGTGGTCCAGCGCCGCTTCCAGGGTATCGCCGGACAGGAGCCGGCCCATGGTCGCGGCACCGAATACATCGCCGCACCCGGTCGTGTCCACCGCTTCCACCGGGGGCGGCGCCAGCCGAGCCGATCGGATCGCACCGCCGGGTCCCGGACGCCCGAACCCGTCAAAGGCGGGGTCGGCCACGTAAGCCACCCCCCGCGGTCCCAGCGTGACCAGCAGTGCGCTGGTGCCGCGGGCCAGCGCGTGGGCGGCGATGCCGAGTGGTTCGTCGGAGAGCTGACGCATCTCATCCTCGTTCAGCTGGACCACGTCAAAGCATTCGAACCATGATGGCGCGTCCGGCAGCGGCTGGATGCGCCGCATCCCGTCCTGCTGCATGGCCAGGAACAGACTGTGGAGATCGGCGTAGATCGGCCGTGCAAAGCCCTGCCGGAGCGCCTGCGCGGTGCCCAGGCAGAGCTCGAACCCCGAAATGAAATTCACGTACAGCGCGTCGAGGTCTGCTACCAGGGGCCCGAGTTCCTGCCAGGTCCAGGCCGGCACGCCGCCTGACATCCGTTCGCAGCGTCGTTCGGTGTTCTGGTAGCGCAGGACGACCCGGTTGTTGGGGGCGTCCACCTCGATGGCCCGCGCTCCCGGCGCCAGGTGCGAGAGCGTCCGCAGGAACCCGGCCGCCTGCGGTGCCAGGTCCCGGCCCACCTTGATCAGGGGCGCGATCTGCCAGTCGCCGTTCAGACTGGCATCCAGCCCCGCCAGTGCGTAGGCGATGCCGCCCCATTCCTCCACCACCGGAGCCAGGGGGTCGCGCCCATGAATGGTATCCCACACCAGCGCGCCGACGACGCCGACGCGGCGGGTCATGCGCGGTCCCACGCGTTCGCGCAGACGGTCAATTGAACGATTGTCGCCCTGAGGGAGCGCAGCGACCGAAGGGATCTGGGTACCGCCTGCGGCTCCGGTCCCTTCGCTTCGCTCAGGGTGACGGCCTGCGCTGTCATGCCGGCCCGGTCCGGTCCAGGAACACCCGTGCTGCGCCGAACACCCCCGGCGCCTCGAGCTGCTGGGCGACGATCCGGACGGCCTGTACCGCCGGCTTGAACGCCCGGCGGGCAACTTCGCGGCGGAGCGGCACGAAGAGCAGGTCTCCCGCGCGGGTCACGCCGCCGCACACGACGATCACTTCAGGATTGAAGACGTTGAGCAGATTGGCGACGCCGGCGCCCAGGAACTGGGCGGTCTGGTGCACCAGCTCGCGCGCGAGCTCATCTCCCTCGTGCGCGGCATCGTAGACCGTTTGTGCCGAGATGCGGGTCCGGTCGCCGCCGGCGCGTTCCACGAGCGTGGTGGTCTCACCCGATTCGATCGCTTCGACCGCACGCCGCGCGATGGCCGGTCCCGACGCGTACGCCTCCAGGCACCCGTAGTTGCCGCAGGCGCAGTGCCGCCCGTTGGCCTCGATGGTCGTGTGCCCGATTTCGCCGGCACAACCGGAGGCGCCATGGTAGAGCTGGCCGTTCACGATGATGCCGCCGCCGATGCCGGTGCCGATGGTGAATCCGATGGTATGCCGGGATCCCTGCGCGGCTCCGCGCCACCATTCACCCAGCACGGCGCAGTTGGCATCGTTGTCAATGATAGTCGGCATCCCGAGCGCGGCCTGCAGGCGGTCCCGAAGCGGGAAATTCACCCAGCCCAGGTTCGGGGTCAGGAGCACCACGCCCGCCTCGGCGTCGAGCGGGCCCGGCGCACCCGCGCCCACGCCGATGAACGCCGCGCCCGGGCATGCCTGCAGCGTGTCATCCATGACACGCCGGGAGACCTCGACGATGCGTTGCAGCACACCGTCGGCGCCGTCCTGCGGATTGGTCGGCTCCTCCCGCAGCGCCCCGATCCGCCGGCCGTCGCTCGTGATGCTGCCGACGGTGAAGGTCGTCCCACCGATGTCGATGCCGAGCACAAGGCGCACGGCAGCCTCCTGTCGTGCGGCCAGGTCAGTCCACCTGCAGGACGGCCAGGAAGGCCTCCTGCGGAATTTCGATCGCACCGATCTGCTTCATGCGCTTCTTGCCCTCTTTCTGCTTCTCGAGGAGCTTGCGCTTGCGGCTCACATCGCCGCCGTAGCATTTGGCCAGGACATCTTTCCGGAACGCGCTGATCGTTTCGCGGGCGATGACCTTGTTGCCGATGGTCGCCTGGATGGCCACGGTGAACAGCTGGCGGGGGATCAGCTCCTTGAGCTTCTCCGCCACCTTTCGGCCCCACTCGTACGCCTTGTCGCGGTGGATGATCACGCTGAAGGCGTCGATCTGGTCCCCGTTGATGAGCATGTCCAGCTTGACCAGTTCCGAGGCGCGGTAGCCGGCCATCTCGTAGTCCAGCGACGCGTAGCCCTTGCTCAGTGACTTGAGCCGGTCGTAGAAGTCGAGCACGATTTCACCCAGCGGGAACTCGAAATCGAATTCGACCCGCGACGTGTCAATGTAGTGCATCCCGTTGTAGATGCCCCGCCGATCCTGGCCCAGCTTCATGATCCCGCCGATGAACTCGGCGGGGGCCATGATGCGCGCCTTGACGTAGGGCTCCTCGATGCGCTGGATCTCGGACGGGTCCGGCAATGCGCTCGGGTTCTCGATGACCAGGCGGGTCCCGTCGGTCTTGCAGACGTGAAACTCCACCGTCGGGACGGTGGTGATGAGGTTCAGGTCGAACTCGCGCTCCAGCCGCTCCTGGACGATATCGAGGTGGAGCAGGCCGAGGAAGCCGCACCGGAAGCCGAACCCCAGGGCGGTGGAGGACTCCGGCAGGTATTGCAGCGAGGCGTCATTCAGCCGGAGCCGTTCCAGCGCGTCGCGCAGGCCCTCGTACTGGTCGGAGTCGGTGGGATAGACGCCGGCAAAGACCATGGACTTGACGTCGCGGTAGCCGGGCAGCAGCGCCGTCGTGGGCCGGTCGGCGTCGATCACCGTGTCACCCACCCGGGCGTCGCGGACGTCCCGCAGGCTCGCACTCAGGTAGCCGACTTCGCCGGCCTCGATCTGGTCGGTGCCGTGCTGGCCGATCTGCATGTAGCCCACCGCGTCCACCACATGGGTGTCCTCGGGATGCGATCCGAACGCGATGCTCATGCCCGGCTTGATGATGCCATCCACCACCCGGATGCTGGGAATGGCGCCGCGGTACCGGTCGAAATAGGAATCGAACACCAGCGCCCGGAGCGGCGCGTCCGGGTCCCCCGACGGTGGCGGGACCCGTGTCACGATTTCCTCCAGCAGCTCCGGCACCCCGGTGCCTTCCTTGGCGGAGACCGCGAGGATTTCCTCGCGCCGGGATCCGATCAGGTCCATGATCTCCCTGGCCCGGCGTTCCGGCTCCGCTCCGGGCAGGTCGATCTTGTTGAGGACCGGGATGATCTCGAGTCCCGCATCCATGGCCAGAAAGAGGTTGGAGAGGGTCTGGGCCTGGATGCCCTGGGACGCATCCACCACCAGGATGGCTCCTTCGCATGCGGCCAGCGACCGGGAGACCTCGTAGGTGAAATCCACGTGCCCCGGCGTATCGATCAGGTTGAGCTCGTACTCCACGCCATCCTGTGCCCGGTAGGTCATCCGGACCGCGTTCAGCTTGATGGTGATGCCGCGCTCGCGCTCGAGGTCCATGGTGTCGAGCAGCTGCTCACGCATCTGTCGCTTTTCCACGGCTCCGGTCGCCTCGATGAGGCGGTCGGCGAGGGTGCTCTTGCCGTGGTCGATGTGCGCCACGATGCAGAAATTCCGGATGCGCTTCTGTCGCATGGCGGGGAATATAAGACGGCGGGTACTCCGGTGACGCCACTATCTTCCGCGCCATGACCAGCCAGCCTTCCCGCCGCGCGGCGGTGCTCTGGATGCTCCTCGTCGTCGCGATCTGGGGCTTGAACGTCAGTGTCTCCAAGTGGACCCTGACCGAATTCTCGCCGCTGGCCTTCACCGCTCTCCGGTTCCTGCTCGCCTCCGCGCTGCTGATGGCGTTCCTGTATCATCGGGAAGGGTCGCTCCGGCTTCCGCCCGGTGCGTTCTGGCCGGTGGTGGGTCTCGGGCTGGTGGGGAACACCATCTACCAGCTCGGGTTCATCTTCGGCCTGGCGCACACCACCGCCACCAACAGCGCGCTGGTGCTGGCCAGCATGCCACCCATGGTGGCCGGGCTGGGTGCCGCCTTCCGGATCGAGCGGATCACCATACGCGGCATCGAAGGGCTGGTGCTGGCCACCATCGGGGTGGTGCTGGTGATCGCCTCGCATGGGCTGGGTTTCAGCGGCACCACGATGCTGGGCGACCTGCTGACCCTTGGCGCCGTCGTCTGCTGGGCCTTCTTTACCCTCGGTGTGCGGATGCAGTCGCTCTCGCTGTCGCCGCTCGCCATCACCGCCTGGACGGTGCTCACCGGCAGCGTCCCCCTGGTCCTGCTGGGCGTCCCCGCGCTCGCGGAGATGCGCTGGGAGCAGACCACGGCGGCCGGCTGGGGCGGCGTGGTCTATTCCAGCGTCTTCTCGCTGGTGGTGGGGTATATCCTCTGGAACTGGAGCATCAAGGTGGTGGGCTCGAACCGGACGGCGATCTTTGCCTGCCTCACACCGGTCTTTGCGATGCTGACGGCCATGCTTATCCTGAGCGAACGGCCGGGACTGGCGCAACTGGCCGGCGGCGTGCTCGTGATCGTGGGCGTGTTGCTCAGCCAGCGTGCCGCTCCGCTGCCCGGCACGGGCGCACCGGACTCGACCTCTCTCTCCCACGCACAGGTGCCTGACGCATGACCGACTCCATCGCCGAGTTCAACCAGTTTCGCGACGAGATGAACCAGCTGATCCTCGGCGCCGGCAACCTGACCGTCAACCGCTTCTTCGCGCTGGACGGGAAGTGTTACGAAGCGGGCGTGCTTGGTGCCAGCACCAAGGAGATGCTCGGACTGGTGTCATCCCTCGTGCTGCGGTGTGATGACTGCATCACCTACCACGTGATCAAATGCCGCGAGGCGGGTGTCACGAAAGAAGAGCTGATGGAAGTGTTTGCCGTGGGACTGGTGGTGGGCGGCAGCATCGTGATTCCGCACCTCCGCCGGGCGATGGCACGGATGGAGGAGCTGGCGCAAGACGGGAAGACGGGATGACGGGAGGGCGGGAAGATCCAGCCTGCAGGCACGTCCCGTCCTCCCGCCTTGCCGTCTATTCCACGATCTCCTTGTAACTCTCCGGCTTCCACTGTGGCCGGTCGGCCGCGTTGCCCACGTCCTGCCCCAGGTAGTACACCAGCTTGACGATGCGGGCTTCCTTCTCCGCGTCGATCTTCGCGGGCTCGTCACCCGGACCGTGGTAGTCCTCGTGGACGCCGTTGAAGAAGAACAGGATGGGGACGCCCTTGCGGGCAAAGTTGTAGTGGTCCGACCGGAAGTAGAAATTCTCCTCTGGCCAGATGTCATCGATCGCCGTCATGCCGAGTTCCGGGTGCGCGGCGTTGACCCGGTTGAGCGTGGCGCCCAGGTCCGAGTGCTCCTTGCCGATCACCACGATCGTGTCTTTCCAGTTCCGGCCGATCATGTCCATGTTGAGGTCGGCCACGATCTGGCCGATCGGCACCACGGGGTGCTCGCTGAACCACCGGCTGCCCCAGAGCCCCTTTTCTTCGCCGCTCACGGTGAGGAAGATGAGCGACCGCCTGGGCCGCGCCCCCGGCTGGGAAAAGGCCTCCGCCAGCTCCATCACGCCGGTAGTGCCCGATGCATCATCATCGGCGCCATTCCAGATGCTGTCGGTGGTGCCGGGCTTGGGCGGGTTGACTCCGACATGATCCATGTGGGCGGAGAAGACGATGTATTCGTGCTTGAGGACCGGGTCGGTACCCTCGAGAATGCCGACTGTGTTCGGGGCACTCATCGTTTCTTCCACGACTTCCTTGCCCTCGACCATCACGGTGAGTCCGTCCAACGGGCGGACGACCGGCGTCGCCGAACCGCGCACCGCCAGGAGGTCCACGCCGGCGGCCTTGAGCGGTCCGGCAGCGGCGCGATCATGCACCTCCACCACCGGTAACCCGGCTTCACCGCTCAGGTCGTCCCGCATGGCCAGCCGGACGCTCGGTCGGCCGCTGGCCGCGATGCCCCGGGCAAACTCCACCGAATCGCGGTTGGAAATCAGGACGACGGCGCGTGCCCGCGATTGCACCAGGGATTGCAGTGCGCCATTGATCGCCGCCGACACCGGCTTCGAGTAATCCACGACCAGCAGCACGACCCGACCTGCCAACGGTGCCGCAGCCAGCGATGCGGAGTCGGGCGTGCCACCGACCAGCAGCGCCGTACCGCCGATCTCCTGCGCGGGCACGTCGCCGTAGCGCCACCGGGCATCCCGGGCGAAGTCGGCGTGCACGTGGGAGCTGCCGATCATGAAGCCGACGTGCGAATGCGCCGCATCGAAGCGTGTGCGGTTGACTGAATAGCGCTGCAGGTACGAGCCGCTGTCACCGGCCGGCGTGAGGCCGTGCTTCCGGAACACGCTCGCGACGTAATTCGCCGTGAGTTCGAGCCCCCGACTGGGCGT
>SMFG01000075.1_pt1 | contig 12607 bp, 12 predicted proteins | sample 2456131 | NCBI WGS metagenome assembly SMFG01 (sample SAMN10132612, study PRJNA489261) | soil metagenome | isolation source: day120 antibiotic-silt loam soil ammended with raw manure from dairy cow... | place: USA | collected 2015-05-01
GCCGCCGCGCCTGCGACAGGATCAGCTCGAGCAGGACACTGTGCTCCCGCTCGGTGAGGAGCCGGATGCCGGTCTCGGTCAGGTCGGTCACCTCGCGCGCGAGCGCCGCTCGCTCGGCCCGAGCGTCATTGATGTGCTGGCGGTCGTCCGCTTTCCGCAGTGCGGTGCGGAGCGCGACAGCCAGCGGGCGGGGATCGCCGCTTGGAGTGACGATGACGGTAAAAAGGTGATCCGGGAAGTCGGGCGGCAGCTCGGGGTCGGCATCGTCAACCAGGAGGATCAGCGACAACCCCTGATCCACGGCGACGGCGAGGGCTGGTGTATCCCAGCGGGACAGCAGGGATGACGGTACCAGCATCGCGGCCGGGCGGCCCGACGGCTCCGGTACATGGCCGGCTTCGATGCTGCGGAACTCGACGTGATCAGCGGCCATCGCCGCCTGGATCGCCGGAGAAGGGGACCAGGCAGGCCAATGGAACAGCAGCGGGACTGAAGGGGGCAGTGGCTGGCGGAACCGCATGCGTCAGGGTGACCCGACAGCGCGGAGCGCTTCCCGGGCTTCGGAGAAGCGGGGATCCGCCTGGATCGCCTGGCCGAGGAAGCCGGCGGCGGCGTCGGTATCGCCGCGATCCGCGCTCAGAAGGCCCCGGCCATAAAGCGTGATGGCGTCGGTCGGGATGAGATGAGTCGGTGCCGCCGGTGCTCCGGCGCGGAGTTCCCGCGCAATGCCCCGGGCCACCGACTGGATCATCCGGAAAAGCTCGCGCCGGTCGCGCAGCGCCGGGTCGCTGGACACCACGGCGATGATGGCCCCCCGCTCGACGTCCACGATGCGCGCATCGATCCGGAATCGCCCATAGTGATCCATGAAGGCACCCGCGATCACATAGCGCGCCTCGGCGCGCCGGCCGATTTCCGCCGTCTGCGCCGCGTCGAGCCAGCTGCCGGAGGTGGGGAGTAATGGCCGAACCGCGCTGCGGGGGACCAGGGAATTGCCCTCGGAGGTCAGCGCGCTCTGCAGCAGGGCGGGGATGGCGACCCCGAGCGCTTCGAAGTTCTCCTTGTCCTGGCCGTACGAGCCGCCATCGGCGAACGGAAGGATGGCAATCGCGGCCCTGCCCGCTTGCGCGGGCAGGGCCGGTGCCATGCCCGCCAGCAGTGCCACGAGCAGTCCGAACCGGCCCATCAGCCCCTCCTTGCTAGAGCGCGAAGGAATCTCCTTCGTGCGCGGCGTCCACGATCAGGGAGCCATGCTCGGCGGCATCCCGCCGTGCACGTTGCAGCAGCGCATCCACTGCCGCATCGTCATTCTCCGGCTCGTGGTGAAAGAGGATGACGCGTCGCACTCCCGCATTCCGCGCGAGTTCCACGGATTGGGCCGGCGTCGAGTGGCCCCAGCCCGAGCGTGCCTCCACGAAGTCATCCGCATACATCGCGTCGTGGATCAGCGTGTCAACGCCACGCAAGCGCTGGATGAGGTCGGCGCGCCAGGTCGGGGGCAGGGGATACGAGGCGGATTCGCCGAGCTCGTTGTCGGTCAGGTACGCAAATCTGCGGCCACCGGCGGCGGGTTCCAGGATGAAGCCCAGGGTGGTGCCGGGGTGACGGAGCCGGATGGCCTCGGCGCGGAATCCGGGCAGAGCGAACGCGCCGGGGCCGATTTCGTTCACTTCGATGCGTGCGGCGAGCGCGGTAAGCGGCACAGGAAACACCGACGGATCCATCTGCCGCTCCAGAATGGCGCCAAGCGAACTCTCCTCCTGGCGCGCGCCGTGGATCCGGACCACGGTGCGGGCATCGCTGAGTGGCTTGAAAAAGGGAAAACCCTGGATATGGTCCCAGTGGGTGTGGCTCAGCAGCAGGTCAACCTCGAGCGCGCCGACCCGCCGCTGGTGCATGATGTCGTCGCCGAGCGTGCGGATGCCGCTCCCCGCATCCAGGATGACGAGCCGCCCGCCTCCATCCGAGATGGAGACACACGGCGTATTCCCGCCATAGCGCGCCGTCAGCGGACCGGGCGTCGGGATCGAGCCGCGCACGCCCCAGAACGTCACTTCCGGTGCGGCCATCAGCGCATCCGCCGCAGTGAAAAAGGCATGTCCCTAAAGAACAACACGGGGGTCCGGAAGGCGGCGTCGGCGCTCACGACCGGCGGGTGAGGGCGGTCACGACCGCCGAGCGGCCAGCAGCAGGTGCCGGCGATCCTTGAGCAGGATCTGGCGGCGCGAAACGTCAAGGACGCCGCGATCCACCAGCGCGCGCATGGTGCGCGACACGGTTTCCCGGCTGGAGCCGATCATCTGCGCGATGGTGTGGTGGGTGAGCCGCCGGGTAATGCGATCACCGCCCTCCTCCTCGGCCATGCGAAGCAGCAGACTCGCCACGCGGCCGTTTACATCGAGCAGTACCAGATTGGCAATCTTCTCGTCGGCGCGGCGGAGACGGCGGGACAGTTCCTTGAGGAGGGCGATGGCGACGTCGGGTGACTGGCGCAGGCGGTTCTGGAAATCCTCTCGCCGCAGCACGAGCAGCATCGAGTCTTCCATGGCAATCACATGGGCCGAGCGCGGTTCATCATCGATCACCGACATCTCGCCGAACACCGCTCCCTCGGCCAGCACCGAGAGGATCACTTCCCGGCCGTCCTCCGCGATCAGGACGACCTTTACCTGCCCCGACCCGACCAGGTACATGGCGTCGCCCGGATCGTCTTCGAAAACAATCACGCTGCCGCGCGGGTAGCTTCGCTCGCGGCACAGATCAGCGAACGCCTGCAGGTCCGCCGCGGACAGACTGGCGAACAGCGGAACCTTCCGGACAACCTCGACCGTGGCGAAAGACATGCTCGCCTCGAATGGATGGAGACGCCAACATGCAAGTGGTTGTCATGAAACTACTTGCGGAATGGATATGTGTCAAACGCCTGGACCGCTTGAGGCCGCTCGCGCGGGTCGTTACATTTGAGGGCTGTAGTTGTACCCTGTCGTCCGGAAATCGGGCGTTTGCGAGGAGTATCCTGTGAAGGCCGATCTGCATCCCCACTACGAGACGCTCACCGCCGTCTGCGCGTGCGGCAACTCGTTCGAGACCCGCTCCACTTCGTCCAGCATCCGGGTCGAGGTGTGCGCCAAGTGCCATCCCTATTTCACCGGCAAGCAGCGCATGATTGACACCGCTGGCCGGGTGGACCGCTTCCGGCGCAAGTACGAGGGTGCCAAGGCGTAGATCGTGGAGGGCCGGCTCCGCCAGGTGTTGCAGCGGGCGGAGGAAGTGGCCGACGCCCTCGCTGATCCCGCTGTCGCGCGCGACTCCGCCAAGCTGCGGTCGCTGGGCCGGGAGCACACCCGGCTGGCACCGGTGGTGCGGGCCGCGGAACGGCTGGCGCACCTGAAAGCTGAGCTGGAACAGGCTCGGGAGTTGGCCGGTGAGGCCGACCCCGAGCTTGTTGCATTGGTGACCGACGATCTCGAGCGGCTGCCGCCGGAGATCGCGGCACTTGAAGAGGAGCTCCGCGCGCTGCTGGTGCCGCGCGACCCCCACGATGACCGGGATGCCATCCTCGAACTGCGCGCCGGCACCGGCGGCGACGAGGCGTCGCTCTTCTGCGGTGACCTGTATCGCATGTACGAACGCTTCGCTGGCCGGCACCAGCTGAACTGGGAGCCGATCAGTATCAGCGACGGCAATGTCGGGGGACTCAAGGAGGCCATCGTCGCGGTGCGCGGCCCGGACGCCTTCGGCCTGCTCCGCCGGGAGAGTGGCGTCCATCGGGTGCAGCGCGTCCCGGCGACGGAAACGCAGGGGCGCATCCACACCTCCGCCGCGACCGTCGCGGTGCTGCCTGAGGCTGAGGAAGTGGACGTGAAGATCGAGCCGGGTGAACTCCGGATCGACGTCTTCCGGTCTTCCGGCCCCGGCGGCCAGAGCGTCAATACCACCGACAGTGCGGTGCGGATCACCCATGTGCCCACCGGCGTGGTGGTGCAGCAGCAGGACCAGAAATCGCAGCTCCAGAACAAGCTCAAGGCCATGGAAGTGCTGCGTGCGCGGCTGCTCGACCGCATGATCGCCCAGCAGGAGTCGGAGCGTTCGCGGGAGCGGCGCGCCATGGTGGGGACCGGTGACCGTTCGGGAAAGATCCGGACATACAACTATCCCCAGAGCCGTGTCACCGACCATCGGATCAACTTTTCCGTGCACAACCTGGCCGACGTGATGAACGGAAATCTGGACGACCTGATCGACGCCGTGCGGCTCGCGGGCCGGGAGGAGCAGTTCGGTGGAGAGTGAACCGGAGTCGCTGGCGGTGCAGGCCGTGCTGGCGCGGGGCGCTGCGACGCTCGGCCAGGCGGGCATTCCGGAACCCCGGCGCGAGGCGGGGCGGATCTGGGCCGGCCTGTGCGGGCAGCCCGATGCGACCGCCTGGCTGGCATCATCCGCACCGCTCGATCGGGGACTGGCCTCGCGCTTCGGCGATGCGGTCCGCCGCCGAGCGAGCGGCAAGCCACTCGCGTACGTGATCGGGAGCTGGGGCTTTCGCCACCTGACGCTGATCATCAATGACAACGTGCTGATCCCGAGGCCCGAGACTGAGGGGCTGGTGGACCTGGTGCTCGAGCGTGCCAGCGGGGGACGGGTGGCGGACATCGGCACTGGTTCCGGCTGCTTGGCGCTGGCGCTGGCGACCGAGGGCTCGTTCGACATGGTACTGGGCGTGGATCGCAGCGCAGGAGCCCTCGCTCTCGCCGCGCGGAATGCGGCGGCTGCCGGTGTGGCGCTGCCGTTGATGCTGGCGCACTTCGGGAGCGCCCTCGGTGCCGCGGCCTTTGATGTGATCGTGTCCAATCCTCCCTATCTTTCGGAGGCGGAGTATCAGGGCCTTGACCTGGCGGTCAAGGCTTTCGAGCCGCGACTCGCGCTCGAAAGCGGTCCTGACGGCCTGACCGCGACACGGGCGGTGCTCACGGATGCGGTCCGGGCGCTGCGGCCGGGAGGCTGGGTAGCTCTTGAAATCGATTCGACGCGTGCCGATGCTTCGGCCCGCCTGGCAACCGGCCTCGGCCTGGGTGCCGTGACCATTCACCAGGATCTGTTCGGTCGCGAGCGTTTCCTGCTGGCTCAAAGGAGTGTTGCATGATCTGGGACAAGGCGCAGGAGCTTGGACGCCTCATCGGACAGTCCACCGAATACCAGGCGATGCGCCGGGCCGAATCGACGCTGCGCGACGATGGCGACACCGTCGCCCGGCTGGATCGCATCCAGCAGCTGGCGCGGCAGGTGGATCAGGCGATCGGCCAGGGCCAGATGCCCGATCCCGCCGTGGCCGAGAGCTACGAAACGGCGGTGCGGGAGCTGGAGACCAGCGCCAGCGGCCAGGCGTACGTGGTTGCGCGCACCAACTTCGACAAGCTCATGGCCAAGGTGAACGAGCAGATCAGCCAGGGCATCGAGAAGGGCGCCGCGAGCAGCATCATCACGCTCTCGTGAGCCGCGGCTTCTTCCTGGTTGTCGAGGGACCGGAGGGCGCGGGCAAGAGCACGCTTGCCACGGCGCTTGCCGCCCGCCTCGCATCCGCCGGATTCGATGTCGTCCCCGTCCGTGAACCGGGCGGGACTCCCCCGGCGGAGCATGCCCGTCAGGCCCTGCTCGACCCGTCGTCGGATCTCGATCCCCATACCGAACTGCTCTTTGTCGCGGCCGCACGTGCGCACCTGGTCCAGGCCGTCATCCGCCCCGCGCTCGATGCCGGCCGGCTGGTCATTTCCGATCGCTACGACCTGTCGACCATGGCGTATCAGGCGGCAGGCCGGGGACTGCCGCTGGATGTGGTCGCGGCCGTGAATCTCGTCGCGACGCGGGGCCTCCGGCCTGATCTCACCCTGGTGCTGGATGTATCGCCGGAGGAGGGCCGCCGTCGGCAGGCGGCCGTGGGGAAGGGCAATGACCGGTTCGAGCGGGAGGATGGCCCGTTTCACGAGCGGGTACGCGCGGCGTACCGGTCGGCTGCCGGCGAGGGAATCGTGCACCTCGATGGCAGCGAAGCGCCGGGCCTGGTGGTCGAGGCGGCATGGCGGGCCCTGATGGATGCGGGCGCGGGAACGTTGCGGCGGCGACCCGGTTAGTCTTCTACATGGATCCTGGCGTGAGTGCCGGATCCCCTGACGTCTGGAGGCAGGAATCATGAAGCATCGCTGGGGCCGCATCAGCGCGGTCGTCGTGCTCTCCTTTGCGAGCGGAGGCTTCCTGTTGCAGCGTTCGATCGGCCGGAGTTTCTCCCTGTCGGAGGACGGCCTGTTCGCCAACGTGATGACGCACGTGGAGCGCTACTACGTGGATTCGGTGCCGGGAGACAGCCTCTATCTCAAGGCCACCAATGGAATGCTGGAGCAGTTGAAGGACCCCTATTCCGTCCTGCTGACGGGTGACGACTACAAATCACTGACCGAACAGACGACCGGTAATTACGCCGGTCTTGGCATCCAGATCGACGTGCGGGATGGCTGGATCACCGTGGTGGGGCCGCTTCCCGACACGCCCGCCGAGCGGGCCGGCATCGTGACCGGCGACCAGATCATCGAAGTGAACGGCAAGAGCACCGAGGGTTGGAGCTCGGATCAGGCAGTGAACACGTTGCGCGGTGAACCCGGCAGCACGGTGTCCATCAAGGTGCGCCGCGCCGGGCTGGATCAGGTGGTGCCGTTCACGCTGACGCGCGCCGCGGTGCATCTCCGCTCGGTGCCGGCCGGTACCATGTTTGACCATGGCATCGGCTATATCGCGCTCAACCCGGTGGCCGAGACGTCCGCCGACGAGCTGCGGGAAGAGATCGGCGCCATGCAGAAGCAGGGCATGAAGGAGCTCATCATCGACCTGCGCAACAATCCGGGCGGGCTGCTGAACCAGGGCGTGAAGGTGGCCGACCTGTTCCTGAACCCGGCGCAGGAGATCGTGGCGACCAAGGGACGCGCGCCCGGCTCGTCGCGTGAATTCGCGGATGAAGCGAAGCAGGATTGGCCCGGCTTGCCGATCGTCGTGATGGTGAATGACTTCACCGCCAGCGCCGCGGAGATCATTGCCGGAGCCCTGCAGGACCATGATCGCGCTGTCGTCATCGGCACACCGACCTTCGGCAAGGGGCTCGTGCAGACGCTCTATCCGCTCGCCGACGGAGTCGCGCTCAAGCTGACGACTGCGCGGTGGTTCACACCCAGCGGGCGAACCATCCAGCGGACAGCCAAGGACCAGGCCGACCAGCTGGCGCAGGCCGAGCTGGATGCCGCGACCCTGGCCGGTGCGGTGGATTCTGCCGCCTCCAGTGATTCCGCCATCCGGGCGCGCCCTATCTATCACACTGACGCCGGGCGGACAGTGCGCGGCGGCGGGGGCATCGTGCCCGATATCGTCGTCCGGCCGGACACGCTCAACGCATCCGAGCGCGACCTGGCGCGTGCGCTTGGCCAGAATCTCTCGGGCTATCGTGACGTCCTTACCGCCTACGCCCTCGATCTCAAGCGGCGCGGCACGCTCGACTCGGCCGGGTTTGCGGTGACGCCGGCCATGCTCACCGAATTCCGGCGGCGCCTCCAGGCCAAGGGCATCGAAGTGCCGGATGCCACGTTCCGCGGCGGGGAGAGCCTCCTCGCGCAACAGGTCGGCTACGAGGTCGCGCGCTATGTCTTCGGCCGCCCGGCGGAATTCAAGCGCCGCTCGACCGATGATCCCCAGCTGCAGGCCGCGCTCGGCCTGCTGCGGAAGGCGACAACGCCGGCGGAGCTGCTCTCGCTTGCGGCCGTGGGCCGGGCGCACTAGTCCGCTACCCGCCAGGCGTTCCTGCCCGTGTTCCGGACCCGGCCCCTTCTTGGGAGCCGGGTCCGGTGCATTTTACGGTATGACAGAGACCATCGCGATCGTCGGCCGAGGCCGGATGGGTGCCGGGTTGGGGTTGGCGTGGACGCGGGCTGGTGCGGACGTCACACTGCTGGTGCGGAATGACGGCGCGGATCCCGGGCTCCCGCTGGCGATCGGGCATGACCGCTGGGTCGGGGCGATTCGCCGGGCCAGCGTCCTGGTGATCGTGACACCTGATGCCGCGATTACGACGTCAGCCGCGACATTGGCGCAACTCGGCGTGGTGTCTTCGTCGCATGTGGTGCTCCACTGCTCCGGCCTCCTCGATCGGACCGCCCTCGATCCCTTGCGGCCGACCGGTGCCGGGCTCGGTTCCATCCATCCCCTGATGGCGGTCGCGACCGCTGCGGAGGCGCCTGAGCGCCTGCGTGGCGCATTCGCCGGGATCGAGGGTGATGTGGTCGCTGAGCAGGTGGCTGCGCGGCTGGCCGCGCTGGGCGGCATGGAAGCGGTATCGATCCCGTCCGCCGCCAAGCCCGCCTACCATGCCGCCGCGGCCATGGCGTCGAATTTCACCGTCGCCGTTTACGACGCGGCGAGGCGCGTGGCGGTGCACGGTGGCGTTCCGGAGGCGCTGGCGCGGCGGATCTACCTGCCGCTGCTTCGCGGCACGGTGGACAACCTTGGGACGGAAGAGCCGGTGGTCGCGCTCACCGGTGCCATCCGTCGGGGCGACGCGGCCACCGTGGCAGCGCACCTCGCCGCGGTGGGATCGGGCGACCTGCGCCGGCTCTATCGGGAACTGGGGTGGGCCACGCTGGCCCTGGCGCGCGAGGGTGGCCTCGAGGATAGCCAGGCGTCCGGGATCGAGCGGGTGTTGCGCGGCGAGTAAGGGGTTGCCGCTACCGCTGGTCCACGATGCGCACGCCGTCGGGAACGTTGAAGGCGAACGCATCGGCCGGCAGGACGGTGTTGGCTCGAACATGCGAGAGCGTGATGGTGCGGACGCCGCCCCGGCGTTCGGAGATTTCCAGCCGGCGCGGGAGCCCGTCGTCCCGGTCGAGCCACACCACGGCGCGACTGAACGGCAGTTCGGAGGACAGCGGGATCAGTTCCACCACATCCACGGCCCGGCCATTGACCTTGTCGGCACGCAGGTACCGCATCCGGTAGCGCTCCGAGGGCCGGTCCAGGATCCAGGAGAGGACGTTCAGTCCGTACAGCGCGCCGGTGGGAATCGGCATCCGGATGACCTGGCCCGGGGCCGTACTGGGTGTGTACACCCAGACTTGCCTGCCATCCACGACGATCGCGTCGCCGTCAGGATCGGAGAACCGCATGCTGAGCCGGTTCTGCCCCTTCTGCATGAGGGCGCCGCGGCTGTCGTAGGTTCCGATCATCGAGTCTTCGATCCGCTGGGTGAACTCGGCGCGGAGACTGGAGATGGACTCGTAGACGCGCGCCGAGCGGCCCACGATGGCGGCCGCATCCTGCGCCGCCGCCGGCCGGGCGGTTCCAGCGACCAGCACCGCCATGCCCAGCATGGCCGCGACAGCCTTCACGTCCGAACTCCGGTCGGCTCGGTGATGGACCGTCCGATGGCCTCGGCGATCAGACGTGTGTCATGCATCAGTTGGCGGAACTCCACCGGATCCAGGCTCTGCGCGCCATCGGACAGCGCGTGTTCCGGATGCGGGTGAACTTCCACGAGGAGCCCGTCGGCGCCCGCCGCGACGGCGGCCCGCGCCATGGGCAGCACCATCTGGCGCCGGCCGGTGCCGTGGCTCGGGTCCGCGATGATCGGCAGGTGGGACAGGGTGTGCACCACCGGCACCGCGCTCACGTCGAACAGGTTGCGCGTGCTGGGATCAAATCCGCGAACGCCGCGCTCGCACAGGATCACGTTCTGGTTTCCTTCCGCCAGGAGATATTCCGCCGCCAGCAGCAGCTCCTGGATGGTGGCCGAGAGGCCCCGCTTGAGCAGCACCGGCTTGGCCGCACGCCCCGCCTTCTTCAGCAGGGAATAGTTCTGCATGTTCCGGGCGCCGATCTGGATGATGTCCGCCACCTCGGCGACCAGATCCACGCCCTCCGGGTCCATCGCTTCGGTGACGATGAGCAGGCCGCTTTCCTCGCGCGCCCGCTTGAGCAGCGCCAGGCCGCTCACGCCCAATCCCTGAAATGCATACGGCGAAGACCTCGGCTTGAACGCACCGGCCCGCAGCACGGTGGCTCCCGCATCACGCACCGCGATCGCCGCTTCGATGATCTGCCGCTCGGTTTCCACCGAGCAGGGGCCCGCCATGACCACGATCTCGTCGCCGCCGACGGCCAGTCCGCCCGGAAGCCGCACCACGGTGGATTCCGGGCGCCACTCGCGGGAGACCTGCTTGTAGGGCTTGGTGACGTGGATGATCTCGACGACACCGGCCAGGGCCGCGAGCCGGGACGCATCCACGCGACCGTCGTTCCCCACGACGCCGATGCTGGTCCGCTGGCGCCCCGGCATGGGCCGGGCCTGGTAGCCCAGCTCTTCGATGACCTGTACGACGCCGCGGACTTCCTGCTCCGTCGCATCATGGCGCATTACTACCAGCATGGAGGCTCCCGAAGTTGCAAACGATGTGCCGGGATGATGCTGCGTGCTTCCGTCTCGAGCCGGCGCCTCGCAACGGAACGCCTGGTGATGTCGGTCACGACCAGCGCCGTCCAGTTCGCGCGGAACCGGGTGACGCGGAGGGCGCGAATCTCATGCGACGCGCTCCGCCTCGCCGAGGCGCACGCCCACGATGGTGGACACCCCGGGTTCCTGCATGGTGACACCGTAGGCGGCATCCGCCGACTGCATGGTACGCGGATTGTGGGTGATGACCAGGAACTGGGTCTGGTTCTTGAACTCTTCGAGCAGGCGCGTGAAGCGTCCCACGTTGGAGTCGTCCAGCGGTGCGTCAACCTCGTCCATCAGGCAGAACGGGCTCGGTTTGGTGAGATAGATACTGAAGAGCAGCGATACCGCGACCAGGGTCCGCTCGCCCGACGAGAGCAGGTGGATTCGCTGGGTGCGTTTGCCCCGCGGGGCCGCATGGATCTCGATCTCACTCTCCAGCGGCTCGTCGGGGCTGAAATGCTCCTGCACCGCGGTGAATGTCTGGAGAAACAGCTCGCGTGCCGTACCGTCAATCTCCCGGATGGCAAGCAGCAGTGATTGCCGGGCGCTCACCAGGTCGTCGCGCTGGGAGACCAGGAATTCGAGTCGCTTGGTCTCCTCGGCATGTTCCTCGACCGCCAGTGGATTGACCGGGCCGATGCTCTCCAGCGCCTGCACCACGCGCGCGGCTTCGCTCTCCAATGTCCCCAGGTCCAGGTCGAGCAGGACCATGCCCTCCATCATGTCGGCGAGCGGGCGCCGCCACTCGGTCTCGATCCGTTCGACGATGCTGCGGCGCTGGGCCGCGGCTTCGGTGAGGCGGATCTGGAGGGCATGGTGCTCCTCCGTAGCCGCTTCCACCTCCGAACGCATGCGCTCCAGCGCGGACTCGGCCGCCTGCAGCAGCGCAGATGCCGCGGCCAGTTCACGTTCGGCCACCGTGGCTGCCGCTTCCAGCTCGCGCAACGACGTCAGCTGGCCGGCTCGCTCTTCGTCCCAGGCGTTCCGTCGCGCGGTCAGCTGCTCCGCATCCGCGACAAGTGCCGACGATTCTTCGTCCAGGCGCCGGATGGCGCCGTCCGCGTCTTCACGCGCCTGGCGAGCGCGCGAGGCGCGTTCTTCCGCCGCCCGGTGTCGGGCCGCGACGTGTGCCTCCTGGACCTGCCACTGCACCCGGGCGTCTCGTGCCGATTCCTGCTCCGCCTCGAGTTCGGTGAGGCGAGCGTGCGCGGTGCCGGCTCGCTCCTCGAGCTGGGCGCCGGAGCGCTCCGCGTCCAGCAGGGCGGCGTCGATTTCCGACAGGCGCCGCTCCGCCGAGTCGAGCCGCGCGGTAAGGCGGACGAGTTGCTGGTCCGCCTCCGCGACTTCACGCGTCAGGTTGCCCAGCAGCCGGAGCGCGTCCTCGCGCTGCGCCACCGCCTGACGCTCGGCCTCACGCGTGGCTTCGGCCCGAGCGGTCGCGTCAGCCAGCAGCCGCTCCGCCTCGGCAAGGCTGGTGCTGGAGGCCTGCAGCGACAGCTCCGAGGCCTCGAGCCGTGCTTCGGCTGACGCCACATCCGCCGCCAGCTGCTCCAGCTCGGCGCGGCGCCGGAGCGGGCCGCTAGGCGTGGTACCGCCGGCGAGGAAGATGGCACCGCTCGCCCGGCGCAGTACCTGGCCCTGTTCATCCAGCACCTCGGAACCGGCCAGCGCCGCGCGCACCCATTCACGAGCCGGGCCCTGCACGCTGAGGCGGCTGTCGAGATCGGCGTCCGCGGCCATGCGGGACGGACCGGGCGAGACCGGGAGCAGGACGAGTGCACCTGGTTGTGCGCCCGCGTGCCATTGCCGGATGGATTGAACGGCGTCGGCGTCCCGGACCAGCACCGCGTGCATCCACTCGCCCAGCAATCGCTCCGTCAGTTCGGCGTGCCGGTGCTCGGTGGAGATGAAATCGCTGAGCGGCCCCAGCACCGCGTCCCCGAAGCGCTCCCGCTCGGCAAGCAATGCCGCTGCAGCCGGTGCCAGGCCCACCCGGTCCCGCTCCAGCTCTTCCAGCACGTGGCGCCGCGCCGTGAGCTGGGCGAGCGCTTCTTCCGACTGGCGGCGGGCCGCGCGCTCGCCCGCCTCATG
>SMFG01000124.1_pt1 | contig 12588 bp, 23 predicted proteins | sample 2456131 | NCBI WGS metagenome assembly SMFG01 (sample SAMN10132612, study PRJNA489261) | soil metagenome | isolation source: day120 antibiotic-silt loam soil ammended with raw manure from dairy cow... | place: USA | collected 2015-05-01
TATTGGATCGAGATCAACGGTCTGCTGGTGCCGTTCGGCAAGCACATCTGCGCGGGTGTGCGACCGAAGTGCAGCACCTGCCCGGTGTTGCGGTGGTGCAGGCAGGTGGGAGTGGGAGAGAGGGGTTAGGGGTCAGCGTCAAGCGACGAGCATCTTCCCTTTCCCCCTGACCCCTAATCCCTGGCAGTCAGAATCCTCGCCCCATCTCCTGTGATCGCCACCGTATGCTCGAAATGCGCTGCGAGCTTGCCGTCCGCGGTCACCACCGTCCATTTGTCGGGCAGCGTCCGCGTCTGGTAGCTCCCCTCGGTGATCATCGGCTCGATGGCGATGGTCATGCCCGGCTTGAGCTGGGCGCCGCGACCGGGCTGGCCGTGATTGGGAACCTGCGGATCCTCATGGAACCGCGCCCCGATGCCGTGACCGACCAGTTCCCGCACCACCCCGAACCCCGCCGCCTCCGCCACCGTCTGTACCGCATGGCCGATGTCGCCCACATGATGCCCCGCGCGCGCCGCGGCGATGCCGGCCGCGAGCGACCGCTGGGTCACCTGCATCAGCCGATCGGCTTCGCCACTGATCTCGCCCACCGGAATGGTGGTGGCCGAGTCGGCATGAAGTCCTTCGAGATGCACCCCGCAGTCCACACTCACGATACTGCCCGCTTCGAGGACCCGCTTCCGGGATGGGATCCCGTGGACGATTTCGTCATCTACCGAGACGCAGAGCGTCTTGGGAAAGCCGTACAGTCCCTTGAACGATGGCGTCGCGCCCTCATGGCTCCGGATGAATCGTTCGGCGGCTTCGTCCAGGTCTTCAGACGTGAGCCCCGGCCGCATGATCTCGCGCATCAGCGCGAGCGTGCCGGCCACGATGGCCCCGGCCCGTGCCATGATTTCGATTTCCCGCTGGGACTTGATGGTGATCATGCCGCCGATACCGCCTCAGATACGCTGGCGCCGATCTCCTCGACCGACCCCACCGCGCGAATATGGGTAACCCCGCCCCGCTCCGCATACCAGGCGAGCACGGGAGCGGTCTGTGCCCGGTACGCGTCGAGCCGGACGGCGACGGCCGCCGGATCGTCATCGGCCCGGCCCTCGAGGCCGCGGCGGCGTTCCAGCCGGGCCAGGATTTCCTCGTCCGGCACGTCAAAGAACAGTACCCGATCCAGCCGGCGCCCGAGGTCGGCCAGGATCTGCTCGAGCCCTTCGGCCTGCGCAATCGTGCGCACCACGCCATCCAGGATCACGCCCTTGGCGGCAACCGGCCGGGCCAGTTCCTCGCGCACCACGCCGAGGATGAGATCGTCGCTTACGAGCTGCCCCGCTTCCATCACGGCCTTCGCCTTGAGGCCGAGCGGGGTGCGCTGCTTCACGGCATCGCGCAGGAGGTCACCGGTGGCCAGCTTGGGGATGCCCAGGCGACCGGCGAGAATGGCGCCCTGCGTGCCCTTGCCTGCGCCTGGCGGTCCGAGAAGGAGAATGTCCATGGGAGTCGTAGGCCGTAAGTCGTGAGTCATGGGTGGCGGGCCGTGAGCCGTAAGCGGTCAGAAAGTCAGCGGCGGGAGGCGATCGCTCACCCCCCGCCCTCCTGCGATCTGTGACTTACGCCCTGCGACCTACATATACCGCTGCCGGCCGCGGAACTTGACCCGGCCCGTCTTCATGAAGCTGTCATACTTGCGGAGCGTGCGGTGCTGTTCGATCTGCGCCACCGTGTCCAGCAGCACGCCGACCACGATCAGCACGGAGGTACCGCCGAACTGCGCCTGAATGCCCGTCCAGTTGGAGACCACCAGCGGGACCAGCGAGACAAAGGCCAGGAACAGCGACCCCGGCAGGGTGATGCGGCCCAGCACGTTGTCAATGTAGTCCGCAGTGCTGGCGCCCGGCCGGACGCCGGGGATGAAGCCGCCCTGCTTCTTCAGGTTCTCGGCGAGATCCACCGAGTTGAAGACGATGGACGTGTAGAAGTAGCTGAAGACCACGGTCATCACCGTGAACACCGCCGCGTAGCCCCAGCCGCCCGTGGTGGGGTTGAAGAACGACGCGAGATCCTGCAGCAGCGGATTCTTGGTGAAACTGGCCACCGTGGCAGGCACCACGATGATCGTCTGCGCGAAGATGATCGGCATCACGCCGGCGGTGATCAGCCGGATCGGAATGAAGGTCTTCTGGCCTTCGCGGACCCGGCCCCGCCCCATGACTTTTCGCGGGATCTGGATGGGAATCCGCCTCGCCGCCATGGTCATGGCCACGGTCGCGGCTATCACCGCCAGGACCGCCACGAGGAAGAAGACGCCACCCAGCAGCGACACGACGCCGCTCTTGATGAACTGCACCAGCTGGATGGACGAGGGCCACAGCCGCTCGAGGATCGAGAAGGTGATGAGCAGGCTCATGCCGTTGCCCACGCCCCGCTCGGTGATCTGCTCGCCCAGCCACATCACGAAGATGGCGCCGGTGGTGAGCGTGATCACCATGACCAGCCGGGACGTGAAGCCCGGATTGGCGACTGCGCCGGGAATGGATTCGGTGAAGAGTGCGTAGGTATATGCCTGCGCCAGCGAGAGTCCGACCGTGATATAGCGTGTCCACTGGGTCAGCTTCTTCTGGCCCTGCTCATCCTTCTGCATCTTCCCGACCGAGGGCACCACGCCGCCCGCCAGCTGGAAGAGGATGGATGCCGAGATGTACGGCATGATGCCAAGCGCGAAGACCGTCGCGCGGGACAGGCCGCCGCCGAGCGTGTCGTAGAGCCCGAAGAAGCCGGCGGCACCCGAATTCCGGATGTAGTCGGCCAGGGCCTCGACGTTGACGCCCGGAGCGGCGATGTGCGCGCCGACCCGGTAGAGCAGCAATGCGATGAACGTGAACCAGAGCTTGCGCTTCAGTTCCTCGTCAATCGCAAACGCCGGGACGCGTGGTGCCGTCACGGCTGCTCGACCTGGCCGCCGGCCGCTTCGACCTTGGCCCGGGCCGCCGCCGAGCAGGCCATGCCGGTGACCCGGTAGGCCCGCTCCGCCTCACCCTGCGCCAGCAGCTTGACCGGCGCGCCGGCCTGGCGGATGAGCCCGGCGGCTTCGAGCGTCTCGGGCGTCACGTCGGTCCCGCCGAGCGCTGACAGCTGCGCGAGGTTCACCACCTGGGCGGTGACCTTGAAGGGATTAGTGAAACCGCGCTTGGGCAGCCGGCGATAGAGCGGCATCTGGCCGCCCTCGAAGCCGGGATTGGTGCTGCCGCCGGTGCGCGCCTTGTGGCCCTTGTGGCCCCGGCCGGACGTCTTGCCCAGCCCCGAGCCGATGCCCCGGCCCACGCGCTTCCGCGCGGTCGTCGCGCCCTTGGGCGGACGGATGTTGGAAAGCGTCAGTTTCTCGTTCTGGTCCGCCATCAGGCCTCCCCGGCCGGCGCCACGTCCACGAGGTGGCGCACCTTGTACAGCATGCCACGCACCGACGGATCGTCCTTGATCACCACGGTCTGCTGGTGACGGCGGAGGCCCAGCGCCCGCAAGGTGCGGCGCATGCTCTCCGAGTGGCCGATGGTCGAGCGAATCTGGGTCACGCGCAGGCCGCTGGCCTGCACGGTGTCGGGCAGTGTCGCGGCGTGATGCGCCGGGCCCTGCCGTCCGATGACTGGGTTACGCCCCATGGGTCAGGCCTCCTGCCGTGGCCGGTACGCGATGGCTTCCACTTCGATGCCACGCTCCCGTGCGATCTGGCGCACACTCACCAGGCTCGCCAGGCCCTGGGCCGTGGCGCGCACCATGTTGTGCGGATTGGTGGAGCCGAGGCACTTGGTCAGGATGTCGGTGATGCCGGCGCACTCGAGCACCGCACGCACCGGCCCGCCAGCGATGACGCCGGTACCGGTCGCAGCCGGCTTGAGCAGCACCCGCCCGGCTCCATGCTTGCCGATCACTTCGTGCGGAATGGTCGTGCCGGTCCGCGGCAGCTCGAACATGCCCCGCTTGGCCGCCTCGACCGCCTTCCGCACCGCTTCCGACACTTCGTTGGCCTTGCCGGTGGCAATGCCGACGCGGCCCTTGCCGTCACCCACCGCCACCAGCGCGTTGAAGGAGAACCGGCGCCCGCCCTTGACCACCTTGGCCACGCGGTTGATGGACACCACGTTCTCGATCAGGTCGCTGCCTTCGCGGTCGCGCTCACCGCCGCGGCCGCGGCCTCCACCGCCCCGGCCACCGCGATTGTCGCCCCGGCCACCCCGGCCGCCGCGTCCCCCGCGACCGGGCCGTTCCTGAGCGGTGGGCGCGCTGCCCTCGACGGTCTGGACACCCTGAGGCGAGGGGCTCGCCTTCTGCTGCGCCGCGGCGCCCGCCTGCTTCTCGTCAGCCATTTAGAACTCCAGTCCGCCTTCGCGTGCGCCGTCGGCAACGGCCTTCACGCGACCATGATATTGGTAGCCGCCGCGGTCAAAGACCACCCGGCTGATGCCTGCTGCCCTGGCCCGCTCCGCGAGCAGCACGCCAGTGGCCTTGCCCCGGCCCACCTTGGCACCCTCGCTCGCCGCGATGCCCTCGCTGTGGTCGCTGACGCCGAGCAGCGTCACGCCGCGCACATCGTCCACCAGCTGGGCGTAGATGTGCTTGAGCGAGCGGAAGACCACCAGCCGCGGCCGCTCGGCCGTGCCCACCATCTTCTTGCGCAGCCGGATGTGGCGCCGCTGGCGCCGCTCCCACCGCGACCTGGGTGCGTGGATTGCACGCATGATTACTTCGCTCCTGTCTTGCCGGCCTTGCGGCGGACCTGTTCGCCCTGGTAGCGGATACCCTTGCCCTTGTAGGGCTCGGGCGGGCGCACCAGGCGGATCTCGGCGGCCACCTGGCCCACCTTTTCCTTGTCGGCGCCTTCGATCCGGACCACCGTGCTGTTCTCGACCGAAATCTTGACGCCCTCAGGCGCGCGGAATTCGACGGGGTGCGAATACCCGACGACGAGATTCACGCCATACGGCCTGGTCTCCGCCTTGTATCCGACGCCCTGGATCTCGAGCGTCTTGCGGAAGCCCTTCTCGACGCCCTCGACCATGTTGGCCACCAGTGCCCGGGTCAGGCCGTGCAGGGCCCGCGAGCGCGGCTCGTCGTTGGGCCGGCTCACGTTGACGTGGTCGTTGTCGACCGCGACTTCGATCCCGGCCGGCAGCGCCCGGCTCAGCTCACCCCGGGGGCCTTTGACCCGGACCGTCCGGTCCTTGAGCTCCACGGTGACTCCCTTGGGAATCGCCACGGGCATCCTTCCGATGCGGCTCACGCGGGCCTCCTTACCACACGACGGCGAGCAGCTCGCCGCCGAGGTTCTGGGTACGCGCGTCGCGGTCGCTCATCAGGCCGCGTGAGGTGCTCACGATGGCCATGCCGAGCCCGTTCTTGACGCGGGGGATCTCGCGGCTCTTCACGTAGCGCCGGAGCCCGGGCGTCGAGACCCGCCGGAGTTCCCGGATGACCGGGGACTCATCGTGATACTTGAGGTAGAGCCGGAGCACCCCATGCGCCCCGTCATCGAGGATCTTGAAGTCCGCGATGTAGTGATTGTCCTTGAGCAGCCGCGCCATTTCGCCCTTGAGCTTGCTCACCGGCATGTCTACCCGCCGGTGGCCCGCTGCGCAGGCGTTGCGGATGCGCGTCAGCATGTCCGCTACGGGATCTGTCAGGCTCATCGCACCCTTCCCTTACCAGCTGGCCTTGCGCACGCCGGGGATCATCCCCTGCAATGCGAGGTCGCGAAAGCAGATCCGGCAGAGGCCGAATTTGCGGAGTACCGCGCGCGAGCGGCCGCACCGCTGGCAGCGCCGCACTACCCGCGACTTGAACTTTGGCGTGCGCTTCGCGCGCTCGATCCAACACGTCTTCGCCATATGACTCCCTAATCTCGGTATGGGCGAAGCCCTGGCTTCGGCCCTTCACACAACGGTCCCATGCTATTCGACTGCCTTCGGCTGTTCCCCACGGAATGGCCAGCCCAGTTCCCGGAGCAGCGCCATGGCCAGGTCGTCCCGATCCGTACTCGTCACGAGGGTGATGTCCATCCCGTGGATCTTCTCGACCTGGTCGAAGTTGATCTCGGGAAACATCATCTGTTCCTTGATGCCGAACGTGTAGTTCCCCCGGCCATCGAAGCTCCGGCTCGGCAAACCGTGAAAGTCGCGGATGCGCGGCAGTGCGAGCGAGATGAACCGGTCCAGGAACTCCCACATCCGGGCGCCCCGCAGCGTCACGGTGCAGCCGACCGGCATGCCGGCGCGCAGCCCGAAGTTGGCGATGGCCTTCTTGGCCCGGGTCGTCACCGGACGCTGTCCGGTCACCAGCGCCAGTTCTTCCATGGCCGACTCGAGGTGCTTCGGGTTCTTGGACGCGTCGCCCATGCCCACGTTCAGCACCACCTTCTCCAGCGTGGGGATCTGGTGCACGTTGGCGAGCCCGAACTCCTGCTGCAGCCGGCCGCGCACCGTCTCCAGATAGAACTTCCGCAGCCGGGGGACGCCCGTGCTCGCCCTCGGCGCGGCATCCACGGCGTAGGTGGTCTTGCCCTTGTCCTTCGACTTGGACCCCTTGGGCTGTTCCGCTGTCTTTGCCATCGCTTACCGGCTCCTCGGGATGGCGGCGCCCGACTTCACGCTGACGCGCTCCGTGGTGCCGCCCGCCGTCCTGGTCCGACGCACCCGCGTCGGCTCGTTCGACTTGGGATCGATGAGCATCGCCTTGGAGTGGTGGATCGGCGCTTCCCGGCGCACGATGCCGCCCTCCCGGGTCTGCGACGCCCGCACATGCTTGGTGACGACGTTCACGCCTTCGATCGTGACCCGGCCGGTCTTGGGGTGGGTGCGCAGGACCTTGCCGCGCTTGCCCTTGTCGTCACCCGAAATCACCTGCACGGTGTCGCCCTTGGTGATTTGCAGCTTGTGCCGCACCACGGGCTTCTGGCGCGCCCGCTTCGCCTTCCGGTGAACCAGATATAGGACCCGTCCTTGCGGCGGGTCTCCCTGGCCGTCCGGACGATGACCGCCTTGGCCACGTCGCCCTTCTTCACCTGGCCGGTGGGGATCGCGTCCTTGATGGCGACGACGACCCGGTCGCCCAGCCCGGCGTAGCGCCGGCGGCTGCCGCCCAGCACCCGGATGACGAGTGCCTTGCGTGCGCCCGAGTTGTCCGCGATCCGGACGATGGTTTCCTGCTGGATCATTTGGCCCGCTCCACGATTTCCACGACCCGCCACCGCACCGTTCTGGCCAGTGGCCTCGTCTCCATGATCCGCACCGTGTCGCCCGCCTTCGCGTCCATGTCATTGCGGGCCTTGTAGGTGCTCGTGCGCGTGACCTGCTTGCCATAGCGCGGGTGCGCGAACCGCCGCACGATGGACACGGTCACCGTCCGGGTCATCTTGTCGCTGGTGACGACGCCCAGGCGCCCCTTGCGCCGGGCGCGTGCCGCCGTCGTTTCGCCGGTCGTCCCGCTCATCTCGTCCGCCATCATTCCGTCCCTCCGGCTGCGCCCGCTCGTGCCCGCAGCGCTGTCTTGACCCGGGCGATATCGCGCCGCAGCGTGCGGAACTGCATCGGGTTGTCAATCGCCTCGGTCGCGGACCGGAAGCGCAGGTTGAACTGTTCGGCGCGCAACGACTCGAGCCGGGCCTGCAGCTCGTCGTCCGAGAGCTCCTTCAGTTCGCCAGTCGTGAGCACCTCAGACCTCCTCGCGATGGACGAAGCGGGTCCGCACCGGGAGCTTGGCCGCCGCCAGCGCCATGGCCTTGCGTGCCAGCTCTTCCGTCACGCCCTCGATCTCGAAGAGGACCCGGCCCGGCTTGACCACGGCCACCCAGCCCTCGGGGTTGCCCTTGCCCTTGCCCATGCGGGTCTCGGCCGGCTTCTTGGTGATCGGCTTGTCCGGGAAGATCCGGATCCACACCTTGCCGCCGCGCTTCATTTCGCGCGTCATGGCGACACGGCTCGCCTCGATCTGCCGGTTGGACACCCAGCCCGGATCGAGCGAGACCAGGCCGAACTCGCCGAAGGAGACGCTGCTGCCACGATAGGCGAGCCCGCGCGTCTTGCCCTTGAACTGCTTGCGGAACTTGATTCGCTTCGGTGCCAGCATGTCCCTCAGGCCCCCGTGCTGTAGGTACGGCCGCCCATGTCTTCGACGACCTCACCCTTGAAGATCCAGACCTTGATGCCGATGGTGCCATACGTCGTCTTCGCGGTGGACGTGGCGTAGTCCACGTCGGCGCGGAGCGTGTGCAGCGGCACCCGGCCTTCACGATACCCTTCGGTGCGGGCGATTTCGGCGCCGCCGAGGCGGCCGGACGTGCGCACCTTGATGCCCTGGGCGCCCATCCGCATGGCCGACTGCACCGCACGCTTCATGGCCCGCCGGAACGAGATGCGCTGCACCAGCTGGTGGGCGATGTTGTCGGCGACCAGCTGGGCCGCGAGTTCGGGCCGCTTGATCTCTTCGACGTTGATCGCCGCTTCCTTGCCGGTGAGCTGCGCCAGCTCGTCACGGAGCTTGTCCACCTCGGCGCCCCGCTTGCCGATCACCACCCCGGGGCGGCCGGTGTGCACCGTGACGGTGACCTTGCCCGGCCGGCGGTCGATGTGCACTTCGGCAATGGCCGCGTGCCCCAGGCGTGCCTTCAGGTACTTCCGGATGAGCTCGTCCTCCTTGAGGAGGGCGGGCATCTCCTTGGTGGCAAACCAGCGCGACTGCCAGGGCTTGACGATGCCGAGCCGGAAGCCGATCGGATGCGTCTTCTGACCCATCAGTTACTCTCCTTGGCGGCCACGTGAATTTCCACATGGCTGGTCCGCTTGCGGATCGGGGTGGCGCGGCCCTGGGCCGCCGCCGTGAATCGCTTGAGCGGGGCGCCCATGTCCACCACCGCCTTGCTGACCGTGAGCCCGTCCACGTCGAACGGCTCATTGTCGCGGAGCGCCGCCTGTTCGGCGTTCGCCACCGCCGAGCGCAGGGTCTTCTCGATCTGCCGCGCCGCCAGCTTCTTGGAATACTTGAGCAGCGCGTAGGCCTCGTTCACGTCCTTGCCGCGAATGAGATCCATCACGAGCCGCATCTTCCGGGGGCTCTGCCGTACGCCCCGCTGTATGGCCTGTCCGCTCATGGTTACTCCGGCTTCGCCTTCTTGTCGGCCACCAGCCTGCCGCTGTGGCCTCGGAAGAGCCTGGTCGGCGCGAATTCGCCGAGCTTGTGGCCCACCATGTTCTCGGTCACGTACACCGGCACGAACTTGTTGCCGTTGTGGACCGCGAAGGTATGTCCGACGAACTCGGGCAGGATCGTGCTCGCCCGGCTCCACGTCTTGACCACCTTCTTCTCATTCCGGCCGTTGAGCCCGTCCACCTTGCGCCGGAGTGCATCCTGCACGAACGGGCCCTTCTTTACGCTTCTTGCCATGTGAGTCTCGAGTCCAGAGTCAAGAGTCAAGAGTTGAGAGTTAAGAGTCGGGCGAGTCGCAACTCTTAACTCTCAACTCTCAACTCATCTCGTTGCCTTGCCGCGCTTGCGCCCGCGGACGATGTGCTGGTTGGATGCCTTCTTCCGCACCCGCGTCTTCTTGCCCTCGGCCTTGCCCCACGGGGAGACCGGCGGACGTCCACCCGACGTCTTGCCTTCACCGCCGCCCAGCGGATGGTCCACCGGGTTCTTGGCGACGCCGCGCACCTTCGGCCGCTTGCCGAGCCAGCGGTTCTTGCCGGCCTTGCCCACCGACAGCAGTTCGTGCTCCGAGTTGCCGACCTCACCCACCGTGGCGAGGCACCGGCCGTGCACCCGCCGCATTTCGCTGGAGCGGAGCCGCAGCGTCACGTACTCGCCTTCCTTGGCCACCACCTGCGCGCTGGACCCGGCCGAGCGGATCATCTGGCCGCCCTTGCCGATCTTGAGCTCCACGTTGTGCACCACGGTGCCCAGTGGCATCTCGCCGAGCGGAAGCGCGTTGCCGGTCCGCACATCGGCCCCCGGCCCCGACGAGACGGTGTCGCCCTGCGCCAGGCCCTTGGGATGCAGGATGTAGCGCTTCTCGCCGTCGGCATAGACCACCAGCGCGATGCGCGCGGTCCGGTTGGGATCGTATTCGATCTCCGCGATGCGGCCGGGAATCCCGAACTTGTCGCGCTTGAAGTCGATCCGCCGGTACTGCTTCTTGTGCCCGCCGCCCCGGTGCCGGGACGTCAGGTGGCCCTGGTTGTTGCGGCCGCCGGATTCCTTCCGCGGCTCCAGCAGGCTCTTTTCCGGCGTGGACCGGGTAATCTCGTCGAACCCCGACACCGACTTGAACCGGGTGGCCGCCGTCATGGGGCGGAACTGTCGAATGCTCATGTCAGCCCTCGAACACGGCGATGGAATCGCCGTCCTTCAACGTGACGATGGCCTTCTTCCAGCGCGCGGTGGTGCCGCGCGTCTTGCCACGCATGACCGCGTTGCGGCGCATCTGCATGGTCCGCACATCCGTGACGGTCACGCCGAACAGCTGCTGCAGCGCCTCCCGGATCTGGAACTTGTTGGCCAGCGGGTGGACCTCGAAGGCGTATTCCTTCCGGGTCTGAAACGCGATGGAGCTCTTCTCGGTGACCACCGGGCGCACGATCACATCATGCAAGGTCGGCATTACTGGTCTCCCTTCTTCGTGCGCTTCGACGCCTTGGGCTTCTTCGGCGCGGCGCGCTTCGCCCCGGACGCCTTGGCCTTCTTGGCGCCCTTGGCGGCGGCCCGGCCCGCGCTCTTCTTCCGCGGACTCGCGGTCGCCTTGGCCGCCTTGGCGGTCTTCTTCTTCGCCTTGGCCTTGGGCGACGCAGGCGACGCCCCTGCGCGCGTGGCCTTCCGGACCGCCTTGGCCGTCCCGTCCGCCTTGTCTGGCTTGACCTCGGGCATCTCGGTCACGTCCGGCTCGACCCCGGTCAGGGCGGCTTCTTCCACCACCACCCGGTCAGACCAGAGGAGGTCATACGCCGACACGTCGGCGTAGTTCATCACCTGGACCCGCGGGATGTTGCGCCCGCTCAGGAACACGTTCCGGTTGTGCCCGTGCGTCAGGACCAGAACCTTGGCGTCCGCCGCGCCGACGCGGTCGAGGAGACCGGCCAGCAGGCTCGTCTTGGGGCCGTCGAAGACCAGCTTCTCGACGACGACCACGTTGCCTTCCCGGGCCCGCGCATTGAGCGCCGACTTCCGGGCCAGCTGACGCAGCTTCTTCGGCAGCGTCGTGGTGTAGTCACGCGGCCGGGGACCGAACACGATGCCACCGCCCCGCCAGTGCGCGGCGCGGGTGGTGCCCTGCCGGGCGCGGCCGGTGCCCTTCTGCTTCCAGGGCTTCTGGTTGCCGCCGGAGACTTCGCTCCGGGTCTTGGTGTTGTGCGTGCCCTGCCGCTGGTTGTTGCGGTAGGCCACGACGGCCCGGTAGATCGCGGCCTCGTTCACGGTGCCGTCGAACGTCCCGTCCGGCAGCGCGAAGGCGGCATCCCGCGGGTTGCCCGCGGCGGTAAAGTGCTGCGCCTCAATCATGGCGGCTCCGTCCTCCCTGCTTGGCCACCATCACGATGCCGTTACGCGAGCCCGGAATGGCGCCGCGCACAAAGAGCAGGTTCCGCTCAGCATCCACCTTGACGACGGTCAGGCCCAGCTCCGTGTGACGCCGTGCGCCCTGGTGGCCCGGCATCCGCTTGCCCTTGATGACGCGCGACGGGTCGGTACCCGGTCCGATGGAGCCCGGCTTCCGATGCCGCGTGTTGCCATGCGTGGCCGGCCCGCCGCCGAATCCGTGGCGGTGCACCACGCCCTGAAAGCCCCGGCCCTTGCTGGTGCCGGTGACCTTGACCCGCTCACCCGGGGCGAAGATGTCCACCTTCACCTCGGCCCCGGCCGCCGGCGTCTCGCCGGCCAGGCTGAATTCGCGCACCACCGCCGGCGCCGAGTCCAGCCCCGCCGCCTTGGCGTGACCCAGTTCAGCCCGGCTGACCCGCGTCGCGCGCTGGGCGCCGAAGCCCAGCTGCACCCGGCCGTCCCCGCTCCGCATCACGCGGCAGGGCCCGGCCTCGATGATCGTTACCGGCACCGCGGTGCCGTCTTCCGCAAAGACCCGGGTCATCCCCAGCTTGCGGCCGATGAGTCCGTTGGTCATGGCTACTCGACCTTGATCTCGACGTCCACACCTGCCGGCAGGTCGAGCTTGGTCAGCGCGTCCATGGTGGCAGGCCGGGAGTCATTGATGTCCAGCAGCCGCTTGTGGGTCCGGAGCTCGAACTGCTCGCGGCTCTTCTTGTCCACGTGCGGGCTGCGCAGCACCGTCCACCGCTCGGTCTTCACCGGCAGCGGGATCGGGCCCGACACCGTGGCGCCGGTCTTCTCCGCGGTGCGGACGATGTCCGCCGCGGCCTGGTCCAGCACCATGTGGTCGAACGCCTTGAGACGGATGCGGATTTTCTGGGCCATAGTTTGCTCGCTTTGCTCACGTCGACGGTCGACCGTCGACCGTTGACTACTTCAGGATCTTCGTGACCACGCCGGCGCCCACCGTGCGGCCGCCCTCGCGGATCGCGAAGCGCAGCCCCTCGTCCATCG
>SMFG01000064.1_pt1 | contig 12501 bp, 12 predicted proteins | sample 2456131 | NCBI WGS metagenome assembly SMFG01 (sample SAMN10132612, study PRJNA489261) | soil metagenome | isolation source: day120 antibiotic-silt loam soil ammended with raw manure from dairy cow... | place: USA | collected 2015-05-01
GCAATCCTCGGCTTCGGCGACTTTCTCCTCCGCAGCTTGCCGGAGGATGACACGCGCTGCGCCGATGTCGAGGAAATCCTCAAGGCCGCCCGTCGCGCGGCCGACGTCACGCGCCAGCTGCTCGCCTTCAGCCGCCAGCAGGTGCTGCATCCCCGTACCATCGACCTCAATGCCGTGATCCAGGGCCTGCTGCCCATGCTCCAGCGTTCGCTGGCGGAGCAGCACGAGCTGGTCGTCCGGCTCGCCGAAGGGCCATGCTGCAGTCATGCCGACCCCGGCCAGATCGAGCAGGTCGTACTCAACCTGGTGCTGAATGCACGGGACGCGATGCCCGATGGCGGTCGCATCACGATCCAGACGTCGCTGCAGCACTTCGATGACCAGTATGCCGCGCGGCACCCCGATCTCATTCTGCCGATCGGTGACTTCGTGATGCTCGCCGTCAGTGATACCGGCACCGGCATGGATCCGGCCACCATGCACCGGATATTCGAGCCTTTCTTCACCACCAAGCCGGTCGGACAGGGCACCGGTCTCGGACTGTCGACCGCGTACGGCATCGTCAAGCAGAGCAAGGGATACATCTTTGCCTATAGCGAACTGGGCGAAGGAACGGTCTTCAAGGCCTACCTGCCCTGTTCGCCGGAGCCCGCCGATCGGCCTTCCGGTCCCCGGCGCATGCCTCCGCGGGGTGGTGACGAGACGATACTGCTGGTGGAGGATGAGCAAGTCGTGCGCACCCTCGCCGCCCGGGCGCTGCGGGATTTCGGTTACACGATCATCGAAGCGGGGAACGGCCGGGAGGCGCTGGGGATCTGCGAACGGCAGGGCGAAGAGATCGCGGTGGTGGTCACGGATGTTGCCATGCCGGAGATGGGGGGCCGGGAACTGGCGGCACGGCTGGCGGTGACGGCCCCCGGGCTGCCGATCCTGTTCATCTCGGGATATACCGGCGAAGAAGTCATCGAGCGGGGGCTCCTCCCTTCCGGCGTGCCGTTCCAGCAGAAGCCCTTTGCCCCGGACACGCTCGCGCTCCGCGTCCGGCAACTGCTGGATCAGTCGGCCAGCCGGAACGGCCGGGCGACGGCCGCTAGCCGTCCGCCGGACGGAGCAGGGCCAGCCGAACCGCGTCCACCACGATCGTGAGGTCGTCCAGCTTGCTCACCAGCGGCACGCCACGCTCCTCGATGGGGCCGTGCACCGCTGGCTCGTGCGCCAGCCCGGTCAGGAAAACCACCCGCTGCCGCAGTTCCGGCGCCTGCTCGATGATCGCGTCATAGAGAGCAACGCCGTTGAGTTCGGGCATGATGACGTCGCACACGATCGCATCCACCCTGGCGCCGCTCCGCAGCATTGCGAGGCTCTCGGCTCCGCTGCCGGCCTCGAGCACGTCGAGACCGCCAAGCTCGAAGCGGCGGCGGACCGCGCGCCGCACCGACGCTTCATCGTCAATCACCAGGACCGTGGGCACACGACTAATACGGCGTATTCAGGTCCCGGCGTCAAGCGGCAAGCCGTTTGACCCGTCCCTCGGCAGGCGGCTACCTTTCGGCCCATGACGACGGAAATACTGGTCGAAAAGACCGCTGAAGATGTCGCGTCCCGTTCACTCAAGGTGACGGTCCCGGTCGAACGGGTCCGCGCCGCCGAGGACAAGGCGCTCAAGTACTACGCCCGGAAGGCCCGCCTGCCGGGCTTCCGCCAGGGCAAGGCACCGGAGGCGGTGGTGCGCCGCCGGTTCGGGGACGCCATCCGCCAATCCGCGCTCGAAGAATTGCTGCGCGATGGCTGGGAAACGGCCCGGTCCAGCGAGTCGCTGGAGCCGGTCACGGAGCCCAGCGTCCGGAACCTCAAGTTCGAGGAGGGCAGCCCGGTCGAGTTCGAGCTGTTCGTCGAGGTGCGCCCTTCCCTCACGCTGGCCCGGACCGGCGGCTTCACGGTCACCCGGAGCGTTCCGGCTGTCAGTGACGAGGCGATCGCCGAACAGCTTGACAGTGTCCGCGAGCAGAAGGGTGCCTGGCTGCCGGTCGAGGGCGAGCATCCCGCGCCGGGCCAGATGGTGCAGCTCGAGGTCACGTCACTCGATGGCGAGGGGCCGCACGAACCGCAGCCGCACACGCTGGTTCTGGGAGAGCAGCGTGCGGTGGCCGACCTGGAGGCGCTCATCATGCAGCTGCTCCCGGGCGAGACGCGAGAGGGCGACATCCGGTTCCCGGACGACCACCCCGACGAGAGCCGCCGCGGCCAGAGCCGGCGGGTCCGGGTGAGCCTGCTGGACGTGAAGCGGAAGGACCTGCCCGAGCTGAGCGATGAATTTGCGCGTGAGGTGGGTGAGTTCGAGTCCCTCGACCAGCTCAAGGCTGCCATCAGGACGGACCTGGAGCGCGAGGCCGAGCGCGAAGCCGACGCACGAGTGCGGGATGACCTGCTGCGACAGATCGCCGAAGCCAACGACGTGCCGGCGCCCGAGTCGCTGGTGCACCGGGTGCTGCACGCATACGCCCATGGCTATAACATTCCCGACGACCAGTTCGCCACCTTCGAAGCCCAGTTCCATCCGATCGCCGAGGCTACCGTCCGGCGGGACCTCATCCTCACGGCGGTGATGGACCAGGAAAAGCTGCGCGCCACGGAAGAAGACGTGGACGCGCGTGTGGCCGAGATGGCCGGCGCGCGCGGGGTGGAGACGGGCCAGCTCTACGCCAGCCTGCAGAAGGCCAATCGCCTGCCCGATATCGAGCGGGCCCTCACGGAGGAGAAGGTCTTTGCCCATCTCCTCGCGCAATCCACCGTTGACGAAAAGACGGACTGAGCCGATGTCCACGATCTACCCGCCCTACATCATCGAACGGTCGAGCCGCGGCGAGCGGACCTACGACATCTTTTCCCGGCTGCTGATGGACCGCATCGTGTTTCTCGGTGCGCCCATCAACGACGATGTGTCCAACATCATCATTGCGCAGCTGCTCTTCCTCGAGGCGGACAACCCCGAAAAGGACATCTACCTCTACCTCAATTCGCCGGGTGGGGTGGTCTCATCGGGCCTGGCCATCTACGACACGATGCAGCACCTCAGGGCCCCGGTCAACACCATCTGCATGGGCCTCGCCGCGTCGATGGCGTCGTTCCTGCTCGCGGCCGGGACAACCGGCAAGCGCAGCGCGCTGCCCCATTCCAGGATCATGATCCACCAGCCATCGGGTGGCACCCAGGGTACGGCCGCGGATATCGAGATCCAGGCCCGGGAGATCCTCTACCTGCGGTCCAAGCTCAACGAACTGTACGCCCACCACACCGGCCAGCCGGTGGAGACGATCGAGCGGGACATGGACCGGGACCGCTTCATGAGCGCCGAGGAAGCCAAGGCCTATGGCCTTATTGACAGCGTCTTTACCCCCCGGCGGGAGCTGGTCCCCAAGGCTTGACGCAGGCCCCTCAGGGGGGCCACCTTATGGGTGGCTCCCCTTTTGCAGTATCCGGCATTCCCAGTCTTCACAAGCGGGCCCATGTCGAACGACAAGCACCTTCGCTGTTCGTTTTGCGGAAAGAGCAAGGACTCGGTCCGGAAATTCATTTCCGGCCCGTCTGTTTATATCTGCAACGAGTGTATCACCCTCTGCAATGAGATCCTCGCCGAGGATGAAGAGCGCGAGGTTGCCGACAATATCACGCAGGTCCCCACGCCGCAGGAGCTGAAGGACGTCCTAGATCAGTATGTCATCGGTCAGGATACCGCCAAGCGGGCCCTCGCGGTGGCGGTGTACAACCATTACAAGCGCATCAACGCGCAGAGCAGCCGCGACTCGGAAGTCGAGCTGGACAAGTCCAACATCCTGCTGATCGGCCCCACCGGCACCGGCAAGACCCTGTTGGCCCAGACGCTGGCCCGCATTCTCGATGTGCCCTTCACCATCGCCGACGCCACGACGCTCACCGAAGCCGGGTATGTCGGCGAGGACGTGGAGAACATCCTGGTCCGCCTGCTGCCGGCGGGCGAGTTCAACGTGGCCGAGTGCGAGCGCGGCATCGTCTACATCGACGAGATCGACAAGATCGCGCGGAAGAGCGAGAACCCGAGCATCACCCGGGACGTGTCGGGGGAAGGCGTCCAGCAGGCGCTGCTCAAGATCCTCGAAGGCACCATCGCGAGCGTGCCGCCGCAGGGCGGGCGCAAGCATCCCCAGCAGGAATACATCCAGATCAACACCCGCGACATCCTGTTCATCTGCGGCGGCGCCTTCGACGGGCTCGAGAAGATCATCGAGGCCCGCACCGGACGGCAGCAGATCGGGTTCGCCAACGTTAACGGGCCGGGCCGCAACAGCGTGAACGAACAGGATCCGTTTGCCGACGTCGAGCCGGACGATCTGTTGCGCTTCGGACTGATTCCCGAGCTGGTGGGCCGCCTTCCCGTGTCGGTACCGCTTCAGTCGCTGGACGAGGACGCGCTGGTCCGCATCCTGCTCGAGCCACGGAACGCACTCACCAAGCAGTACAAGAAGCTCTTCGAGCTGGAGAACGTGGGCCTCACGTTCGACCCCGAAGCGTTGCGGGCCGTGGCACAGCGCGCGCTCAAGCGCGGTACCGGCGCCCGCGGGCTCCGCAGTATCCTCGAAACGCTCATGACCGATATCATGTTCGACCTCCCCACCCGGGACGACGTGCGCGAAGTCGTCATCACGCGCGAGTCCGTCACCGAGGGCACCCAGCCGCTGATCGTCACGGAACGCCCGCGCGCCAAGCGCGAGGCGTGACGTCACCCCTCGGCGAGCTGCCGGTCACCTTTGTCGGCTCGTTTCCCAATCCCGATGTTCCGCTCGATCCGCCGCTGCCCGAAATCGCGTTCGTCGGGCGTTCCAACGTCGGTAAATCCAGCCTGCTCAATGCCCTCACCGGCCAGGCCGGCCTCGCGCGGGTGAGCAGCACGCCGGGCAAGACCACCATGGTGAACGTGTACCGGCTGCCGTCGTTCTACCTGGTCGACCTGCCCGGGTATGGCTACGCCCGTGCCAGCCAGTCCGACCGGAAGTCCTATCAGGCATTGCTCGGCCGCTACCTGCAGCGGCGTGAACGCCTGGCCGGCGTGGTCTGGCTGCTCGACCTGCGGCATCAGCCGTCCACCGATGATCTTGCCATGCAGGACCTCCTGGTCGCGGGGGACCGCGCCACGCTGGCAGTCTTTACCAAGGCTGACAAGTTTTCGCACGCGCAACGCAAGGTGCGCGAACACCAGCTTGCGGAAGCATTGGGCCTGCAGGATGATCAGGTACAGGTCGTGAGCAGCAGAACCGGTCTCGGAATCGCCGAGCTGGGCACCAGCATCCTGTCGGCCGGAGAAAAGGCATGAGACAGATCCCCCTCGCGGTGGCCGCGCTGCTCCTCTCGGCGGCATGCGCGCGCGCCCAGGTACCGGCAGCCGCACCCGCCGCCACGCCTGCCGACACCACCGCGTCCGCCGACAGCACACCGGCGCGGACCTACGGACGGCTCAACCAGAGTGACATCGCCATCCGGATGCGGAACGATGAGATCGAACTCCGGTTCGTGCCTCTCGACGCCGGCCTGACCGGCCTGCTGGCCGAGGATGCGGCCACGGCCCTCGAACGCCTCGTGGCGAGCCATCGCCCGGCCATCGACTCGGCGAGCCGGTACGCGGGCATACCGGAGCCGGGATTGGCCCTGGTCAATTTCTTCGGCATCCAGGACGGGGTACGGTTCGATCCGCAGCTGCTCACCCTCTCCGTGCGCGGGCGGCTCCTGCGCCCGCTGGCGATCCTGCCGCTCAGCCCGAAGTTCGGCAGCGGGCAGCTCGAAGCGCGCGAGTCGGTGATGGCGATCTACCTGTATCAGGAGCCGCTGCCGGTGTGGGATCCCTTCCAGATCAACTACGGTGCGCTGACATCGTCGGACTGGAGCGATCGTCTGCCGCTGCTGCAGCGGGAGCGGCAGCGCCTGCACCTCGGGAACCGTTGATGAAGCGGCGCACCACCAGCTGGTGCGCCAGCAACCCGACCGCGTACACGCCGCCCGTCACCATGTGGGCGATGGCGACCACCCGCAGCATCCCTTCCGCCGTCACCGATTGAATGAGGTAGCCGGAGATCACCATCGGCCCGAGCACCAGGGCGGTGGTGATTCCGGTGCGGCGCGCAGTCCGCCGCGCACTCCGATAGTGCCGCCAGATATGCCTTATCGCCACCAGCCCGACGCTGAAGACGAGCAGCGGCGCCACGAGGATATGCGCTTTCAGCACCCAGGGCTGCAGCGGGTGGTTGATTACGGACCACGGCTCCGCCGGCGTCATGAGGTACTTCATCCAGAGATAGACGAAACCGGTCACCACCGTGGCGAGCGACGTGGACCAGACGCTCCAGCGCTCGAACCGCGTCACCGGGTGGCCACCGCGCCGAACGGATGGATCACGGCGTGCAGCGCCAGCACCCGGCGCGCCGCCCGCTCAGCGGCTCGGGTGGTGAGTGTCGCGCCGGTAATACCGGCGACTTTCCCCTTGAGCGATGGGCCGGCCGCCGGGCCGAGTCCGCGGAACTGGCCCAGCCATCCGGGCGGTGGTGCATACTCCGGGGGTTCCGCGAAGGCGAGCACCTCGACCCGCTGGATCGTGCCAGCGCGGCCCAGCACGAACATCAGCACCTCACGCTCGGTCCGGACCCGGTGGGTATCGAAGTACGCGACACCCACGGGCCGGCCCTGCTGCCACGCCACGTAGTAGCTCACGACGCTTGCAGCAGGTTCTACCCCGGGTCCGCTGAGCGTGGCGACCTTGGCCACCTCAGCAGTGGAGAGGAACGCCGTGCGCCGGACCACCGAGTCCGGCGCCGGAAACGCGAGCGCCAGCGCCTCCTGCTGGCTGAGGCGCGACTGGGCGTGAACGACAGCAGGAAGCATGGCGAGAAGAACGAGTACGAGACGAGTGCCCCTCCTCCCTCGTCCCTCGTCCCTCGTCGCTCGTCTCATCAGAACAGATACCCCACCACCACATTGACCCGGTTCACACCCGTGCCGGCGTCGTTCCGGTCAATCTGGTACTCACCCTTGACCGCGATCATCGAGATCGGCTTCCACATGGCGCCGAGGGAGATCACCTGGCGGTCATTGGCGGGGTTGGCGGTGAAGCCGGCGGGAACTTCATGCTGGGTATTCACCTGCTCGTACCGCACGTACGGAAGCAGCGCTGCCGTGGTCCGGCTCGCGTGGAGCAGATCGTAGCCGCCCTGCACATACCAGCCGGTGAGCCGGGAACCGACGGACTCGTCACCGGACAGCCCCTGGAGCGCGTTGATCCGGGCCGCGTCGTCCACCGATGCCAGCGCGCCGAGTGCGCGGAGGTCAAATCCGCGCGCGCGGTACTGGGCGTGAGCCTCGACGATGGCGGTCCGGGCATGGAGCGCACCCTCGGCATCGGCCGCACCCTGCCCCGAGTTGCCGATATAGCCGGCGCCGCCCACCAGGAGGCCCGGCTGCAGTGTGGCGTCGAGCCGGCCGACGACCCCGAAATTCTCGGCGATGGCCTTGGCGCCATTCTCACGACCTTCGCGCAGTCCCTCATCCGCCGAGTAGCCGGCCACGCCGTTGAAGCCGCTCATGACGTACGCCCGGTAACTCAGGATGCCCTGCTCTCCCACGATCCCCACGCCGTTTTCGCGCCAGGTCGACGGGATGATATAGGTCTCCGTCAGCGGGCGGCGGGCGCCGAGCCAGGTGGGCGGCTCGTGGATCTCGTTCAGGAAGCCCATGGGGGCGAGAAGCAGGCCGGCCCGGACGCCCAGCGCCTTCGAGGGCCGATATTCGAGATAGCCGAACTCCAGCGACGCCTCGCCGCCGTCCTCCGTGCTCGCGTGCTCGAACTCGATTTCCGAATTGAAGAGCCAACGGTCGTTGAACCGGTACCCCACATAGAGGATGGCCCGCAGTGCGTCGATCCGGTCCGTCATGCCGGATGCCGCACCATTCTGGTTCGAGCCGGCGTAGTTCTCATAGAGCATCTCGCCATAGCCGCCCAGTGACACGCCCTGGCGCACCCGGTACACCTTGGAGGCGGCGGGCGCGAGCCCGCCGGTCACGGTGTCCGCCACGCTGACATCCCCCCGATCGAGCTCGAGCCGTTCCAGCTGGCGGGAAACGGCATCCAGCCGCTGCTGCAGGTCTGCAATGGCGGCGGAGTCGGTCTGCTGGGCGGCCAGGACGGCGGGAAGCACAGCGGGCAGGAGGGCACACAGCATGGTCCGGAGTGGTCGCATCAGGGATTCCATTGAAGGTTGAATTGACGAACGAAACGACGTCATGGGCGGAGGATGAACTGTTCGGCGCCAATGGAGGCGTGGACCCGGAGGCGGGAAGAATCGCCCACCAGAAAAACGGCGCCGAGTGCGGGATGCCGGTTGGCCCACGCGAGCCCCTGCTCCGGTCCCATGACGAACAGCGCGGTGGAAACGATGTCGGCCAGCAGCGGGTCGGCGGCGATGACGGTGACGCTGCCCCAGGCCGGGACCGGACGCCCGCTGCGCGGGTCGAGAATGTGGCCATACCGGCTGCCGTCCACGGTGACGAATCGCTCGGATTGGGCACTGGTAGATGCGGACACGTCGCAAAGCAGCAGCCGGACCGCCGGGCGGGAACGGTCCTGTGGATCAGCGATGGCAACGGTCCAACCCCGCGCGTTTGCGGGAGCACCGATGGCGAGGAGTTGACCGCCAAAGTCGAGGAGTGCGGCGTCCACGCTGTCCGCCAGCAGCGCCCGCTGCGCGGCGCGGAGCGCTGCGCCCTTGCCGAAGGCACCGCTGTCGAGCCAGGCGCCGCTCCGGGTCCGGACGCCGACGCCGTCGGCGATCGTCATGGCACCGGGTCCGCTGCTGCCGAGCGCAGCCTGCAGCTCGGTGGGCAGCGGCACCCGGCCTTCGCCGTGGAGGTCCCAGGCATCGGTGAGGGCCCCGCTCACCGGCTCGAACGCGCCACCAGTCGAGTCCCGCCAAGGCAGCACTTCGCCGAGCAGCGTGGCGAGGCCGGACGGGAGCGCCATCGGGTCGCCGGGGGCGGCATGATTGAGGGAGTCGAGCTGGCTGGGGTGCCAGGTGCTGAGCAGCGAATCCGCCTGCAGGACGACCTGGTAAACGTCCTCCGTCGCACTCAGGGCACGCGATCGCGAGCCGGCGACCACATCCATCTGGAGTTGGGTGCCCATGGCCACCACGTCCCGGCGCACCCGTATGCCCTGCGGGGCGACAATGCCGCCGGCGACGACGGCGGTGAGACCGATGAATTCCAGGCGTCTCACGAAGCTTGTGGGCCGAGTGCGTATTTGAGAAACATTCTCATCTACTCTTTGTTAAAGACGAGCGAATCTCTCGCCTTTGTGCGCCAAGGTCAAGGCCGGCTACACCTTCCCTCTGCCCCGGCGCCAGCTCTCGCGATATGTTCCGCCATCCTCTGGAGGCACCATGACGCAGCAACCCCTGCGTTCGCTCAATCTGCCCGACGCGGATCGCCGCGCGGCGCTCGACTGGCTCAGTCAGCTCGAGGATGCCCTCGCCCGGCCCGATGCGGACTGGAATCGCATCACCCGCGACACCCTGGTCGCCCTCTTCTACCCGGACGTGAGCGACTATGACGAGCGCCTGGCCGACCCGGCCGTGCCGGCCCCCGCCCGCCTCGCCTTGCGCGCGCTCGACCCCCGCGGCATCACGCTGGAGCCCGAGTACTATGCCGACGTGGACCCAGCGCGGTTCGCGCGGGTCAAGCCACTGCTCTGGCTCTGGTATTCCTTCGACCGCTCCCCGGTGGGTGGCCAGAACGTGGACCTCGGGGTCCAGTTTCGCCGCATCCTCGCGCCGCACATTTTCGCGCGCTGCGGGCGCAATTTCAAATGCTTCCAGCATGTGGAGTTCTCCTTCGGCTACAACCTGGAAGTAGGCGACGACTGCGTGGTGCATCGCCACGTCCTGCTCGATGACCGCGGGGGCATCCGGCTGGGCAATCGGGTCAGCATCTCCGACTACGCCAACGTGTACAGCCATACCCATAGCATCGTGGACCAGAAGGACGTGACCAGCGTGCGCACCATCCTGGATGACGATGTCCGCATCACCTACCACGCGACCGTGCTGGCCGGCGTGCATGTCGGATACAACGGCATGGTGGGGGCGGTGGCGGTCGCCACCAAGGACGTGCGCGCCTGGCACGTGAACGTCGGCATCCCGGCCAAGTCCGTCCGGGTCAAGCCCAATGCACCACCCGAGGCCTACGTGACGGAGCGGATCACCCGGCGGGGAGACCCGGCCACCTGAAGCGCCGCCGCCGGTTCCCGGTGCCCGCGGCGTTGGTCGCGGCCATCGCGAGTCTCGTGCTCGTCGCGACGGAGCTTGTCTTCATCCGCAGAACCGGGCTCTCGTGGTGGTCAGTGGTGGTGGTCCCGATCTCGGCGGCGCTCCTCGTGCTGGGGATCCGGACCCGCCGGAGCGATCAGCGGCTCAAGCGCCTCGAGCGCCAGCGTGATGAACTGGCCGCCCAGCTGGAGCATCGCATCAGCGAGCTCTTCACGCTGCGGGAACTGGGCTATGTTCTCTCCGATTCGTTCCAGGTCGACCGGATCGTGGAGCAGGTCGTCCGGTATCTTGGCCGCTTCGTCGCGGCCCGCGGCGTCCTGGTGGTGCTGGTGGAGGATGGGCGCTGGCTCCGGGTCGCCGCCGCCGAGGGAACGCTGGAGGCACAGCACGGCCGGCGGATTCCACTCAGCGATGTTTCGCTGGTCACGGCGGCACTGGAACGGGGGCGGATCGAGGTGGATCAGCGGCTTTCCGCCCCGAACGTCCGGGTGTTGTACGACATCATGGCCCAGTCAGCGGCCGTGGTGCCGCTGCGTTCGCGGGGCGAGACGCTGGGCGCGCTCGCAGTGGTGGACCACACCGACGGCCCCTTCACCACGGAAGATCTCTGGCTGCTCTCCACCGTTGCGACCAGTGCCTCGATGGTGCTGGCCAACAGCCAGCTCTTTGCCCGGGTAGAGCACGGCCGGCTGCAGTGGGAAACGGCGTTCGACGCCCTGCGTGAAGGCATCGCGGTCCTCAACGCCGACGGCACCATCCAGCGCGCGAATCGTGCGCTCGCCAGCATGGCGGGAATCCAGCCGGCGGACCTGCACGGCAAGCCGTTCATCCCGCTGCTCTTCAATGAGGAGGGCCCGGCGCTCGAGTACATGCGCCAGGTGCAGTCATTCGGCACCGCAACGGTGCCGGGCGCCACGGCGGGCCGGAACGGCGAGCTGCTGCGGCTCACCCTGGCGCCGCTCGGTGGCGCGTTCGGCCGCGGCGCGATGGTGGCGCTGGTGGAGGACGTCACCGCCCAGCGCGCGATGGAATCCCACCTGATCCAGAGTGAAAAAATGGCGGCCATCGGCCAGCTGGTGTCGGGTGTGGCGCACGAGCTGAACAATCCGCTGACATCCATCGCCGGACTCGCCGAGCTGCTGCTCGAGCGGGAACCGCTGCCCGATTCACCGCGGCAGCATATCCGCATCATCCACGATCAGGCGGAGCGCGCCGGCCGCATCGTGCGCAACCTGCTCACCTTCGCCCGGAAGGAAACCGCCCAGAAGACGCTGGTGGACCTGAACGACGTGGTGGGCCGGACCGCGTCGCTCGTGGCCTATGATGTCCGCCTGCGTGACATTGACCTGCAGAGCCGGCTCTCGGGCGACCCGGTGCTGGTGCACGGAGACCCGCACGAACTCCAGCAGATCCTGCTCAACCTGCTCACCAACGCAATCCAGGCGCTGGCAGACCTGCCCGCGGGGCGGCCGCGCAGGATCACCATCGAGACCGGCGGCAACGCACAGCACGCGCTGCTGGTCGTCAGCGATACCGGAAACGGAGTGAGCGAGGATCTCCGTCCCCGGCTCTTCACACCGTTCTTCACGACCAAGCCCGCGGGCCAGGGCACCGGGCTCGGCCTCTCACTGAGTTATGGCATTGCGCAGGCCCACGGCGGCAACCTCACGTACGCGGCAGGATCGGAAGGCGGCGCCTCCTTCACGCTGAGCCTGCCGGGTGCCGAAGCGGAGGAGCCGGAGGCCGCGATCCCGACTACCCGCCACATCCTGGTCGCCGGGAGCGATCCGGTCATCCAGCGTCTGGTCAGCGCGCTCTTTTCTCCCGATGGCCATGTGGTCCACGCCGCGCCCGAGGCGGACCAGTTACAGCGGCTGATCGAGACCCGCGATTACGACATGGTGGTGGCAGATGGCGAGACATACGCTGACGATGTGACCCCGATGGTCCAGTTGCTGCAGCGCGCCCGGCCGGCATGGGCGCGGCGCACGGTCGTGATCGGGTCGGTGGGTCGTGAAACCGATGCTGCCCGCTCTCTCACCAAGCCGCTGGATGTGCGCCGGCTGCGGCAGATGGCGGAGCAGATTTTTGCTGAGAGTTGAGAGGGACGAGGGACGAGGGACGAGGGACGAGGGACGAGGGACGAGGGACGAGGGACGAG
>SMFG01000065.1_pt1 | contig 12477 bp, 9 predicted proteins | sample 2456131 | NCBI WGS metagenome assembly SMFG01 (sample SAMN10132612, study PRJNA489261) | soil metagenome | isolation source: day120 antibiotic-silt loam soil ammended with raw manure from dairy cow... | place: USA | collected 2015-05-01
CGATGGACGAGGGGCTGCGCTTCGCGATCCGCGAGGGCGGCCGCACGGTGGGCGCCGGCGTGGTCACGAAGATCCTGAAGTAGTCAACGGTCGACGGTCAGGTGGCTCGCGGGCGAGACCTCGGTGGATGAGCACCAGCCGTCCACCCGTCTGACCGTCCAGCCGACTCAAGATAAGGAAACAAAGCATGCCGCGGGATAAAGTGATTCTCGAATGCACCGACTGCCGGAGCCGCAACTTCTTTCTGGACAAGAACAAGCGGAAGCATCCGGAGCGGGTCGAGCTGCGCAAGTACTGCCCGAGGTGTGGCAAGCACGTCACACATAAGGAAACGAAGTAGGCATGGCCGATACCCAGGTGGAGGAGCGGGAGCCGGGCGTCCTCGCGCGCTCAGCCGAGTTCCTGGTGGCTACCCGCGCCGAAATGCGGAAGGTCACCTGGCCGGTGAAGGACGAGCTGGTCAAGGCGACGCGCATGATCGTGCTGCTCTCGCTCATCCTGGGCGTGACCATCGGAATTCTCGACGTCGTGCTCCAGAAGCTGCTGGTGGACGGCGTCGCGATCCTGGCGCGTTAGGCCATGGACTATCGCTGGTACGCCATTCAGACCACGGCCGGGCACGAGAACAAGGTCCGCAATCTGCTGCAGAAGCGGATCGCCGACGATCCCCGGCCTGATGACGCCAAGCTGGTGCGGCAGGCGCTGGTTCCGACCCAGGAAGCGGTCGAGATCAAGAACGGCAAGAAGGTCACCGTGGACCGGAAGCTCTATCCCGGCTATGTGCTGGTCGAGATGGGGATGTCCCAGGAAGCGTTGCACCTGGTGAACAGCATCCAGGGCGTGATCAAGTTTGTCGGGACCGGGCGCCTGCCCCAGCCGCTGCGGCAGGATGAGGTCAACCGGCTCCTCGGTGTTGCCGTCGAAACCTCGACGTCCGAGCCGCGCGAAGAGATCCCGTTCATGATCGGCCAGGTGGTGGAAATCACCGAGGGGCCGTTCTCGGACTTCAGCGGGACCGTCGAGGAAGTGCTGTCCGACAAGGGCAAGGTGAAGGTGTCGGTGAGCCTGTTCGGCCGGCCGACGACGGTGGAGATGGATTATCTGCAGTTGAGAGGGCATTAGCCCCTCCCCGCGACCGCGCGGGTCATCGCGGCAGGCGCGAGCGCAGCGAGCGTCCCGAGGGCAACGCCCGAGGGATCCGGCGGCCTCGCCACCAATATGAGGAGAGGTAGATGTCCAAGAAAGTCACCGCAATGGTGAAGCTGCAGTGCCCGGCAGGAGCGGCCAACCCCGCGCCGCCGGTGGGCACCGCGCTCGGCCCCCATGGTGTCAACATCATGGAATTCTGCAAGCAGTTCAACGCACGGACGCAGAGCCAGGCCGGCATGGTGATCCCCGTGGTCGTGACGATCTACGGCGACCGTACGTTCACGTTCATTACCAAGACCCCGCCCGCCGCCAACCTCCTGATGAAGGAAGCGTCGGTGGACAAGGGCAGCGCTTCGCCTAACCGTACCAAGGTCGGCTCGGTGACCCGCGCCCAGCTCCGGAAGATCGCTGAGCTCAAGATGCAGGACCTCAATGCATCGGATGTCGACAGTGCGATGCGCATGGTGGCCGGCACCGCTCGCTCGATGGGCCTGGAGGTGACCGACTGATGGCCACGAGAGGCAAGCGGTTCAGCGCCGCAGCGGGTACGGTGGACCGGGCGCGCGAGTACTCGGTTCCCGACGCGGTCCAGCTGGTGAAGGGCAGCGCCACGGCCAAGTTCGACGAGACCGTGGATGTGGCCGTCCGGCTGGGCGTGGATCCCCGCCATGCGGACCAGGTGGTGCGCGGCACGGTCGTGCTGCCGCACGGCACTGGCAAGTCGGTGCGCGTGCTGGTGCTCGCGCAGGGTGACCGGGCGCAGGAAGCCCAGGCCGCCGGCGCCGACTTCGTCGGCCCCGAGTACCTGCAGAAGCTCAAGGATGGCTGGCTCGATTGTGACGTGATCGTCGCGACGCCGGACATAATGGGACAGCTGGGCGCGCTGGGCCGCATTCTGGGCCCCCGCGGCCTGATGCCGAACCCCAAGGCGGGCACCGTCACCATGGATGTCGCCAGGGCGGTCAAGGAAATCAAGGCGGGCAAGATCGAGTTCCGGGTGGACAAGACCGGCAATGTGCACGCCCCGGTGGGCAAGGCCTCCTTCACGGCGGACCAGCTCACCCAGAATGTGCAGGCCTTCATGGACACCATCGTGCGGGCCAAGCCGAGCGCGGCCAAGGGGACCTACCTCCGGTCGGCCACGATCTCGAGCACGATGGGGCCGGGCGTCCGGCTCGACATGGCGGGGTATCGATGAGCAAGACGGAACGACAGACAGCGGTCGAGGCACTGACGGCGCAGCTCAAGGCGGCGCCCAACGTCTATGTGACCGACTTCAGCGGCCTCAACGTACTGCGGATGACCGAGCTCAGGCGCCGGATGCGCGCCGCCGGCGTCACCTACGTGGTGGTCAAGAACACGCTGGCGCGCCGGGCGCTGGCGGCCAGCGAGATCGGCACCCTTGGCGAGTACCTGACGGGCCCCACCGGGCTCGTGCTGTCCACCGACGCACTGGCGGCGGCCAAGGTGATCACCGAGTTTGCCCGGGAGTTCGAGAAGCCCACGGTCAAGGCCGGCTACGTGGACGGCGCCGCTGTGGAACCGGCATACATCAAGCGGCTGGGCGAGATACCGTCCCGGGATGTGCTCCTGGGGCAGTTCGCCGGCGCGCTCAACAACGTTCTGTTTTCGTTTGTCGCGGCCCTCGAGGCGCTTCGCGACCAGCGGCAATCGCCCGCTGCTTAACCGTGGGGAGAGAGTGAAATGGCAACGATGATGAGCAATGAAGAAATCCTCGAGGCGATCGGGGGCAAGACGGTGGTGGAACTCGCCGACCTGATCGACGCGTTCAAGGAGAAGTTCAACGTGACCGTGGCGGCGATGCCGGCCGGCGGCGCCGGAGCGGCGGGTGCCGCACCGGCCGTCGAGGAACAGACCGAGTTCTCGGTCATCCTGACCGGCGGCGGCGCCAAGAAGATTCAGGTCATCAAGGTGGTCCGCGAGATCACCAGCCTGGGCCTCAAGGAAGCCAAGGATGCCGTGGACAACGCCCCGAGCGTCCTGAAGGAAGGCATTTCCAAGGCCGAGGCGGAAGAGCTCAAGAAGAAGCTCGAAGAGCAGGGCGCGACCGTCGAACTGAAGTAGCGCGAAGCGCTATCCCGAACCGGGGGCGCAGGCCCCCGGTGATAGGATCTGGCGACTTCAACCTGCTTTCAGTGAGACGGCATGCACGCTTTTCGTTCACACCGGTTTCCGTTGGTACCGAGCCCCAGAACACCCCGCCCCCGGCGGGGATTCCGTGCTGGGGCCCTTTGTGCTGCGAGTGAGAGAGTCGGATGACGCATACCAGACCAGTCATCACGTTCAGCAAGCGGGAGAGCGGCATGCCGATGCCGAATCTCCTCGATATCCAGACAGCGGCGTTCCAGTCCCTGCTCGTTCCCGACGACGTGAACGGCGAGCGGCAGGATGTATCCCTGGAACGCGTCTTCCGCGAGATCTTCCCGATCGGAGACGTGAACGGGAAGTACAGCCTCGAATTCCTCAGCTATTCGCTGGGCGAGGCCAAGTACTCCGTCGAGGAGTGCATCGAGCGTGACATGACGTATGCCGCCCCGCTCAAGGCCCGGCTCCGCCTCGATGTGTTCGAGGAAGTGGAAGGCCAGCAGCGGCTCAAGAACGCGATCGAGAAGGAGGTCTATCTGGGCGAACTGCCCATCATGACCCCGCTCGGGACGTTCGTGATCAACGGCGCGGAGCGCGTCGTGGTGAGCCAGCTGCACCGCTCGCCCGGTGTCGTGTTCGAAGAAAGCACGCACCCCAACGGGCAGCGGCTCTTCAGCGCGCGCATCATTCCGTTCCGCGGCTCGTGGGTGGAGTTCACGATCGACATTCATGACGTGATCTACGTCCACATCGACAAGAAGAAGAAGTTCCCGGCCACCGCGCTGCTGCGCGCCTTCGGGCACGGGACCAACGCGGATATCCTGGGGATCTTCTTCGCCACCAAGGAACTGGATCTCGCGGGCAAGCATGACAGCCGGCATGAGCGGCGCGAAGTCCTGGGCGCCCTCCTGTCCGAGCCGGTCAAGGATCCCGAGACGCCGGACGCGCTGCTGGGCGACGTGGGCGACGAGCTCACCGCCGAGCGGGTGGCCGAGATGCGCCACAAGGGCGTGAAGCATGTCATGGTCTTCGCCGGCTACACCGACCTCGACCTGCGGGACGAGGAGCAGCCGATCTCGCACCGCGACACCGCCAACCATGTGCTGGCGTTCGACGTGGCCAACCCGGACACGGGCGAAGTCCTGGCCTCGCGCGGCGCGGAACTGACGGATGCCCTCCGCCAGAAGCTGCTGAAGCACGGCGCCCACAAGGTGGACATCCTCCTGCCGTCCAACCGGCCGGAGTCGGCGCTCATCAAGAACACGCTCGCCAAGGATCCGACCCACTCGGAAGCGGAGGCGCTGGAGCAGATCTACGCGCTCCTCCGCCCGGGCGATGCCCCCAACCTGGAGACGGCGCGGCAGCAGCTGCAGAAGCTGTTCTTCAACCCGAAGCGCTATGACCTGGGCCGGGTGGGCCGCTACAAGATCAACCAGCGGCTCAAGGATCGCTTCAAGATCAAGATCGATCCCAACAACACCGTCCTCACGGAAGAGGACTTCATCGCCATCATCGGGTATCTCATCGACCTGAGTGACGGCCGCGGCTACACGGACGACATTGACCACCTGGGGAACCGGCGCATCCGCTCCGTGGGTGAGCTGATCGCCAACCAGTTCTCGGTCGGCCTCTCGCGCATGGCGCGCCTGGTCAAGGAGCGGATGAGCATCAACTCGGACCCCGAGAAGATCTCGCTCGACGACCTGGTCAACGCTCGCACCGTCTCCGCCGTGATCCAGGCGTTCTTCGGGTCGAGCCAGCTGTCGCAGTTCATGGACCAGACCAACCCGCTGGCCGAGCTGACCAACAAGCGCCGGCTGTCGGCGCTGGGCCCGGGCGGCCTGACGCGCGAGCGCGCCGGCTTTGAAGTGCGCGACGTGCACTATTCGCAGTACGGGCGCATGTGCCCGATCGAGACGCCGGAAGGCCCGAACATCGGCCTGATCACCAGCCTCTCCACCTTCGCGCGCATCAACAATCTCGGCTTCATCGAGACGCCCTACCGCGTGGTGAAGGACGGCGCCGTCACCAATGACATCGAGTGGCTCTCGGCCAGCGAAGAAGAAGATTATCCGGTGGCCCAGGCCAACGCGCTGCTGGATGAGAACGGCCGGCTGCTCGAACAGCTGGTCCTCTGCCGCAAGGGCGACGACTATCCGCTCCTGGCGCCGAACCGGATCGAGTTCATGGACGTGGCACCGGACCAGCTGGTGTCCATCGCCGCCGCCCTGATCCCGTTCCTGGAGCATGACGACGCCAACCGCGCGCTCATGGGCTCCAACATGCAGCGCCAGGCAGTGCCGCTCCTCTTCCCGAATGCGCCCGTGGTGGGCACCGGGCTCGAGGAAAAGGTGGCGCGTGACTCGGGAGCGGTCATCGTGGCCAGACGGGCCGGCATCGCCACCCGCGTCACGGCGGACGAGATCATCGTGGATGCGGGCGCCGAAGGCGTGCCCAGCGACCAGCCGCTCGCCCGGCTCCACCAGTACGACCGCTACCGCGTCAAGAAGTACTGGCGGACCAACCAGGACACCGCGATCAACCAGCGGCCCCTGCTCAACCAGGGCGATCATGTGGCGGCCGGGCAGGTGATCGCCGATGGGTCCGCCACCGAAGGCGGCGAGCTCGCGCTCGGCGCCAACGTGCTGGTGGCGTTCATGCCCTGGTACGGCCACAACTTCGAGGATGCCATCATCCTCTCCGAGCGCCTGGTCAAGGATGACGTCTACTCGTCCATCCACATCCAGGAGCTGGAGCTCCACGTCCGCGACACCAAGCGCGGCCAGGAAGAGATCACGCGGGAAATCCCCAACGTCTCCGACGAGGCGCTGGTGGACCTCGACGAACGCGGCATCGTGCGCATTGGCGCGCACGTCCGGCCGGGCGACATCCTCGTCGGCAAGATCACGCCCAAGGGCGAGACCGAGCTGTCGCCGGAAGAGAAGCTGCTGACGGCGATCTTCGGCGAGAAGGCCAAGGACGTGAAGGACTCGTCGCTCAAGGTCCCCCCCGGCATGAACGGGGTGGTCATTGACGTCAAGATCTTCAGCCGGGTCGAGGACCGGGTGGTCGAGAAGGACCGCGGCGACCGGATCGGCGAAGTTCGCCGTCTGGAGAGCGAGGAGAAGGCCCGCATCACGACCGTCATGATGGAGGAGCTGAAGCGCCTGCTGGCCAATCAGGAAGTGGCGCTGATGCTCAAGGCCGGTACCGTGGAGGAGTTCGTCTCCTCGGGCACGAAGTTGACCGCGGACCGGTTGCGGGACATGGACCTCACCGAGATCGACCGGAAGACCCTTCGGGTCGCCGACAAGGCGGTCAACGAGCGGGTCCGTTCGGCGATCGAAATGGCGGAGAAGGAACGCGCCCGGGTCGAGGAGAAGGCCGAAGACCAGATCGACAAGATCCTCCAGCCGGACGAGCTGCCCCCGGGCGTGATCCAGCTGGTGAAGGTGTATATCGCCGAGAAGCGCAAGATCTCGGTGGGCGACAAGATGGCGGGCCGGCACGGCAACAAGGGCATCGTTGCCCGCATCGTGCCGGAAGAGGACATGCCGTTCCTGCCGGACGGGACCCCGGTGGACATCGTGCTCAACCCGCTGGGCGTGCCGAGCCGCATGAACGTGGGCCAGATCCTGGAGACCCATCTGGGCTGGTGCGCGCGCATGCTGGGCTTCGAGGCCAAGACGCCGGTCTTCCGCGGCGCCGATGAGGCCGAAATTGGCGTGCTGCTCCGGCTGTCGGGACTGCGCTGGGCGGGTGACGCGCTGGCCCTGGAGGCGCAGATGGCCGAGCTCACGCCCGAGCTGATCCGCAAGATGGTGGATGATCTCAAGGCGGTCACGCCGGCGGACGAGCACACGTCGCTCGCCGAAGCCGGCATCGCGTTGCTGGAGAAGCGGGGCGTCTCCAGTGAAGTGCGGACCTTTGCGAAGTCGCTGCACGGCTTCCTGGAAAAGGCGGCCACGCAGCTGGCAGAGGATGCCCGGGCCCGGCGGGAGCAGGAAGCGGCGGTGCAGCGCGCGCTGGCCGAGGCCGGGGACAAGTCGGCGGCGAAAGCCGCCCGTGAGGCCGACAAGGCGGCCCAGGCCAGCCCGGCCGACGCGCTCAAGGCGCAGGGGATGCCGGCACTCGCGGCCATTCTCTCGGGCAAGGGTGACGCCGATGAGGCCAGCAAGGAACTGCTCCGTGCGGCCGGGTTGACCCCCGGTGGCAAGGCGCGGCTCCGTGACGGCCGCAGCGGCCAGTTCTTCGAGAGCGACGTCACCGTCGGCTCGATCTACATGCTGAAGCTGAGCCACCTCGTGGACGACAAGATCCACGCGCGGTCCATCGGGCCATACAGCCTGGTGACCCAGCAGCCGCTGGCGGGCAAGGCCCAGTTCGGCGGACAGCGGTTCGGTGAAATGGAAGTCTGGGCGCTGGAGGCCTACGGCGCCTCGCACGTGCTGCAGGAGATGCTCACCGTCAAGTCGGACGACGTGAACGGCCGCAGCCGTGTGTATGAGGCCATTGTGAAGGGACAGAACCTGCCCGAGCCCGGGATTCCGGAGTCGTTCAACGTGCTCGTGAAGGAACTGCAGGCGCTCGGGCTCAAGGTGACGCTCGGCACCACTGATGCCGGCGACGAATAAGAGGGAACCCATGATTGATTTCCGCAGCGGACGCGAGCAGAAAAGCTCGAGTTTCGACTACATCAGTATCCGCATCGCCGCCCCCGAGGAGATCCGGGGCCCACGCGACCAGAAGGAGCGCGAGCGCCTGGAACTCCAGGGGCAGCGCACCTGGTGGTCGTGGGGTGAGGTGACCAAGCCGGAGACGATCAACTATCGCTCGTTCAAGCCCGAGAAGGACGGCTTGTTCTGCGAGCGGATCTTCGGCCCGGTCAAGGACTGGGAGTGTCATTGCGGCAAGTACAAGCGCATCCGCTATCGCGGCGTGATCTGCGATCGCTGTGGCGTGGAAGTGACGCTGTCCAAGGTGCGGCGGGAGCGGATGGGCCACATCGAGCTCGCCGTGCCGGTGGCGCACATCTGGTTCTTCAAGACCCTGCCGAGCCCCATGGGCAACCTGCTGGGGATCACGCTGCGTGATCTTGAGCGGGTGCTCTACTACTCGAATTACATCGTCATCGAGCCGGGCGAGCAGGATGTGGAGCAGCTGGAGCTGCTGGACGAGGACAAGTTCCTCGAGCTCAAGGCCAAGGCCCGGGACGAGGGCGACGGCGCCTTCCGCGCCGAGATCGGCGCGCCCGCGGTGCGGCAGCTGCTGGACCGGCTGGACATCCGGAAGCTGTCGGAGGTGCTCCGTGCCGGGGTGGCCACCGAGACCAGCCAGCATCGCAAGAAGCAGATGCTCAAGCGGCTCAAGGTGATTGACGCCTTCATGGGGTCGGGCGACTCGGGCGATATCCCCAACAACCCGGCCTGGATGATCCTGGACGTGATCCCCGTGATCCCGCCCGATCTCCGGCCGCTGGTGCCGCTCGATGGTGGCCGGTTTGCCACCAGCGACCTGAACGACCTGTACCGGCGCGTGATCAACCGCAACAACCGGCTCCAGAAGCTGATCCAGCACAAGGCGCCGGAAGTGATCCTGCGGAACGAGAAGCGCATGCTGCAGGAGGCGGTGGACGCGCTGTTCGACAACGGCCGCCGGTCGAAGGCGATCCGGGGCCGCGGCAAGCGCCCCCTCAAGTCGCTGTCCGACATGCTCAAGGGCAAGCAGGGCCGGTTCCGCCAGAACCTGCTGGGCAAGCGGGTGGACTATTCCGGCCGGTCGGTGATCGTGGTCGGCCCGGAACTCCGGCTGCACCAGTGCGGCCTCCCCAAGGCCATGGCGCTGGAATTGTTCAAGCCGTTCATCATCCACAAGCTGGTGGAGAAGGGCATCGCGGAGACGGTCAAGCGCGCCAAGAAGATTGTGGAAAAGGAAAGCCCGGAAGTCTACGGCATCCTGGAAGAAATCATCCAGGACCATCCGGTGCTCCTCAACCGCGCGCCGACGCTCCACCGCCTCGGCATCCAGGCCTTCGAGCCGGTGCTGGTGGAAGGCAAGGCCATCCGGATCCACCCGCTGGTCTGCGCGGCGTTCAACGCGGACTTCGACGGTGACCAGATGGCGGTGCACGTGCCGCTGTCGTTCGAGGCGCAGCTGGAAGCGCGGCTGCTCATGATCAGCTCGAACAACATCCTCAAGCCGTCCGACGGCCGGCCGGTGGCCGAGCCGTCCCAGGACATGGTGCTCGGATCCTACTGGCTCACCAAGCTGCCGGCCGGGTTCGAGGAGGAACTGCGCAAGGCAGGGAGCAAGAGCGCCGAGGCACGCGACCGGCTCTGGAAGGATGCCCGGTACTTCGGCACGCTGGCCGAGCTGGAGATGGCGCTCCTGACCGGGTCGATCCGGCATCACTCGCCGGTGCACTTCTGGTACCAGCCGCCGCGCGAGGCGATCGAGCCGGAGCCGCGCTGGGTCCAGACCACGGTGGGCCGGGTGCTGTTCAACAGCATCCTGCCCCGGAAGGTCGTGGCCGACCTCGGCTTCCGCGATGTGGTGATGAAGAAGAAGGAACTGTCCGGCCTGGTGCTGGAGTCGTACCGCCGTGCGGGGCTGTCGGACACGGTGACGTTCCTCGACCGGCTCAAGGACTTCGGGTTCCGGTTCGCCACCACCGGTGGCGTGTCGATCGGGATCGAGGATCTCGAGATTCCGCCCGAGAAGGTGGAAATCCTGACCGAGGCGGACGCGCGGGTGAAGCGGTTCCAGCGCGCCTATAACACCGGCCAGATCACCTTTGGCGAACGCTACAACAAGGTGATCGACGCCTGGACCCACGCCAATAACGACGTGGCCGAGGCGATGGTGCAGCACCTGCGCCTGAGCCGGGGCGGGTTCAATCCCGTGTTCATGATGTTCGACTCCGGCTCGCGTGGCAGCCGGGACCAGATCCGGCAGCTGGCCGGCATGCGTGGCCTCATGGCCAAGCCGCAGAAGAAGCTCACCGGCGGCATCGGCGAAATCATCGAGAGCCCGATCCGGTCCAATTTCCGTGAAGGCCTCACGGTGCTCGAGTACTTCATCTCGACCCACGGCGCCCGCAAGGGCCTGGCCGACACGGCGCTCAAGACGGCGGACGCGGGCTACCTGACGCGCCGGCTGGTGGACGTGGCGCAGGATGTCACGATCACCGAAGAAGATTGCGGGACCATCAACGGGCTCGAGATCTCGTCCCTCAAGGAGGGCGAGGACATCATCGAGCTGCTGAAGGAGCGCATCGTCGGGAGCGTGGCGGCGGAAGACATCTTCGATCCGCATGAGCTGGACGAAGACGGCGATCCCAAGCTGCTGGTGGAAGCCGGCAAGCTGATTGACGAGGACGCGGCGGACAAGGTCGACGATTCGGGACTCGACCGGGTCAAGATCCGCAGCGTACTCACCTGCGAAGCCCGTCGCGGCGTGTGCCGCATGTGCTACGGCCGGAACCTGGCCACCATGGACATGGTGGACATGGGCGAAGCCGTCGGCATCCTGGCGGCCCAGTCCATCGGCGAGCCGGGCACGCAGCTCACGCTGCGGACGTTCCACATCGGCGGTACGTCATCGCGTATCGCGGAAGAGGCCGAGCGCCGTGCCCGTGCGGACGGCGTGGTGAAGTACACCAAGGGCCTCGAGTGGGCCGACGTGCCGGTGGAGTATGAGGACGGAACCCGGGGCAGCATCCGGGTGGCCCTCACTCGCGAGGATGAGACAGCCGAGGAAGAGGAGCGGGAAGGCATCATGGTCATGGATGCCAAGGATCCCAAGAAGATGATCAACCGCTTCCCGGTGCCGGAGGGCGCGCTCCTGCAGGTCAAGGAGGGCGATGCGGTGCTCAAGGCCGATCCGCGGTTCTCCGCGCCGGGCCAGGAGCGCGGCACCATCATCTACACCTGGGACCCGTACAACGACCCGAGCATCATCAAGAATGACGGGGCGCTGCGCTGGAAGGACCTGGTGCCGGGCGTCACGCTCCGCGAGGAGCTGGACGAAGGCACGGGGCTTCGGTCCATCGTGGTGCAGGCGGATCCGGATCGGGAGCTGCACCCCTCGATCCTGCTCTACATGCCGAACCGCAAGGACCCGCAGGAATACGCGCTGGCCGAGGGCAGCCGCATCCTGCTGGGTTCGCCGTCGGACCAGATGAGCCGCGCCATGGAGATGCCGGACAATACCAATCCATGGAGCACCAAGTTCTCGGTGGACGAGTACCCGGTCAACGAGGCGTGGCCGTCCAAGACCAAGAAGGAGAGCAAGGACAAGACGGTGTGGCTCTCGCCTCCGGTGAAGGTGCCGAAGGGCGTGACCATCACCAAGATTCCGCGCCAGGCGTACAAGACGCGCGACATCACCGGCGGCCTCCCGCGCATTGCGGAGCTGTTCGAGGCGCGGCGGCCCAAGGATCCGGCGACCATCGCCGAAGTGGACGGGCTGGTGAAGTTCGGCGAGATCAAGCGTGGTAAGCGCGAGATCTTCGTCTATCCGCCGCAGGCGGAAGGCGATCCGCCGGTCGAGCCCAAGCTGTATGAAGTGGCGGCCGGCAAGCACCTCCGGGTGCACGAGGGCGACAAGGTGCGCGCGGGCGACCGCCTCACCGAGGGCCCGGTGAATCCGCACGACATCCTGCTCATCAAGGGGCCGCGCGCGGTGCAGGAATACCTGCTGAACGAAGTGCAGGAGGTATATCGCCTGCAGGGCGTGCGCATCAGCGACAAGCACATCGGCACCATCGTGCGCCAGATGCTGCAGAAGGTGCGCGTCACCGACCCGGGCGACACCGACTTCCTGGAAGGGGAGACGGTGGACAAGATGAAGTTCAAGGAAGAGAACGAGCGGGTCGAGCGCCGCAAGGAGGGCAACACCATTGCGGAGTTCGAGCCGGTGCTCCTGGGCATCACCAAGGCGTCACTGACCACGCAGTCGTTCATCTCGGCGGCGTCGTTCCAGGAGACCACCCGGGTCTTGACCGATGCGGCCATCCGCGGGGCCAAGGACGACCTCCTCGGTCTCAAGGAGAACATCATCATCGGTCACCTCATCCCGGCCGGCAGCGGCATCTATCGGTATGCAGAGATTGATATCGAGCCGCCGGAAGGCTACGAGATGCCCGAGGTCATTCCCGAAGCCGAAGTGCCGGTGCCGGAGTTGGGCATCCCGGTGGGCGCGGGGCTGGACGAGGAGTAGTGT
>SMFG01000066.1_pt1 | contig 12347 bp, 11 predicted proteins | sample 2456131 | NCBI WGS metagenome assembly SMFG01 (sample SAMN10132612, study PRJNA489261) | soil metagenome | isolation source: day120 antibiotic-silt loam soil ammended with raw manure from dairy cow... | place: USA | collected 2015-05-01
GTGTAGGCGGTGGCCGCGGTCTCGTGCAGGCTCGCCGCGGCTGAGCTTTTGGCCGCGCTCTCCAGCAGCTCGGGCAATGATGCCGAACGATTGCTCTCGGTTGCGGCGTCGCTCCGGGAGGCGGACGAAGCGTCACGCAGCATGCGGCTCGCCGGGAGCGCGCTCGCGGCCGGTGCACGGCGTGATGCGCGCACCTACCGGCTGCTTTATCCCGTGCTGCATCGCCCGGCACTCATCACCGAGGCCGCCCGGCGCGGGGTGGACCCGGTGTTCGCGGCGGCCCTCATCCGCCAGGAATCCAACTTCACCCCGTCCGCGGTGTCCCGCGCCGGGGCACGGGGACTGATGCAGGTGATGCCGTCGGTCGGCCACAGCCTGGCGCGCGGACTGGGCTATCCGCTCTGGGACCCCGTGCTGCTGTACGAGGCCGACGTGAATCTTGAACTGGGCATGGCGCATCTGGGAGAATTGAGCCACCGTTATGACACGCCGGCCGAGATCCTTGCGGCCTACAACGCCGGGATAAGCCGGGTGGAACGGTGGAAACAGAAAACCGGCGTGGCCGATCCGGAAGTCTTCGTGGAACGGATTCCCTACGCGGAAACCCGGGACTATGTCCGTATCATTCCGCGCAATGAAGATTTCTATCGCGCCCTGTATGACTGGACGGCCGCGGAGCAGTAGGGGCGTTGTGCAGGCCGCCCCTGCCTCCCCGCGTGCCGCCCCCGAGGTACATGATGCCCCCTGGCGACAGACCCGGCGTTGACGAGAGTCCCAGCCCGCTCGACCAGTTTACCGAGCTGTTCGTGGTGCTGGACGATGAGTGGCGGATCGTGCGGCTCAATCGCGCTGCCCGCGCATATCTCACGCGGCTCGGCCTCGATCCGGGTGCGCTGCCGGGCCGGATCTTCTGGAATGAAGTTCCCGAACTGGTCGGCACGCCACTGTTCCGGGCGGCGGTACAGGCCGTGCGCGAGCAGCGGCCGGTCGAAGTCGAAGCCTACTTTCCACCGCGGCAGCGCTGGTTCGCCGCCCGCTTCCTTCCCGGCACGCCGGGACTCCGATGCTTTCTCCGCGACACCACGGCGGAGCGCGCCGCCGAGCAGGCGGCCCGCTCCAGCGCCAGCCTGGTGCAGACGGTCATCAACGGCACCGATGACGTGATCTACGCGAAGGACCTCGCGGGACGCTACGTCATGGTGAACCGCGCCCTGATCGCGATGCTGGGGCAGGACATCACCGGCAAGACCGACCGTGATGTGTTTCCCGAGCCGTTCTGGAAACAGGTCGTGGAGAACGACAGAGCGGTGCTCGAACGGTGTGAAACGCTGGTGTTCGAGGAGTCATGGGCGCCGCCTGGCGGCGAAGCCCTGCTGTTCGAAAGCAGCAAGAGCGTGCTGCGTGACGCGGCCGGTCAGGCCGCCGGCGTGCTCGGCATTTCACGCAACATCACCCAGGCCCGGCGCGACCGTCGTCGTCGGGAGCTCCTGTACGAGGCGGGTGCCCGGCTGACCGCGTCACTCGACCTCGAAGCCACCTTCGATGCCATCACCAGCCTGGTGGTGCCGGACTTTGCCGACATCTGCATGGTGGACGTGCTTGCACCCACCGGCACGGTGCAGCGGGTGCGCGTGTCGATCTCCGACCAGGTGGGGGAACGGCGGCTGGCTACACAGCTGCTCCGTCTCGCGCCCGACTACGAATGGGACGAGCATCCGATCGCCGCGGCGCTCCGCACGGCCGCGCCGGTGGTGTGCTACGATATCGCCCCAGCAACGCTGGAACGCTTTGCCCAGGACGATGCGCACCGGCAGATCCTGCATGACGCGGACTTCAGGTCATTGATCGCCGTTCCGTTCATCGCCCATCAGCGGACGCTGGGCGCAATGACGGTGGCCTACAGCGAAAGCGGCCGCCGCTACGCGCCGGAAGACGTGCCGCTGCTCCAGTCGCTCGCCGACCGCATGGCGCTGGCCATCGCCAACGCGCGGCTGTTCGGGACGGTGCAGGATGAACTCGCACAACGCTCCGAGGCGCAGGCCGGGCTCAACCGGTGGGGCAAGATCTTCGAGCATGCCGGCTGGGGGGTCGCCATCGGTGATCCCGAGACGGGGCGGTACCTGCAGGTCAATACGACCTACGCGCGGCTGCATGGCTACGAGCCGGAGGAGTTGACGGGGACGCCGATCTGGACCCTGACGGCGCCCGACCTTCGCCAGTTTGCCCGGGACGAAGCGCAGCTGGCGCTGGAAACAGGCCGAGTGGCCTATGCGTCGCGCCACCTTCGCCGGGACGGCAGCGAGTTTCCGGTACGCCTCGACCTGAGCGCGGTATCGGACGGACGCAGCCGGTTGATCGTCGCCAACCTGCAGGACGATTCCGAGCGGCAGCAGGTCGAGGAGCGGGTCCGCGAAGCCCAGAAGATGGATGCGCTGGGTCGGCTCGCCGGCGGGGTCGCGCACGATTTCAACAACATGCTCATGATCATCATGGGTTTCGCGGACTTTCTGGTGGCGGCACTGGACGAGTCGGATGTCCGGCGCAGGGACGCGGTGGAGATCCGGAAGGCCTCGGAGCGGGCGGCCGCGCTCACCCAGCAACTGCTGGTCTTCGGGCGCCGCATGCCGGTGCGCGCCAGCACGATCAGTCTCAACGAGGTGGTCACATCACTGGGCGACATGCTCCGCTCGGTGCTGGGGGAGAATATCGTGCTCCACATGACCCTGAACCCCGATCCCGGCGGTGTCCGGGTGGACCGGGGCCAGCTGGAGCAGGCGCTGCTGAACCTCACCCTGAACGCCAAGGATGCGATGCCCGGCGGCGGCCGGCTTACGGTGGCCACCAGCACCCTTTCGGTGACCGGGCATGTGCTGTCCGGTGGCGAGACCGACGTGCCCCCGGGCGAGTACGAGATCGTCGAGGTCTCGGACACGGGCCACGGGATGGATGAAGCGACCCGCGCGCGGATCTTCGAGCCGTTCTTCACCACTCGCGCGGGATCGCGCAACAGCGGCCTTGGCCTCTCCGTGGTCTACGGCATGGTGAGCCAGAACAACGGCTACGTGTGGGTGACGAGCACCCCGGGCAGCGGTTCACGTTTCACGCTCGGCTTTCCCCGCATGGCGCTGCCCGCTGTGGAGCCGGTCGCGTCGCGTGGTGCTGCGCCACCGGGACATGAAGCGGTGCTCGTGGTGGAAGACGAACGCGCGGTGCGGCTCCTGGTCCGCCGCGCCCTGGCCGAGGCCGGGTATCGCGTGATGGTGGCGAGCGATGCGGACCAGGCCCTCGAGATTCTGGCGCGCCCCGAGCCCGTCCACCTGCTGCTGAGCGACCTCGTCCTCCCGGGCATGCCGGGCGCCGAACTCGTGGCGCGAGCCGCGCGGGAGCATCCCGGCCTCGCGGTGGTGCTGATGTCGGGACACGCCGGCCCGCGGTCGGAAACCACCGCGGGCGAACTGCTGCTGACCAAACCCTTCGCCCCTTCGGATCTGATCCGGCGGGTGCGCGAGGCGCTTGACGGGAAGGCGGGATGACGGGTAGGCAGGACGGGCAGGACGGGCAGGACGGGCAAGATGCATCCCGATCCATCCAGGCCATTGCAGGGGCGGCCTGCGGCCGCCCACTGACGTCCCGATCCCACCATGCCGTCACCCCGGTGCAAACCGGGGTCCATGAGGGGCCGGGGCATGCAATGGCGCTTCGTCGTGCGACCGTAGGGGCGACGCATGCGTCGCCCCTACCAACGCCGGGTGAACTCTCATGGGTTCCCTGTCACCCCCGTGAACGCGGGACTGACCGCGCGTGCCGCCCTCCGCGCGACATGATCATGCCGGGCATGTCATCCCGAGCGAGCCTCGCAAGTAAGGGGGGCGGCAGCAGGCCGCGCCTGCAATGGCCTGGATGGATCGGGATGCATCCTGCCCAACCCGTCTTCCCGTCCTCACGTCCTCCCGCCTATGTTTGGCTACGGCGCCGCAGCGCGCCATTCAACGACCAGAGGAGCGAGAGGATGCGAGCACGGATGTTTCTCGTCGGTGCGGCACTGGTGCTGCTTGCGGCCTGCGAGCCGGACTACGGCCAGGCCAAGGCACAGCCCACCCAGATGGAGCCGATGGAATCGGTGACCGGCGGCGCGGACCCGACGGCGATGTCCGGCCGGGTCAAGGCGGCGGACGAGCCCAACATCCAGCATCCCAACGCCGACGGGAACGCTGGCCGCCCGCCTGACGGCCCGGGCGCACCGGCAGGTACCAGGGACTCGACAGCCCAGACCACCGGCGAGTGATTGACCCTTTGCGCCTGACCACACGCTCGCGCCTGCCGGACCGGCGGCGCCTGCTGATCTGGCTCTTCGTCGGGCGACTGGTGCTCGCGGTCGCGGTGCTCATCGCCGCGGGGCTGGTATGGACCCAGGCGCCGCAGGTGTCTTTTCTGGCCAGCATCGGCATCATCATCGCCCTCGTCGTCACGGCGTACGGCGTCTGGGTGGTGCGTACCCAGCCGGCCGAGCCCGGGCCGCTCTTCCTGGCGTTTCAACTCGTCGCCGATCTGGGCCTGGTGATCGCGCTGGTCCACTTTCTGGGCCCCGGCGGCGGAACCGGCCCCGCGCTCTTCGTCCTGCTGATCGCCGCGTACGCGGTGCTGCTGCCCTTCCGGTATGGGCTGGTCGCTACGCTGCTCGCGGCCGGCATCTACGTCGGGGACTCCCTGCGGCACACCGATTTTCCGGTGGCGCTGGCGCTGCAGGTCGTCGTCTTCATGCTGGTCTTTACGGTGGTGGCGGTGCTCGGGCAGCGGCTCCGGGAAGCCGGAGTGGAACAGCAGACGCTGGAGTACGAGCTGCAGCGGGTCCGCCTGGAGGCGGACGTGATCCTGCGGAACATCCACTCAGGCGTACTGACGGTCGGCAGCAGCGGCCACCTGGAATACGCCAACCCCACCGCGCAGCGGCTGCTGGGGCTCGAACGCGGCCCGGTGATCGGCGCGCCGGTCATGACCGTGGTCCGAGCACGCGCACCGGCGCTCTGGTCCGCGCTGGTCGAGGGGCTGGAGCAGGGACGCCGGGTCCAGCGCGGCGAGGCCGCGGTGAACGCCGGCAACGGCAGTCAGTTCTCGATCGGCCTCAGTACCACCACATTCCAGCAGCCGGGGCAAAGCGGCCCATCGGTGACCGCCGTCTTCACCGACATCTCGGATTCGAAGCGGTTGGCTGAACTCCAGCTCCGGGCAGAGCGGCTCGAGGCGGTGACGGCGCTGAGCGCCTCGCTGGCGCATGAGATCAAGAATCCGCTCGCCTCCATCCGGAGTTCGGTGGAACAGCTCGCCCGGAGTACCGGTGCGGGTGAGGACGAGCAGACCCTGGCCCGGCTGATCGTGCGTGAGAGCGACCGGCTCAGCCGGCTGCTGACCGAGTTCCTCGATTTCTCCCGGGTGCGCGCGACCCGCTCGGAACCGGTGGAACTGTTCGACGTGGCCCAGGCGGTGATACGGCTGGTCAAGGCGCATCCCGATCGGGCACCGAGCGCGGAACTCTCGCTCGAGGGTGGCCCGACGCTCGTGACCGGCGATGAGGACCTGCTGCACCGGACGCTGGTCAACCTCACCCTGAACGCGGTGCAGGTGGCCGGCCCCGAGCCGGTGCGCGTCACCATCGCGCTGGCCACCGTGGCCGGCGCCGAACTGCCGGCCAGCATGAACCGCAACAGTCGGGGCGTCCGGATACAGGTCCGTGACACCGGCCCGGGCATTCCGGAAGAGATTCGCAGCCGGCTCTTCGAACCGTTCGTCAGCCGCCGGTCCGGCGGCAGCGGGCTCGGCCTCGCGATCGTGCAGCGGGCGATCGAGGCCCACCGTGGGGCAATCCTTGTGGAGTCGGCGCCGGGTGCCGGCACCACCTTTACCATCTACCTGCCGGCAGGAAATGCAGGGGAGGGGTCCGCATGAGCCAGAAGCCGAGCGTCCTGATCGTGGACGACGAATCGGGCATACTCGACACGCTGCGCATTCTGTTGCGCAACGAAGGCTTCGACGTCACCACCGCGCAGGGTGGCAAGGCAGGCCTGGAGCAGATCCGCACGGGGCACCACGAGATCATCCTTACCGACGTCCGCATGCCCGGCGTGAGCGGGCTGGATATCCTGGCTGCCGCCAAGGAGCAGGATGTCATGACGCCGGTGATCCTCATGACCGCGCAGGCGGACCTCAGGAGCGCCATCGACGCGCTCAACACCGGCGCCTACTACTATATCCAGAAGCCGTTCTCCAATGACGACCTCGTGGCCATCATGCGCCGGGCCAGCGAATATCGCGCGGTCCGGGTGGAGAACAAGCAGTTGCGCCAGGAGATCCGCCGCCGGGACCGCAGCGTCATGGTGGACCGGCCGATCGGAAAATCGCGCCGATTCGTGGAGGTGCTCAAGCTGGCGGAACATGTCGCCCCCACCGATTCCACCGTGCTCATCACCGGCGAGAGCGGCACCGGCAAGGAAGTGGTCGCGCATTACGTGCACAACCTCTCCACCCGGTCGGAAGGACCGTTCCTCTCCATCAACTGCGGCGCGCTGCCCGAGAACCTGCTGGAGAGCGAGCTGTTCGGGCACGTGAAGGGCAGCTTCACCGGCGCCATCCGCGACAAGCAAGGCCTCTTTGCCGCAGCCCGGGGCGGCACCTTCTTCCTCGATGAAGTCGGCGAGATGCCGCCATCGTTGCAGGTGAAGCTGCTGCGGGTGCTCCAGGAGCGTGAGGTGATCCCGGTGGGCGCCACTGAATCCATTCCGGTGGATGTCAGGATCATCGCGGCCACCAACCGGAACCTGGAAGAAGAAATCCGCCGCGGCAACTTCCGCTCGGACCTCTTCTACCGGCTCAACGTCATTGCGCTCGACTTGCCGCCGCTCCGCGAGCGGCGGGACGACCTGCTGCTCCTGATCGAGGCCATCCTGATCCGGCTGGGCGCCGAGAACCAGTCCGAGGTCAAGGCGCTGAGTTCCGAAGCACTGGATGCCGTGGTGGTCTATGACTGGCCCGGCAACGTGCGCGAGCTGGAAAATGCGCTGGAGCACGCGGTGGTGCTGAGCCGCGGCACGGTCATCGATGGATCCTCGCTGCCGGAGCGGATCACCACCCGGCGGAAGGAACCGCTCGTGGCCGAGCGGTCATACAAGAACCCGGCGCTGGAAGTGATTGAACGCGCGTACATCATGTGGGTGCTGCAGGCGGAAGGCGGGAACAAGACCCGTGCCGCCGAGGTGCTGGGCATCGACCCCTCCACGCTCTACCGGAAGCTGAGCCGGTATGACGAACAGCCGGCCGAGGCGGTCAAGGGCGTGTGAGTGTCAGTGGAGATCCAGCGGCTTCGGGATCTCCAGCGCACCATCGGGAATTTCGGGAACATGAGCCGGGACTGCTGTTGCGGTCTCCGAATGCCGCCGGCGCCGCTCCCGAAAAAAGGCGACGGTCCGCTGCAGCCCCTCGCGAAGCTGGATGGTGGGCTCCCAGCCCAGCAACTCGCGCGCGCGGGTGATGTCGGGCTTGCGCTGGCGAGGGTCATCCTGGGGAAGCGGCTGCATGACGACAACCGTCTCCCGGCCGCACAGTTCGGCGACTTCGTGCGCCAGTTCGCGCATGGTGAATTCGACCGGATTGCCGAGATTGACCGGCTGGTTGGCTCCCTGGGTGTTCATCAGCCGCACGAGCCCTTCGACCAGGTCGCTGACAAAACAGAATGAGCGCGTCTGGCTTCCATCGCCATAGAGGGTGAGCGGCTCGCCACGCAGTGCCTGCACGATGAAGTTGGACACGACGCGGCCGTCGGCCTCCAGCATGCGCGGGCCATACGTGTTGAAGATGCGCGCGATGCGGATGTCCACCCGGTGTTCCCGATGGAAGTCCATCATCAGCGTCTCGGCCACGCGCTTGCCTTCATCGTAGCAGGACCGTGGGCCGATGGGATTGACGTTGCCCCAGTAGGATTCGGGTTGCGGGTGCACGGAAGGGTCGCCATAGACTTCGGACGTCGACGCTTGCAGGATGCGCGCGCCTTGCCGTTTCGCCAGCGTGAGCATGTTCATGGTGCCCAGCACATTGGACTTGACGGTCTTCACGGGATTGTACTGATAGTGGATCGGCGACGCGGGGCAGGCGAGATTATAGATCTGGTCAACGTCGAGCAGGAGCGGCTCCACCACGTCGTGGCGGACCAGTTCGAACCCGGGCTCGTTCAGCAGGTGCATGACATTGTCACGCCGGCCGGTGAAGAAGTTGTCCAGGCAGATGACGTGATGTCCGTCGCGCAGCAGGCGCTCGCACAAGTGGGAGCCGATGAAGCCCGCGCCCCCGGTGACCAGTATCCTCATGTTCCGAAGCTCCAATGGAGCAGGATGCCCACGTCGGATCGCCGTTGCCGGCACCGTAACGGGTGACGGGATAATCTAGCGCAAGGCATGGGCCATGCATACAGATCGGGCCCACGATTCCTCCGACCACGAGCCCTGCATGGCGGACCTGGCTCCAGGGATGACCGCGCTCGATCCTGCCGATCCGGCGGGAGCAGAAACCCTGGCCATCATGGCGGTCGCGCCGCGCTACAATGCGTGGCAATTCGACCGCATCGCACCATTTCTCGGGCAGCGGGTGCTGGAGATTGGCTCCGGCATCGGCAACATGTCGGCGCACATCGCAGCCGGCGGTCTGGAGCACCTGGTGCTCACCGATACCGATGCATGGTACCGGGAACGGCTGGATGAGAGATTCGGACACCTGCCGCGCGTGCGCGTCACCAGTCTTACCCTTCCCGATCCGACCGCCGCACGCAGCTTCGCGGACGACCGCCTGGATACGGTGATCGCGCTGAATGTGGTCGAGCACATTCCCGATGACGTGGGGGCGCTGAGGACCATGCGTGAGCTGGTGGTCGAGGACGGCCGGGTGATCATGCTGGTGCCGGCGCTCGAGAGCCTGTATGGCTCGCTGGACCGTGCGCTCGGCCATCACCGCCGCTACGCCCCCGGCACGCTGCGGCGCATGTTCCGGCAGGCCGGGCTGGAAATGCTGCACCTCTCGTGGTTCAACCGGATGGGCGCCCTCGGGTGGTGGTTCAACGCCCGCGTCCGGCGCCAGGAGCGGATTCCCACCGGCCAGCTCCGCATCTTCGATGCGCTGGTGCCGTTGCTCCGCCTGGAGCGGTGGGCGCCGCTGCCCTTCGGCCAGTCGCTCCTTGCCGTGGGAGCCAGGCATGTCGGTTGAGCTGCCTCGTCTCTCCGTCATCGTACCTGTCTATAACGAGGCGGCAACGCTCTCCCAGGTCGTGGACCGGCTGCGCGCGGTTCCGATTCCGATGGAGATCATCGCGGTGAACGACGCCTCCACGGACGGAAGCCATGCCATTCTCGACGACCTGCACGCCCGCGGACTGGTGGAGATCGTCGTGCACCAGCCGGAGAATCGTGGCAAGGGCGCGGCCTTGCGGGAGGGCATTCGCCGGGCCACCGGGGACGTGATCGTGGTGCAGGATGCGGACCTGGAGTATGACCCGATGGAGTTCGGGGCCCTGATCAGGCCTATCGTACAGGGGAAGGCGGATGCGGTCTTCGGCTCCCGGTTCCTCGCCTCCGAGCGGCGGGTCCTCTATTTCTGGCATTCGGTGGGGAACCGGTTCCTGACCCTCCTGTCCAACATGTTCACCAACCTGAACCTGACCGACATGGAAACCTGCTACAAGATGGTGCGGGCCCCGATCATGAAGTCGCTGGTGCTCACCAGTGACCGATTCGGGTTCGAGCCCGAAGTCACCGCCCGCCTGGCCCAGGCACGGGCGCGCATCTGGGAGATGCCGATCAGTTACTCCGGCCGCACCTATGAGGAAGGGAAGAAGATCGGCTGGCGCGACGGCGTCGCCGCGCTGATCCACGTCGTGCGGTTCAATGTGTTCCGCCCTCACCACGTAGATCGGGCCGAATGACCCGCGATCCTGCCTGATCTTTCCGACCCACCCACACATTGTAGGGCGGCCCGCGGGCCGCCCATGGATCACCATGGCATGCATGGGAACGCCGCCGCGGGCGTCGAAGCCGGGCGGGATTTGGGGCGGCCGCAGGCCGCCCCTGCGATATCCGGCTGGATCGCGATGCTGAAAGGGCGTCGGCGGCCGCCCCTGCGATGTCCGGCTGGATCGCGATGCCGACACCGGCACGCGGCAATTCATTCCAGCGCGCGGAAAATGGGTACATGCGCTTCCCGGTCACGACCCGAGACTGGGGCATGGGATCTTGTCACGAGCTGCACCGCCATTCCATGCGGCTTCCCGATTTCGACTATGGCAGGCCCGGCTGGTATTTCCTGACCATCTGCTGCGATCGCCGGGTCATCGATAATGGCGACTTTCCTTGGCGAGGCGCCCGCGGCCCGCTTGGGTGCGTCCGGCGCGATGGCTGTGTGCATTCGCCCTTGGGAGCCATGATTGCGGTGGAGTGGGTCCGGCTCGGTGAACGCTTCCCGTGGGCCGAACCGGGGGCCGCCGTGGTGATGCCCGATCACTTCCATGCCCTGGCCTACTTGAACTGTGGCGACGGGCTGGGTAATCCGCCCCCCGCCATGAGCGGCCTGACGGTCCCGCGCCTGGTCCAGGCGTTCAAATCCACCACCACATGGCGGGCCAAACGGGATTCCCTGACGGATCTGGTGGCAGGGCGGGGCGCTCGATTGTGGCAACGCAATTATTACGAATCCATCATTCGGGACGGGCGGCACCTCGCGGCGGTGCGGAAATACATCGCGAATAACCCCACACGTATGGTGCGCGGGATGGATCCGTGATGGGTGCGCGGGTTGGATCGGTGATGGGTGCGCGGGTTGGATCCGTGATGGGTGCGCGGGTTGGATCGGTGATTGAAGGGGCAAAGCCATGGCTTTGCCCCTTCCCATTCGAACCCACCCGCGGATTCCCGCGCGATCCCGCCCGCGGATTCCCGCGCGATCCCACCCGCGTGATGCGCGGGTTGGATCCGGACGGTGAGGGCAAAGCCATGGCTTTGCCCCTTTCCAATCCGAACCCCCCCGCGCGTTCCCGCCCCGTTCCGCATCCGCGTGATGCCACCACCGTACCGGACCCGCCTTACATCATTCCGGGGCAACCGCTTCCCGGGCTCTTGCAAAATCCCCCGAACGCCCCCGGGTGGCCGGAGTGCTGGACTCTGCACTCCATCGCTTAATTCATTTATTGATAACAACTTACCATCGCTATCCCGGCGATGGCATAGCGGTTGCCCTCCCACGCTGCCGGACGGACTCGACTCTCTCGGTGTTCGTTGTTCACGGCAGGCATCTCACTCTGGAGGTAGGGCACAATGTCGAACCGCAAGGGCTTCACGCTTATCGAGCTGCTGATCGTGGTCGTGATCATCGGCATCCTGGCAGCGATCGCGATTCCGAAGTTCGCCGCCACCAAGGACAAGGCCAAGCTGGCCTCGGTCAAGAGCGATCTCCGCAACATCGAGACCGCCGAAGAGGCGTTCTATTCTGACCAGACCCCGCCGGCTTATGGCGACCAGACTGCGCTCGCTACGGCCAAGCTGTTCACCCCGTCGGCCGGCAATGTGGCCGCGATCGCTGTGACCGCCACCGGCTACACCGCCACGGTGTCCAACGCGTCGATCACCTCAGGGTTTACCCAGTGCGTGGTTGATGTCGGCAATGGCGCCGCGAATGACGGCGAGATCGTCTGCTCGTAATCAGCATCACGACGCAGTGACGTACACGGCGCAGGGCGGCGGTCTTCGGGTCGCCGCCCTCGTCACTTCAATCCAAGGAGGACCGTTCAATGTGCGCGTTCAAAACTGACACCGAGAAGGCCCGAACGGCTGCCAGCGTTCCACTCCGCGCACACCGGGCCGGTTTCACCTTGATCGAGCTGCTGATCGTAGTGGTCATCATCGGCATCCTGGCGGCGATCGCGATCCCCAAGTTTGCTGCCACGAAGGTCCAAGCCCGGCTGGCAGAGATGCGCTCCGACCTGCACAACCTGGCTACCGCACAGGAAGCTTACACGTCGGACAACAATGTGTACTACGCCGGCGCGGTTCCGAGCGCCTTGCTGCTCTACAGTCCATCGAATGGAGTCTCGATCACGATCACTGAGGGCACGGGGTCGGGTTGGGGAGCGATTGCCTCCTCCTCCGAAACAACCAGGACGTGCGCACTCTTTGTTGGCAATGCGGCGCCGCCCGCACCGGCCACGGTCGAGGGCCAGATCGCATGCTCGCCGTAGCCCACGCCAGGCGGCCGTGACCCCCCACCGCCGCTCGCTGCGCTCCCAGTTGGTGGCCGAGCTCGTCCTGGTGGCGAGCGCGGCT
>SMFG01000091.1_pt1 | contig 11962 bp, 11 predicted proteins | sample 2456131 | NCBI WGS metagenome assembly SMFG01 (sample SAMN10132612, study PRJNA489261) | soil metagenome | isolation source: day120 antibiotic-silt loam soil ammended with raw manure from dairy cow... | place: USA | collected 2015-05-01
GAGCAGCGACAGCGCGCTGACCACGAAGCCGCACGCGTCGGTCAGCACGGCCCGCGTCACCGGGGCCACCTCGAACATGCTCAACAGGGTCCGGATGTGCCCTTGGGCAGCACGAGGCCCGACAGTCTTGGTGGCCAGATAATGAATCGTGGTGACGGTGGTGGCCCCGAGAAGCCCATCGAGGGTCCTGGCGGAGACTCGGTCCAGGAGCGCCGTCGCAGGTGCCGCATGCGGGATGCGCGCGAGAAGAACGTCGAGGATGACGTTCGTATCGAAAAGCACCCTCACCGGTGCTTCGCGACCAGATGAGCCCGGTAGTCGGCCTCATCGAGCCGAGTACCGGCCAGCGCGCCGACCAGCGACTGAACAGCGGGTGACTGCGCCACGACGCGCTGTGACGCTTCGTCCGCCGGCGCATCGAGACGCCCGAAGAAGTCGGCTACCAGCTCCGAGACCGACTTGCCCGTCCGCCGGGCGTACGCCTTGGCGCGCCGGATAAGGCGTTGCTCCAGGCGGAGGGTCAGTTTGGTCTGCATGCCATCTCCTGACGTACATGGTGTATATGTAATGTACGTCATGGATACTGGAACGCAACGCATTCGCGGCGCCGCTGCCGGCCAGCCAGGCGGCGCCTCCTCGCAATGACGTACCATCGGAATGTAGCCCTGAGCCCCAGGCCCCAACCCCTAACCCCTCAGCCCCGACCCCCAATCCGCTTTCCCGCACTTCATACCGCAGTTATACTCCAGTATGAAAACCGCCATTTCCCTCCCCGACGACCTGTTCGCTGCCGCCGAGGCCCTTGCCCAGCGCCTCGGCGTCTCCCGCAGCCGGCTGTTTGCGACGGCCGTGGCGGAATTCGTGGCCAAGCATCAGACCCGCAAAGTCACCGAGCGGCTCGATGCGGTGTATGCCGCCGAACCCAGTGCGCTTGATCCGGAGTTGCGGCGGGCCCAGCGCCGCCGCCTTCCCGCGGACCGCTGGTGATCGAGCGGGGCAGTATCTGGTGGGCCGACCTCGGCGAACCGCGGGGCTCGGAGCCCGGCTATCGGCGGCCCCTGCTCATCATCCAGGCGGATGCCTTCAACCGCAGCCGCATCCAGACCGTCATCGCCGCCGTCCTGACCAGCAACCTGCGGCTGCTGGATGCACCCGGAAATGTGCTGGTACCAGCCACAGCGTCAGGCCTCCGGCGCGACTCGGTGGCGAACGTCTCCCAGCTGATCACGGTCAACCGCGATGACTTGGAGGAACGCTCGGGACAGGTGGATGCCACGACGATGCGGCGGGTGGACGCCGGACTCCGTCTGGTGCTCGCTCTTTGACGCATTAATTCCACCTGGAAGGCCGCGATCGGGCTGCAAGGTTGCTTCGCCGCGCCTTCAGGGCGACGCGCGCGTCGCCCCTGCGGCCCGGCTCGCAATGACAACGCGGAACAGCATTCATTCCGCCCCTACATTCGCCCCACCTGCTCGCCCATAATTCCCCCATGTCTGAATACACGCTGGATCCCGAGAACTGGGACGACCTCCGCCGCCTCGGCCACCGCATGGTGGACGAGATGATGACCTACCTCGAAACCGTGCGCGAGCGGCCGGTCTGGCAACGGATGCCGGATGAGGTGCGAGCACGCCTCGGCGGCACGGCGCCTCGGCGGCCGGAGGGTGCGGAGGCGGCATACGCCGACTTCATGCGCGATGTGCTGCCATACCCCACCGGCAACATCCACCCTCGCTTCTGGGGCTGGGTGATGGGCAACGGCACGCCGCTGGGCGCACTCGCCGAGATGCTGGCGGCCACCATGAATCCCAACGTGGGCGGCGCCGACCACTCGGCCAATCTGGTGGAAGCACAGGTCGTCGAGTGGTGCAAGGAGATAACCGGCTACGCGGCCGGGGCGTCGGGCATTCTGGTCTCGGGCGGCTCGATGGCCAATCTCGTGGGCCTCGCCGTCGCGCGGAATGCGATGGCCGGCTTCGACATCCGCCGGCTCGGCGTCGCCGCGGCCCGGCGGCCAATGGTGCTGTACGGTTCGGTGGAGACCCACAGCTCGGTGCAGAAGGCAATGGAGCTGCTGGGACTGGGTGACGAGGCGTACCACCACATTCCGGTCAACGACCAATACGAGATTGACGTCGCCGCCCTGGAGTCGGCGATCGCCGAGGATCGCGCCGCTGGCCGCCAGCCATTCTGCGTTGTCGGCAACGCCGGCACCGTCAATACCGGTGCGATCGATGACCTCGCAGCGCTCGCGGCGCTGTGCCAGCGGGAGCAGCTCTGGTTCCACGTGGATGGCGCGTTCGGCGCCATCGCCGCGCTGGATCCGGAATACCGCCGGCGGCTCTCCGGCATGGAGCAGGCGGATTCGCTGGCCTTCGACCTGCATAAGTGGATGTACATGCCATATGAAGTCGGATGCGTCCTGGTGCGCCACCCCGATGCGCATCGGGAGACGTTCTCGCTGACGCCGGGATACCTGGTGCACGCCACCCGCGGCACTGCCGCCGGCGACCTCTGGTTTTCCGAGCTGGGGCCGCAGCTGTCGCGCGGATTCCGGGCGCTCAAGGTGTGGATGTCCATCAAGGAGCACGGGCTCGACCGCTACGCCCAGCTCGTGCGGCAGAACGTGGATCAGGCGCGCTACCTGGGCTCGCTGGTGGAACAGCATGAGAGGCTCGAGCTGCTGGCGCCGGTGCCGCTCAACATCGTGTGCTATCGCTATCGAGCGCCGGGGTTGAGCGAGGAGCAGCTCAATGCGCTGAACGCCGAGCTCCTGATTCAGCTGCAGGAGCAGGGGATTGCCGTGCCCTCCAATGCGACGCTGAACGGTCGCTACGCCATCCGGGTGGCCAACACCAATTACCGGAGCCGGCGCGACGACTTCGAGCTGCTGGTACGGGAGACCGTGCGGATCGGGGACGGGCTGGCGGGGGAGGCGAGTCGTAGGTCGTGGGTCGTGGGTCGTGGGTCGTAAGTCGTAGGTCGAATGCAGGGGCCGCCTGCGCTGGCCCACTGGTGTCCCGATCCCGCCATGCCGTCACCCCTGCGAAAGCGGGGAGTTCGCGGGGAATGACGCATGAGCAGGCGACGAACCGACTTGCCGTCTTTCGTCCCCAGTCCCTCGTCCCTTGTCCCTCGTCTCCCAACTCTTGACGCCCAGCGTCCGGCGCCCGACCTTCAACCCGGAGCCCAGCCTCGGCCGGCATGCCGCCGCGGCCCTCAACTCTTAACTCTTAACTCTCAACTCTCAACTCTTAACTCTTAACTCGTAACTCCCATGCGCCCACTTCTTCTTGCCGCCGCCCTCGTCGTTGTCGCCGCGCCGCTCCATGCCCAGGAGCGCGCCCGGGTTACGGTTGCCCACGCGACACCGGAACAGGTTCGGGCCGCACTCGGCACCGAACTCGCCGGCCAGAAGTTCGAGTTGCGTGAGCACAACGAAAAGCACCTTATCTTCTCGGCCAACGCCGGCAACCGGATGGAAACCGACGGGACCCAGCTCACACTGCGCTACGAACTGGAATTCCGGATGAAACCGGAGAAGGACAGCATCTCGGTCTGGCTGCAAAAGGAGACCCTGGTCGGCGAGTCCCGCGACGGACAGGAGCGCCGGCAGGAGCGGGACCCCGAGAGCAATTTCGTGACGTTCCAGGGAGTGCTGAACAACGTCAAGGCGCGCCTCGAGCAGCCGGCTGGACAGTCGTAGGTCATGAGTCATAAGTCCTAGGTCATAAGTCGTACGACTTATGACTTATGACTATATTCCGTCTTCACCCCACAACCGGAACTCCATGTCGCCCACGGCCCGCACCTGTCCGTCGTGCCATACCAGTCTGCCCGATGAGGCGCAGTTCTGCATGCATTGCGGCAAGGCCACGCCCACCGAGCCGGGCGTGCCGCCCAGGACCATGCCCACCGGCGAGTTCGAGGTGGCCAAGGTGCGACGGGTGCTGGCCGATCGCTACCGGATCGAGCGGGTAATCGGTGAAGGCGGGATGGCCACGGTCTATCTCGCCGAGGACCTCAAGCACCGGCGTCAGGTGGCCGTGAAGGTGATGCGGCCGGAGCTGGCCGCCACGCTGGGCAGCGATCGGTTCCTCCGCGAAGTGGAGATCGCTGCGCAACTGAATCACCCGAATGTTCTGCCAATGCATGATTCGGGTGATGCCGAGGGCGTGTTGTACTACGTGATGCCCTTCGTCGAGGGCGAGTCCCTGGCGGCGCGCCTCCAGCGTGAGGGCGAGCTGCCGGTGCCGGTGGCGCTCCGGATCGGCCGGGAAGTGGCTGAAGCGCTGGCCTATGCCCACAAGCGCGGCATCATCCACCGAGACATCAAGCCCGCCAATATTCTGCTCCACGAGGGCCATGCCCTGGTGGCCGACTTCGGCATTGCCCGGGCGCTCGACGCCGAGGGCGAGGCAATCACCAAGACCGGGCTCGCCATCGGGACGCCGCAGTACATGAGCCCGGAGCAGTCCACCGGTGACAAGACGGTGGATGCCCGCACCGATATCTATGCCCTCGGCGCGGTGATCTACGAGATGCTGACCGGCGAGCCGCCCTTCACCGGGCGCAGCCCGCAGGCGGTGGTGGCCCGGAGCCTGACCGAACGGCCGCGACCGCTGGCCGCCACGCGCGAGGGCCTGCCGGCCGGACTCGAGGACACGGTGAGCAAGGCGCTCTCACGCAGCGCGGCGGACCGCTATGCGACGGCCACCGACTTGGCCGAATCGCTGGCGACCGTGGAAACGGGTTCGCTCCGCGTGTCGGGGTCGTCCGTCCTGTCCGCCCCGTCCGTCCGGCCTGCCCGTCGCTGGGTGATCCCCGCCGCCGTCGCGGCGGTCGTGCTGGCCGCGGGCGCTTTCTTTCTCCTTCGCCCGCGGTCGCCGGTGGCGCCCAGTGGCGTCACCCACGTCGCGGTACTGCCATTCCAGAACCAGGGCGACAGCGCCAACAACTACATCGTCGATGGCATGACGGACGAAGTGCGCGGCAAGCTGTCGCAGGTGAATGGTCTCACGGTGATTGCCAACGCGAGTTCGTCGCAGTATCGCGGCTCGCAACTGCCGCCGACGCAGATTGCCGGAGAACTGGGTGCCCAGTACCTCCTGATGGGGCGGGTGCGCTGGGCCAGCGGCGCCGATCCCGCTTCGCGTCGCCTGCAGCTGGTGGCCGAGCTGGTGAACGGGCGCACCGGAGCTACCGACTGGCAGCAGACCTTCGATGCCGATCTTACCGACGTGTTCGCGGTGCAGGGCCAGGTGGCCGCCCGCGTGGCCGGAGCCCTCGGCGCCCAGCTCGGCGCCAAGGAGTCGGCCGACCTGGGCAAGCGCCCCACCGAGAATCCGGCCGCTTGGGATGCCTACCTCAAGGGCAGGTCCATCACCGGTGGAGATCCTGTCAGCCTGCGGCAGGCCATGGACAACTTCGAGCAGGCGGTGGCGCTCGATTCCGGATTCGCCGACGCCTGGGCGGGGCTCGCGACCGCGACCACGCGGCTCTACAGTAACGGGGCCCGCGATCCTGCCGTGGCACGGCGGGCCAGGGAGGCCGTGGATCACGCACTCAAGCTTGGGCCCGAAAATGCCGCGGCCGCCGCGGCCGCCGCGCTGTACTACAACGGCATTGCGCGCGATCCCGCGAAGAGCGTCGAATTTACTGAACGCGCCATGCAGCTGGGCCCGAATGATCCAGAAATCCTGCGGGCTGGCGCTCGTACGGACGTCAACAGTGGCAACTATGCGCGGGCAGTCGAGCGGCTGGAACGGGCACGAGAACTGGATCCGCGGAATGCGGCGGTGCTCAACTCGCTCAGCACCGACTACCTCTTCACGGGCCGTCTGCAGGAAGCAGAAGAGGTCTGCAACGCGGTCATTGCGCTCCAGCCCGACAACCTTGGCAATGACCAGCTCCTGATCAAGATCAAGCTGGCGCAGGGCGACCTGGACGGCGCGCGAGCCGCGGCCACGCGCGCCACGGCGCGCGTATCGCCACCGGTCGTTGCTGCGTACCTCGCCGGGTTTGAGGAACTCACCTACGTCCTCGATCCCGCGACGCAGGCGCTCGTCGGCCGGCTCACGCCCTCCGCGTTCGATGGCGACCGCGCCTGGTGGGGCCAGTCGCTGGCGACCTACTACTGGGACCAGGGCCAGAGGGGGCTGGCGAAAGCCTATGCCGACTCCTCGCTCGCCACTGGGCTCGCACAGATCCAGCAAGCGCAGAATGATCCGTCGCTCCTGGTGCTCTACGCTGTGGCCCTCGCGCACGCAGGTCTGGCGGATTCTGCCATCGCCACCGGGCGGCGAGCCATTGCCATGTACCGTACTGACGCCTCGGCCTCGCTGGCCTATGACGGGCTTCAGATGGTGCGGATCTACCTCGCCACCGGTCGGCTGAATGACGCGCTGGACGCACTCACCGAGCTTCGGAAACACCCGACCCCGATCACGCCGGGCTGGATGAAGCTCGATCCGATGTTCGCGCCGCTGAAGGGCAATGCGAGGTTTGAGGGAATGCTGAAGGGGTGACGGCAGGACGGGCAGGAACTTGCCCGTCTTGGCCGTCCTGCCCGCCCTGCCCGCCCTGCCCGTCGTGACGCCCCGCACGGTTTCCCAGCTCTACCTGCCCTACATTGCTCGTAACCCCTTGGGAAGAAAGGGGGAACAATGTCAGGCCGTGCAACCTGGTCAGGCGCGATATCCTTCGGCCTGGTCACCATTCCGGTCAAGCTCTTCGGAGCGACGCGATCGGAGGATGTGTCCTTTCGACTGATACACGCCGAATGCGGAACGCCCGTGGAGCGCCGCTGGTGGTGTCCGTACGATGAGGAAGAAGTTGCCTACAAGTCGCTGGTGAAGGGCTATGAATACATGAAGGGGCAATTCGTGCTCTTCAGCGACAAGGAGCTCGACAGCCTGCCGGTGCGCAGCAGGCACACCATAGACATCAGGGCGTTCGTCGCTGAGTCCGAGATGGATCCGCTCTATTTCGAGCGGACCTACTATCTGGCCCCGGACACGCGTGGCGAGAAGCCATACGCTCTGCTGCTCAGCGTGCTGGAGCAGAAACAGCTGCTCGGCATCGCGACGATCACGATCCGGAAGAAGCAGCAGCTGTGCGCCGTGCGTCCGCATGCAGGCGCCTTGTTGCTGGAAACCCTGTTCTACCCCGACGAAGTGGACCTCGAACACGGGGTGGACCTGTCCGACAGCTCCGTTGCCAAGGCGGACATCGCCCTCGCCACCCAGCTGGTCGAGATGCTCACCCGGCCGTTCGACCCGGCCGAATACGAGGATGAGTACCGCAAGGCGGTGCTCGCCATGGTCGAAGCCAAGCTCGAGGGTAAGGAAGTAGCGGCGCCGCCCGAGCGGGAGGCCACGGTGATTGATCTGCGCGAGGCGCTGAAGAGGAGTCTCAAGTCGAGCAGGACGGGCAGGACGGGCAAGGCGGGCAGGAGGGCGGTGCCCGCGCGGTCCCGTCGCCGGAAGACGCCCGCGAGCAAGGCAGGATAGCGATGGCAGGTGCCACCCAGGCTGCGGCGGTGCTCGACGCGCTGGAGCAGGCCGGCGTCAAGGCGACGCTCCGGCTCGGAAAGTTCCGCGTGGAGGTCACCAGTCTCGACCGGAAGCTCTGGCCGGACGCGCATCCTGCCGTCACCAAGCGTGGCTATCTGAAATATCTCGCGGCGGTCGCGCAACCGCTGTTGCAGCACATCAAGGACCGGCCCGTCTTCGTGGTGCGCACCCCCAACGGCGCGACCGGCACGCATTTCTTCCAGAAGCATTTCCCCGATGCCGCCGACTACGTTCGCACCCTCTCCATCTGGACCGAGGACGACGGCAAGCCCACCCGGTACCTCGTGCCGTCCAACCTGGCGACGCTCCTCTGGCTGGGCCAGCGCGCCGCAGTGGAACTGCACGTCTGGCATTCCAGTGTGGCGCGCGGCCGCGACAGTCACGGCCTCGGCACGGGGTACGCAACCTCGGCCGCGCAGCTGGAGGCGTCCCGCCTCAACTTTCCCGATTTCCTCGTCATGGATCTCGATTCCTACGTCTACTCGGGGAAGGAGAAGAAGGGCGCCGAGCCGGAACTGCACCGGAAGGGATTCGAGGCGGTACGCGACGTGGCGCTCGAGGTGCGGGAAGTCGTGACGTCGCTCGGACTCGTGCCTTTCGTCAAGACGTCGGGCAGGACCGGGCTGCACCTGTTCGTGCCTGTGCTTCGCGACTTCACCTTCGACGAAGTGCGCCACATGGCGGAGACACTGGGCTCGTTCGTCGCACGCCGGCTGCCCGGACAGGTGACGCTCGCCTGGAATGTGGAGGAGCGCGCCGGCAAGGTCTTCTTCGACTACAACCAGAATGTGCGGGGCAAGTCGCTGGCGGCAGCCTATTCGGTGCGCCGCCATCCGGCTGCAACGGTCTCGACACCAGTGACGTGGGATGAACTGCCAGAGATCTATCCCACGGACTTCACGGTTCACACGGTGCCCGACCGCCTGGCCACTGTGGGCGACCCGTGGGCAGACATCCTTGGCGCCAAGCAGGACCTGGCAGCCGCATTGGGCCTGATTCCCGCCCGCACCACGGCCTGACCGATGGCGGCCATCCAACCGATGCTGGCCGTGCTGATCGAGCCCCGGGCGTTGCCCGGGGATTGGATCTACGAGCCGAAGCTCGATGGGGTCCGGGCACTCGTGCGGCGCAACGGGAAGGTCGTCCATCTGCTCTCCCGCTCCGGCCGCCGCATGGAAGGCACCTACCCCGACGTCGTTGATGCGCTCGGCCGGGCGCTCCGGTCCGACGCGCTGGTGGATGGCGAGCTGATCGCCATCGATCCCGAGACGGGACTTTCCAGCTTCAACCGCCTGCAGTCGCGCATCCATGTGTTGCGGCCCACGCCGGCGCTGATCAAGCACGTGCCGGTCGAGCTCTGGCTCTTCGACTGCCTGCGATACAAGGACAACGACATTCGTGACTTGAACTGGCGTGAGCGCCGCAGGCGCCTGGAACAGGTTGTCAGGCCCGATGATATCGTGCGGCTCACGCCGGTACTGGAAGGCACCTTCCGCAAGCTGTACAACGCCGCCTGCCGCCGAGGCGCCGAGGGACTGATCGCCAAGCACGCATCGAGCAGCTACGAGTCAGGCCGCTCGGGCGAATGGGTCAAGCTCAAGTGCCTCAACGAGCAGGAATTCGTGGTGCTGGGCTGGACCGATCCGAAGGGCAGCCGGGAAGAACTCGGCGCCCTCCTGCTGGGCTACTACGATGGTGGTGAAATGCGCTATGCCGGGCGGGTGGGTACCGGGTTCGATGCCATGGCGCTGCATCGGCTCAAGCAGTGGCTGATGCCGCTGGGCGCTGAGCCCTCGCTCGTCGTGCAGGTGGGCTTCAGCGAATGGACCCGCGATGGCATCCTGCGGCATCCGCGCTACCTTGGCGTCCGGGACGACAAGAAGGCGGAAGAGGTGGTGAGAGAGACGGCGTGATGGCGTGAATTGCGCCGGGTCGTCACCCCTCGCTTCCGCGAGGGTGACGAAAGGGTGAGCTTCGCGTCCCTCGTCCCTCGTCCCTCGTCCCTCGTCCCTCGTCCCTCGTCCCTCGTCCCTCGTCCCTCGTTGCCCAACCTGAGCCCCACGCCCTGCGCCCTCTCTCCAATTGACGCCGCCCATCCAGCGGCCTACTCTCCGGTACATCCTCACGCATGCACGACGGCTCCAGGCGAGGCAGGATGGCGCATGTCCGACGTTCTTATCGTAGACGATGAACCGCAGGTACGCCGCTTTGCCACACGCGTACTGCGGCAGCATGGGTTTGCGACGATCGAGGCGTGTGATGGCGCCGAGGCGCTCCAATGCGTGAATCAGATGGGTCAGTTGGTGCGCCTGGTCGTCTCCGATATCGTCATGCCCGGGATCAACGGTGTGGAACTCATGGAGCGGCTCTCCACCGCCCGGCCCAACCTGCCGGTCATCCTCATGTCGGGGTACAGCCCGTTCGAGCTCGGAGAACGCGGAATCGCGGTGCCGTGCGGCATGCTCAGCAAGCCGTTTCCCCCCGAAGACCTGATCGCCGAGGTCGTCCGCTGCATTGGAGCACCTGCGGCCTGACCCCGCGAAACCTGGCTTGTGCGGCCGCGTAGGGACCGGAAGGTCTGTCATCGGTACCCGCCCAGGCATCTCACTCTCTTCCCAGTGATCTCACGCATGCGACGCTCGCTTCCATGGATTGCCGTTCCCGCCGCGCTCATCATCGGCGCGCTCATACCCCTGGGTGCCAGGACTCACACCGACGGCAAGGGGCTCTTCGAGGATGTCCGGTTCCGGATTGAAACCGGCGCCGTGGATTCGCTCTCGAGCGACGAACTCTGGGTCCGCGCGGCGCGCGGACTGGTCTCGCAGCTCGATGATCCCTACGCCGATCTCTACTCGCCGGAACAGATCGCCAGCTTCAGCCGCAACACGCTCCGGAACGATTATGCCGGCGTGGGGATGAGTATTCAGGATCAGCTCGGCACGGTCGTCGTGACGGCCACGTTTCCGGGGTCGCCCGCGCGCGTTGGCGGAGTGCAGCCAGGTGACCGCATTATCACGGTGGACAGCACCTCCACCCGCGGGCTCAAGCTGGATGAAGTCTCGGACCGCCTGATCGGAAAGCCCGGTACTGCGGTGAACGTGGTCTTCAGCCGGCCGGGCGTGACGGAGCCGATCCGCATGCGCTTCATCCGCGCGCGCATCCACGTGCCCGCGGTCCCCTATGCCATGATGCTGGACAATCATCTCGGCTACATCCCGCTGCAGCGATTCAGTGATTCCGCCGGTGTGGAAGTGGGGTCGTCCATCGCGATGCTCCGGAAGCAGGGCGCCCGCGGGTACGTCCTGGACCTTCGCGGGAATCCGGGTGGCAGTCTGCTGCAGGCGATCTCGGTCAGCGAACGGTTTCTGACGCCGGGGCAGCAGGTGGTCGCCGTGCGCTACCGGGACCGCCAGCCCGACGTCGGTGTGGCGGGCTCCTTTGCCGGCACCGGTGCGCTACGCGCTGGTGAACCGGTGGTGGTGCTGGTGGATGGCGGGGCGGCCAGCGCCGCCGAGATCGTGGCGGGTGCGCTGCAGGATCATGACCGCGCGCTGGTGGTGGGCACGACATCCTACGGCAAGGGTGTGGTGCAGAGTCTCTATCCGCTGCGCGACGGCTGGGCGCTCAAGATCACGACGGCCCGGTGGTATACGCCGAGCGGACGCAGCATCCAGCGGGACCGGGAAATCATCAATGGGCGCTATGTGCTGGTGACCCCCGACTCGCTGGAAACCGATTCGGTGCGGAAGTCCCGGCCGGCCTACAAGTCGGACAATGGGCGTGTGGTGTATGGCGGCGGCGGCATCACCCCGGACCTGGTGGTTCCGGCTGATACGATCTCCACGCCGGAGCAGCATTTCCTGCAGGCCATCGCGCCAGAGTCGCAGAAGGCGTACCGTGCGTTCTATGACGTGGCGCTGCAGATGCGGCCGGGCATCCGGCCCGGGTTCACGGTGACGGCGCCGTGGCGTGACAGTCTCTACCTGCGGCTGAGCCGGGACCGCGTACCGGTCACGCGGGCGCAATTTGACAGCGCGTCATCGCTGGTGGATCAGCTCATCGGCCAGCAGGCGGCAACGATCGCATTCGGCGATTCGGCGGCCTTCCGGCGCCGGGCGCCGGACGATGCCCAGCTGCATCGCGCCCTCGCGCTGCTGAGCACTGCCCGTGACCAGGCGCAGCTGTTTGCCGTGGCAGGCGAATAAGACGGGAAGACGAAAGGACGAGAAGTCGGCCCGCCGGGCACGACGGCACGGAGAGGTGTGTGTCATTCCGAGCGCAGCGAGGAATCTGCTATTCCGTTTCCCGACGCCGGTGAGTAGATCCCTACGGCCGCTGCGCGGCCTCGGGATGACACCCGAGAGTTATCGTCGCCTGCCCGTCCTGCC
>SMFG01000071.1_pt1 | contig 11726 bp, 11 predicted proteins | sample 2456131 | NCBI WGS metagenome assembly SMFG01 (sample SAMN10132612, study PRJNA489261) | soil metagenome | isolation source: day120 antibiotic-silt loam soil ammended with raw manure from dairy cow... | place: USA | collected 2015-05-01
CGGGCGGCAGCGCCCTGGCCGTCGATCGCGATGTCTTCTCCCGGCTGGCCGACCAGAAACTCCGGGCGCATCCGCGGATCACCGTTCGGGCGGGAGAGGTCACTTCGCTCCCGTCTCCGGGCATCATCGCCACCGGCCCGCTCACGTCCGATAACCTTGCCGGCGCCATCGCCGCGCGGGTGGGCACCGGCGCGCTGGCTTTTCACGACGCCATCGCCCCCATCGTGAGCGATGATTCCCTCGACCACGGACAGTTGTTTGCCGCCTCGCGCTACGGCAAGGGGGGCGACGACTACCTCAATGCACCGATGACGCGCGAGCAGTATGACGCGTTCATTGATGCGCTGATCGAGGGCGACCAGTTCTCCGCTCACGACTTCGACGAGGTGCCGTACTTCGAAGGCTGCATGCCCGTCGAGGAAATGGCGCGCCGGGGCCGCGACACGCCGCGCTTCGGTCCCATGAAGCCGGTGGGGCTCCCGGACCCGCGGACCGGGCGCGAAGCCCATGCGGTGCTCCAGCTCCGCCGTGAGGACGCGGCAGGCCAGATGTGGAACCTGGTCGGCTGCCAGACCCGGCTCCGCATTCCGGAACAGCGGCGGGTGTTCGCCATGGTGCCGGGACTCGGACAGGCGGAATTCCTGCGCTATGGCAGCATCCACCGGAATTCCTATCTCAACAGCCCTGCCGTGCTGGGGCCGGCGCTCACGCTGCGCGACGACCTGCGCCTTTTCTTCGCGGGGCAGCTCACCGGGGTCGAGGGCTACACCGAGTCGCTCGGCACTGGCCTCCTCGCCGGCATCAACCTGGCGCGCGCGCTCGACGGGCAGCCGGCCCTGGTGCCGCCGCCCACCACCATGCTGGGCGGGCTCTACCGCTACCTCCGCGACGCCGACCCGGGGCACTTCCAGCCCATGAACGCCAACTTCGGCCTGGTGGATCCGCTGCCAGGCAAGGTGCGCAAGGATCGGAAGCGGGAACTGCTCGCCGAGCGTGCCCTCACCGACTTCCGTGCGTGGAAGGCGGCGTTGTGAAAGCGCAAGCGGAGCCCAGGCCGGAAGTCGTGGAGTTCCTGCTGCACCTGGAGAAGGAACGCCAGCGGAGCCCGAATACGGTCTCGGCATATCGTCGGGACCTGGCGCAATTCCAGGAATTCTGCGATCGCCACTATGGCGACTGGTCCTGGGCCACGGTGGACCGGCTGGGCATCCGCGGGTTCCTGGCCGACCTGCAGCGACGGGGGCTCGCCAAACGCTCCGCCGCGCGGGGGCTGAGCGCAGTCCGGAGTCTCTACCGGTATCTTGCAGACCACCACGGCGTGGTGAACCCGGCGCCGCGCTCGGCGCGGGTACCCAAGCTCGACAAGCGGCTGCCGGGATACCTGGAGAAGGGGCAAGCCGCACAGCTCTTTGAATACGCCGAATCGCGCGCCGAGGGCGACGATTTCGAGGCAGTACGTGACCTCGCCATGCTGGAACTTTTCTATTCCACGGGCATGCGGCTGTCGGAACTGGCGGGGCTCGATATCCGCGCGCTGGACCTGATTTCCGACCAGGTGCGGGTGCTGGGCAAGGGCCGGAAGGAGCGCATCATCCCGGTGGGATCCAAGGCGGTTCTGGCGCTGCGGCGCTATCTCGCGCTGCGCGAAGAACCGGCACGCAAGCGCACTGCGGAGCGCCAGGCGGTGTTTCTCAGCCGGCGCGGCCAGCGCCTGTCAGGCCGCAGCATCCAGCGGGCCATGCACCGGCTGCTGGATGGCGTGGGCGGAACCGGCCTGCGAGTGCATTCCCTGCGGCACAGTTTTGCGACCCACATGCTGGACGCGGGCGCGGACCTGCGCGCGGTGCAGGAGCTGCTGGGACACGCGTCGCTCAGCACGACGCAGATCTACACGCATACCAGCGTCGAACGCTTGAAGAAGGTTTACCAGCAGGCGCACCCGCGAGCCGGGTGAGCGGAGCACTCATGCAGGAATTTCACGGCACGACGATCATCGCGGTCCGGAAGAACGGGCGCGTGGCCCTCGGCGGCGACGGCCAGGTCACCATCGGCGACACGGTGATGAAGGCGCATTCAGTCAAGGTGCGGACCCTCAAGAGCGGCCGGGTGCTGGCCGGCTTCGCCGGGTCGGTCGCGGATGCGCTCACGCTCTTCGAGAAGTTCGAGGAGAAACTGGATCGCTATCCCGGCAACCTCCCGCGCGCGGCGGTCGAACTGGCCAAGGATTGGCGCAGCGACCGCATCCTGCGGCGGCTGGATGCGCTGCTGGTGCTGGCGGATACGGAACACAGCTTCGTGGTGAGCGGCAGCGGCGAACTGATCGAGCCGGATGACGGCATCGCCGCCATCGGCTCGGGCGGGAATTTTGCGCTGGCGGCGGCGCGCGCGCTCCAGCCGGTGGATTCGCTCGATCCCCGCGAGATTGTGCAGCGCGCGCTCGAGATCGCTGCGGATATCTGTGTGTATACCAACCGGAATATCACGGTGCTGGAGCTGGGCGCGGAGAGCTGAGAGCTCGCCATGCATCGTCATTGCGACCCTCGGAGGGGCGAAGCAACCGGGTCGCCAGCAGATCAATGCACGGCTACCCGATTGCTTCGTCGGAGGCTCACGGCGACGCAGGCGTCGCCCGTGCGCTTCCTCCTCGCAATGACGTGCTTGACCCACGTCCCACGTCCCACGACCCACGACCCACGACCCTGAGCCATGACCAATATTCCGATTGATCCCACCGTCGCAACTCCCGAGCCCGCGCCCTGGCTTGAAGAACTGCCGCCCCGCCAGATCGTGGCGGAGCTGGATCGTTATATCGTGGGGCAGGACGCAGCCAAGCGCGCGGTGGCGATCGCCGTGCGCAACCGGTGGCGCCGGGCGCAGACGCCCGAGGAAATCCGGGATGAAATCACGCCCTACAACATCATCATGATCGGTCCCACCGGCGTGGGAAAGACCGAGGTGGCCCGGCGGCTGGCCCGCCTGGCCGGCGCGCCATTCCTCAAGGTGGAAGCGTCCAAGTTCACCGAAGTGGGGTACGTGGGCCGGGATGCCGAATCCATGGTGCGGGACCTGGTGGACTCGGCGATCAACATGGTGCGGGGCGAGCGGGAAGACGAAGTCTATCCCCAGGCGGAGGCGCGCGCCGAAGAGCGGCTGCTGGACCTCCTGCTGCCGGCCCCGCCGGACGCGGTTTCGGCCCGGCCCGAGAGCGAGGGGTTCGTGGTCACGCCGGGCGGCACGGCCAAGCGGCCGGAGGCCGACAGCCGGGAGCGCACCCGTGAGAAGCTTCGCCAGCTGCTGCTGGACGGCAAGCTGGACGAACGCAAGGTGGACATCGAGGTGGTGCCGCAGAACTATCCCATGTTCGACATGATGCCGCAGGGGATGGAAGGCGTGGACATCAATTTTACCGAGATGCTGCAGGACATGGTGCCGCGCCGCACCAAGCGCCGCACGCTTGCCGTACCCGAAGCGCGCCGCGTGCTTGTGGATGAAGAGCTCAAGAAACTGGTGGACATGGACGACGTGGTGAACGAGTCGCTCGACCGGGTCGAGAACCACGGCATCATCTTCATAGACGAAATCGACAAGATCGCGGGCGAGCGCTCCCAGGCCGGCCCCGACGTCTCGCGCGAGGGGGTGCAGCGGGACCTGCTGCCGATTGTCGAAGGATCCACGGTGCAGACCCGCTACGGCTACGTGCGCAGCGACCACATCCTCTTCATCGCTGCCGGTGCCTTCCACGTCTCCAAGCCCTCCGATCTCATTCCGGAGCTGCAGGGGCGCTTCCCCATCCGCGTGGAGCTGACCCCGCTCACCGAGGCGGACTTCGTGCGCATCATGACCGAACCGGAGAACGCGCTCACCCGGCAGTACCAGGCCCTGGTGGCCGCCGAAGGGGCGGAACTGATCTTCACCGATGACGCGATCGTGGAGATTGCCCGGCTGGCCTTCATGGCCAATGACCGGATGGAGAACATCGGCGCCCGCCGGCTCCACACCGTCATGGCCACGCTCATGGAAGACACGCTCTTCGACCTGCCGGAGCTGACGGAGCGGAAGATCGTCTTCGACGGCGCGCGGGTGCGCGAGCGCCTGGTGGCCGTGGTGGGGGATGATGATCTGCGGCGATATATTCTGTAGGGGCACGGCATGCCGTGCCCCTACGGTCGCGTGACGAAGCGCCATTGTTCACCCCAGTCCCTCATGGACCCCCGCGTTCGCGGGGGTGACGATCGGGCGAATTTCACGACTCACGACTCACGACCCACGACCCGTCACTTGTACAGCACCCCGTATAACACCAAGCCCCGCTGCACCGCCGCTGCGATCACTTCCGCTTCGAAATACGGCATGGCACCGACTCGGCCCTTGAGCGATGCCAGCGCGGTGGCGGGGTTGTCGCTGGGCGAAAGCCCTTCCATCCGCTTCAGGAATCCGGTCGCGATGGCCTCTTCCACCCACGGCTTGGTCTCCACGGTTGCCTTGGTGACCGTCACCCGCGCGATCTTCCCGGCCGGCGTCATGGCGAGCGCCACCTCCACCGGCCCATGCACAGTGTTGGCCTGCGGAAACAGCACCGCTCCCGCGTCCCGGCCATCTGCGCCTTTCCCGATGTAGAACTGCACGTCCGGGTCATCCGGGGTGTAGTCCACCGAGGCCCGGATGGTGGCCAGGTCTTTCTTCCCGACGGTGACCGAACGAAGGAAGAACCGCTGGGCGCCACTCAGACTCTGCCGGATGGCATCAGCGTGCTCCACCAGCTTGACCACCGGTGTCGGATGGGCGGCTCCTGCCAGGAGCAGCGGGGCGGCCAGGGCCGCGGCAACGATCCAGCTTCTTGTCATGATGAATGTCCTCCTTCAAGGCGCGATGCGGGCCGGCTTACGGCGCGCAGCGTGCCGAACAGAATGATCAGGTAGATGAGGGCCATGCCCCAGCCGGAGGCGATGGTGAGCCACGAAAAGCCGTCGATACCGGCCTTCATGAGCCACTGGCCCGCAAAATCCAGCGCGCCGAACCCGAACGCCCCGGTAATCACCGTGTTGCGGAAACCGGCACCCCAGTCCAGGCCCAGCACGATGAGCACCTGCAGGGCTGCCACCAGCGCATAGATCATGATGTGGATGTGGCTGTCCTGGATGAGCAGTTGGGTGTCCACCGTGTGCTTCATTTCCGGCACCGTGCTCAGGTCCAGCGGCTGGGTACGGGACTGGCTCTCCATCGGCATGGCGTTCTCGGACATTGCCGGCGCCGGCACGTAGGTCGCCTCGACCGCCGATGGCGTGAGCCCCGCCCAGGTTTTCACCATGAAGAAGGCAAAGACGTAGGCATAGCCCAGCATCAGCAGGTACAGCACCGCGCCCAGCTTGACCGAGCGATCGCAGTCGCGCAGGCGATACAATCCCATGGTCGGCTCCCTCAGAAAGTGGTGACCGCCTGCAGGCGGACCTCGGTGCCCCACTGGCTCACCCCGTTGGACGTCGCGAAGACGGGGAGCGTCGAATGGTTGAGCCGCGCCTCGACGCGCAGCTGGAGCCGGGGAATGCGGAACGTCGTGTGTTCCACGTTCGCGAACATGCCGTCGCGTCCCACGCCCATCGAGAAAAGTGGCGCGAGCGTGTATGACGTAAGTGTCTGCGCCACACCGGTGCGGGCCCCATCCGCGTCGCGGAAGACCTCCGCGCGCGCCACGATGCCCACATGGCTGGTGAACTGATGCAGCAGCGTCAGCATGGCACCGGACCAGGTGGCGTCTCCTCCATCAGGCATGATCGTGCGGTCGCCACCGTAATTGGCCTCGCCTGCCATGATCCAGTCCCAGCTGGGTTGCCATGCGTAGTCCGCGTTCAGCAGGAAGCGGTTGTGGGTGGCGCCTGGCTCGCCTTCGGCGCCATAGAGGCCGCTGACGCCGAGGCTCAGCCCCGTGGCGGGCAGGAGACCGGCGCGGGCGCCGACCGTCTTGCCATGGTTCTCATCGGGACCGTCATCCCACCCGTTGAAGAGAAAGCCCTGCAGCTCGAGGCGCGGCGTCGCACTCCATGAACCCATGAGCCCCAGCAGCTTGACCGGCCGGGCCAGTTCGAAGTTGTAGCTGGGGCTCGCGAGAAACTGGAGCGGCTCGTCGTCCCGCTCGAAGCCGATCGGAAGGTCCACCTTGCCCAGCGTGAATGACACCGCCGAGGCGCCGGGGATGCTGGTGGAGATGAGAAGGTTGTCGATTTCGGTTTCGGTGGCGGCGTCATCACTTTCATCGCTCACCGCCGTCGTGAGCTGGCCATAGACGTAGGTGTAGTCACCCAGCTCACGGAACAGTCCCACCGCGAGCTTGCCCGCGCCAAAGCTGTTGTCCCGCGTCCGTGCGTCGTACTGATATCCCGCCACGCCGAACCCCGTGACGCTGAGCTCCCCCGCGCTCGTGGCGCTGCCAGGCGCGCCGCCCTCGAGTGAAATCGGGACGTCCCCGGTCTTGCCGCCGGTGGTGTCCTGCGCGTGGAGTGACATGGGGTGGATGAACACCAGCGCGAGCAGACTCGCGCCGATGCCGGCCATTCCGGCTTTCGCCATCATGAATCCTGCCTCCTGAGATCTGAGATGTCTGACCGGCACCGCGTTCAGCGGGCCGTGCGGTCAATGCGACGTTCTCAGGCGCAGCGAGGAGGAGGCGGGACCGGGGGAAGACCGGGGGTGGTGCGGAGCATCGGGGCACGATGCTGCCCGGTCCGCTGTGCCATGGGTTCCGCGAGCGCCACCGTGGAGCTCGCGGGGTACATCATGGCAGCCGTCAGGGCATGGACGACCGATGTGAGTGGTGCGGGAACGTGGTGGCCAGTGCAAGGCAGTGATGCCGGCGCCGATGGGGCGGAGCCGTGGCCCGGTCCGTCGTGGTGCATGGGCCCATTCGAGCCCGACATGTGCTGCAGGTGCGCGTGATTGGCACACAGCAGGATGCACGGCAAGGCCGGTGTCGCGGCCACCAGGCCCGCGAGCACGCAGCACAGACCCGAAAGCCGACGAAACCGTGCCAGGCGCAACATGGGATGGAAGGTATAGCGGCCGGAGGAGAGTCGAAAGTCACGGGTCAACGGTCAACGGTCGACGGTCATCAAAGGTGTGTCACCCTGAGGGAGCGTAGCGACCGAAGGGGCCGAAGCGTCGCATGAGGTCTGGTCCCTTCGCTGCGCTCAGGGTGACAACATGGACGCGCATACGACCCACGTCCCTCGTCCCTCGCCTTACGCCCTACGTCCCACGACTGTATCCTCAGATACCAGTCACCTGGATGGCCGGATCGCCATGCCGCGCGACCTCCTTCCCCGCGTCCGCGAGGCGCTCGCCCAGCTGTACACGGTCGAGCGGGAAGTCGGTCACGGGGCGGCAGCCAGGGTCTATTTCGCCGTGGACCGGACCGGCCGCGAGGTCGCGCTCAAGGTGTTGCACCCCGAACTCCAGGTCAGCATCGAGGCTGATCGCTTCCTGCGGGAGATCCGCCTCGCCTCGGGCATCCAGCATCCGCATATCGCGGGCATTCTCGACTGGGGCAAGCGGGACTGGGTCATCTATTATGTGATGCCGTTCATTCAGGGAGCGACGCTCCGCACCTGCCTGCAGAGCGTCCGCCACCTGCCCATCCGCGACACCATCCGGGTCGGGGCGGAGTTGCTGGATGCGCTCGAATCGGCCCATGCCCACCGGGTGGTGCACCGCGATGTGAAGCCGGATAACCTGATCGTCTCGCCGATCGGGATCGTGCTGCTGGATTTCGGGATTGCCCGGGCCATCGAGGCTTCGGCCACCGACCGGATCACCCGCTCCGGTGTCGCCGTGGGCACGGCGGCCTACATGAGCCCCGAACAGGCCCGCGCCGATCCAGTCATGGATCCGAGATCCGACCTCTACTCCACTGCCTGCGTGCTTTTCGAATGTCTGGCCGGACGGCCCCCTTTCAACAGCCTCAACGAGGCATTACTGGTGCGGGAGCAGCTGGAATTGCCGGCGCCCGATGTCCGGGCGTTCCGGAGCGACACCCCAGCACCCCTGGCCGATGCGATCGCCCGGGCACTCCGGAAGGCGCCGGGCGAGCGCTGGCAGACGGCGGCGGCGATGCGGGAAGCACTGGAGGGCGGTCGTGAGTCGTGAGTCGTGAGTCGTGGGTCGTGAGTCGTGAGTCGTGAGTCGTGAACTCCCGACTCGAGATTATCGACCCAAGACCCAAGACCCAAGACCCATGACCCATGACCCAGGACCCAGGACCCATGACCCTCCTTGTTCCTCTTCCCGCGCCGGACTAGGATTCTCAACCTCAGCCCCGGTGCCGGCATGCCCAAGCGCGATTTCCTCTCCATTCCCGATTTTTCCCGTCCCGAACTGATCCAGCTTTTTGATCTGGCCGCCCGCATGAAGCGCGGGGACTACGCCGAGCGGCCTCTTGCCGGCAAGACCCTCGGCATGATCTTCACCAAGAGCTCCACCCGGACCCGGGTGTCGTTCGAAGTGGGTGCGGCGCAGCTGGGCGGGCGGGGGATTTTCCTGAGCAGCCGGGACATCCAGCTGGGCCGGGGAGAACCAATCAAGGACACCGCCCGGGTGCTATCCCGCTACCTCGACATGATCATGATCCGCACCTTTGCCCACGCGGACGTCGAGGAACTGGCCCGTCATGCTTCGGTGCCGGTGATCAACGGGCTGACCGACCTGCTGCACCCCTGCCAGATTCTGGCGGACCTGCTCACGGTCCGGGAGAACCTGGGGAGCTGGGACGGACGGACCATCGCCTGGGTCGGCGACGGCAACAACATGGCCCACAGCTGGATCAACGCGGCCGGCGTCCTGGGGTTCGAGCTGAGGCTGGCCTGTCCCGCGGGGTACGATCCCGATCCCGCCATCCTCGCGCGGAGCCAGGCCTTGGCGGCGATCTCGGTGCACCGTGATCCGCGCGCGGCGGTCCGCGGGGCCCACGTGGTCAACACCGACGTCTGGGCCTCCATGGGCCAGGAGGAGGAGCAGAAGGAGCGGGCGCGCGCCTTTGCCGGGTTCTGCGTGGACGACTCGCTCATGGCGCTGGCGGCAAAGGATGCCATCTTTCTGCACTGCCTCCCGGCCCACCGGGGAGAGGAAGTGACCGATGCCGTGATCGAGGGGCCGCAATCCCGGGTCTTCGATGAAGCGGAAAACCGCCTGCATGCGCAGAAGGCGCTGATGGCGATGCTGGTCGTGAGTTAAGAGTTGAGAGTTGAGAGCATGGACTCTAGACGCTCGACGCTCGCCGCTCATCCTGAACTCTTAACTCTCAACTCTCAACTCTTAACGCTCAACTCCTGACCCATGACCCAACTCCTTCACACTCCCCTCCACGCCGCCCACATTGCCCTCGGCGCCAAGATGGTGCCCTTCGCCGGCTATGAGATGCCCGTGCAATATCCCACCGGCATCACCGCCGAGCACCAGGCCGTGCGGACCGGCGTGGGAATCTTTGACGTCTCCCACATGGGAGAATTCGAGGTCACCGGTCCCGACCGGAATGCCTTTGTCAACCGGGTGACCTGCAACGACGTGGCCGCGCTGCCATCCGGAGGCGTGCAGTATTCCGCGATCCTCACCCGCGAGGGCACGTTCGTGGATGATTGCACCGTCTATCGCTTCGACGACAAGCTCATGATCGTCGTCAACGCGTCGAACCGGGAGAAGGCGTGGAAACACATCGTGAACCTGAAGGCCGGGGCCAACGTACGCCTGCGGGACATCTCCGATGAGATCGGCCTGCTCGCGCTGCAGGGCCCCAGGGCGCAGGCCACCCTGCAGCCGCTGACCGAGATCAAGCTCGACCGGGTCGAGTATTACCATTTCACCACCGGGCGGGTGGCTGGCGTGGACTGCTTCGTTTCCCGCACCGGATATACCGGTGAAGACGGCTTCGAGCTGTACTGCCGGGCGTCGGACACCGAGACGCTGTGGGCCGCGCTCACCGGCGCCGGCGCCACGCCCATCGGGCTGGGCGCCCGCGATTCGCTCCGGCTGGAAATGGCCTACGCGCTCTACGGCAACGAGATTGACGATACCATCACGCCGCTCGAGGCGGGCCTTGGCTGGATCGTGAAGCTCGACAAGGGCGCGCCGTTCACCGGCGCCGAGGCACTGCGGGCGCAGAAGGAGCGCGGCGTCACCCGGCGCATGGTGGGTTTCAGGACCGAGGGCCGCGCCTTCCCGCGTCACGGCTATCCCGTGTACTTCGACGGCCGTCAGGTGGATATCGTCCGGAGCGGCACCGTGAGTCCGTCACTGGGTTACGGTGTCGGTACCACCTACCTGCCCGCCGGCAACACCAAGGCGGGGACGAAATTCGAGATCGAGATCCGCGGCCAGAAGGTTCCCGCCGAAGTCGTGAGCCGGCCTTTCTACACCAAGGGCTCGGTGCACAAGGCCAGGTAGACTCGTGCGGATCGCGGTGCTCACCATCTCGGATGCATGCAGCCGGGGCGAACGGGAAGATCGCTCCGGCCCCGCCATCGCCGGCTGGGCGCGCGAGCGCGAGTATGACGTCGTGGCGCAGGAGCTGGTGCCGGATGAGCCGGAGCAGATTGCCGCGTGGCTCATCCGCTGGGCCGATGATGATGTGGCGGACGTCATCCTCACCACCGGCGGCACCGGCCTCGCGCCGCGTGATCTGACGCCCGAAGCCACCCGCCCGATTCTCACCAGGGAAGCGCCCGGCATCGCCGAGGCGATTCGTCTCACGAATTATCCGAAGGTGCCGTACGCCGTGCTTTCCCGCGGCGTGGCCGGCATGCGCGCGGGGACGCTCATCGTCAACCTGCCTGGCAGTCCCAATGGCGTCCGCGACGGGCTCAATGTGCTCGCGGGATTGCTGGAGCATGCGGTGGGGCTGGTGCGGGGGGAGGCAGGCGGGGAGCACGGGGCGGCAGGAGGCTAAGAGCGTTCCGCGTGCCATGACAGTCTTGAGAATTCTCATTCCGTCTCAAGAATTCTTGAGAAAAATTGAGAATAATCCCGCGCCGCGCCCGCCTTCGTTCTGCCAAGTCCCAGCCATCCAACAGGTTAACAATTCTGCTCCAGGCGGCACACGGCGTGCCTTGACCGGTGGGTATTCTCCCACCGGAGCCGGCCGTGGTCACGCATCTTTCCGTCGTCTGCACGCAACGCCTTGTCGGTCTTCTGTCGTCGGTCGTCGCTCTCCTTTGTCTGCCCCATGGCGCCTCCGCCCAGGTCATGCAGCCGATGTGCGTATCCGGGTGCATCGTCTATCAGGTGGATGTCTCGCCGAACGGAAAGCTGGTCACGTGGCCGGCCAATACCGGCGGCCACACAGCGAACTTCACCGTCCTGAACCAGGGGACGCATGCGGATGAGTACAGTCTGTCGTGCGGCCATGCCGGGACGGTGAGTTCGTGCAGCGCCTCCACGTATGACATCGTGCTGGCGGGCGGTGCCAAGACCACCGTGACCGTGACTTACGCCGTGGGCAGCGCCGGGTCCGGCACCGTGACGCTGACGGCGACCGGCTCCGGGTCGCCGGTCGCCCAGGATGTGGGCTACTACACCGTGTCTGCAGCCGGCGCACCCGCGATCGCCCTGACACCTGGCAGCGGTGCCACCGTCGCAGTCCACAATCGCCAGCCGATCATCCGCGCGTATTTCACGCCGGGCGCGGGCGATCAGCTTGACACCGCGTCCACCGTGCTCACCTGGCGGGGCGACACCGTGACGCCGCT
>SMFG01000150.1_pt1 | contig 11722 bp, 10 predicted proteins | sample 2456131 | NCBI WGS metagenome assembly SMFG01 (sample SAMN10132612, study PRJNA489261) | soil metagenome | isolation source: day120 antibiotic-silt loam soil ammended with raw manure from dairy cow... | place: USA | collected 2015-05-01
ATCGTCGCCACCAGAATGAACGCGCTGAATACCATCGCCATGCCGCGGCGGTCCATGACCCAGGAGAGGCTCCGGTCATACCCCGACGCCGTATGTTCCCAGGCGCGCTCGGTGGCCGTGAAGAACCGGCCATGCTTCTCGGTGCCGGTGTGGGGCTTGAGCCAGCGGCTGCAGAGCATGGGCGTGAGCGTGAGCGAGACGAAGCCCGAGACCAGGATCGCGACACCGATGGTCACCGCGAATTCGTGGAACAGCCGCCCGACCAGTCCGCCCAGGAAGAGCACCGGGATGAAGACCGCCACCAGCGAGATCGTCATCGACAGGATGGTGAAGCCGATTTCCCTGCTGCCCTTGAGCGCCGCCTCCATCACGCCCTCGCCCCGCTCGATGTGCCGCACGATGTTCTCGAGCATGACGATGGCGTCGTCCACCACGAACCCCACGCAGAGCGTCAGCGCCATGAGCGAGAGGTTGTCGAGACTGTAGTTCAGCAGGTACATCACGGCAAAGGTGCCCACCAGCGACATGGGCAACGCCAGGCTGGGGATGATGGTGGCGCGGATATTCCGGAGAAAGAGGAAGATCACCATCACCACGAGGCAGAGCGTGATGAAGAGCGTCACCTTCACGTCCGAGACCGACTCCTGGATGGAGACCGACCGGTCATAGAGCGTCTGGATGTCCACCGACGGCGGAAGCTCGGGCTTGATGCGATCGAGCTCCGCCATGACCCGCTGTGTCGATCACCCGGCCCAGGTCCTGGAGCCGGACCGGCGCGCCGTCGCGGAACGCTACGATGAGCCGGCCGAAGTCGGCCGCATCATCGAGCTGGCCCTGCGACTCCACCGAGTACGCCTTGTCGGTGCCCCAGAGGATGCCGGTGGGGAGATTCGCGTTGCCGTTCTGAACCGCCCGGGAAACTTCGTCGATCCCGATATTGCGGAGCGCCAGCTGCTGCGGATCGAGCTGGATCCGCACCGCGTACTTCTGCGACCCGTAAACCTGCACCTGCGCCACGCCGTCAATGGTGGAGAGGTGCTGGGCGAGGGTCGTCTGCGCGTATTCGTCGAGCTGCTGCAGGGGCAGCGTGCTGGTGCGGAGTGCCAGGTAGAGGATGGCGCTCGCCGACGGATCGACCTTGCGGAAGCTGGGCGGCAGGATGTCCTGCGGCAGCCGGCGGAGCGTCTGGGAGATGGCCGCCTGCACGTCCTGCGCGGCGGCGTCCACGTTCCGGCTGAGGGTGAACTGCAGCGTGATGGAGGTCGTGCCCTGCCCGCTGCTCGATGTCATCGCGTCGAGGCCGGCGATGGTGGAGAAGGTCTTCTCCAGCGGTGTTGCGACCGACGAGGCCATCGTTTCCGGGCTCGCACCCGGCAGGCTGGCGCTCACATTGATGGTGGGGTAGTCCACCGACGGCAGGTCGCTCACCGGCAACAGCCGGTACGCCACGATCCCGAACAGCAGAATGCCGACCATGACCAGCGTGGTCATGACCGGACGACGGATGAAGAGTCCCGCGATATTCATGCGCCCTCCCTCGGGCCCGGAGCCGCCGGCGTCCGGATCTGCACCTTGGCGCCATCGTTGAGCCGGATCTGGCCGTCCGTCACCACGCGTTCGCCAGGCTTGAGCTCGGCGGTGACGACCGCCAGGCTGTCGTTGGTCCGCTGCACCACGACCGGCACGGTGGCCGCCGTGCTGTCAGCCTTCACCACGAACACGAATGACCCCGACTGGCCGGCGACCACGGCCGGCGCCGGCACGGTGAGCGCGCTGTCCTGGATATAGAGCCGGATGCGCACGTTCACAAATTCGCCCGGCCAGAGCAGTCCATCCTCATTCGGGAAGCTGGCCTTGAGCAGGATCGTTCCGGTGGTGGTGTCTACTGCGTTGTCAATGAAGTCGAGTGTCCCCACACTGGCATCGCCACCCGCGGTCGGTTCGACCCGCACCGGCAGCCGCTGCCCGTGCCGCCGCTGCAGTTCGGCGAGGTTGCCCGCGGGAACCGCAAAGCGTGCGAGGATGGGCCGGATCTGGTTGATCGTCACCAGCGGCGACGGATCCGATGCCCGGACCAGGTTGCCCTCGCGTACCAAGAGACTGCCGGTGCGCCCGCTGATCGGCGCGCGGATGGTGGCGTATTGCAGGTTGAGCCGGGCCTCATCCACCGCCGCCTGGCTCGCGGCCAGCGTCGCCTGGGCGGCGAGGGCATCGGTATTGGCCTGGTCGCTCTGCTGCGTGGTCACGAATTCCTTCTGGGCCAGCGTGGCATAGCGCCGGGCCTGCTGGTCGGCCTGCTCCGCACGTGCCCTGGCGCCGGCCAGATTGGCCTGGGCCTGCTGCAGCGCCGCGCGGAACGGACGGGGATCGACCTCGAACAGAACCTGCCCCTTCTGCACGTTGTCGCCCTCGTGGAAGGCGACATGCATGATCTGTCCAGTCACCTGTGGAGCCACCGCCACTGTCTGCATCGGCTCGACGGTGCCCGTAGCCGAGAGTTCGTACGGCACCGGCCCCTGCTTCACGACGCCAACCATCACCGGTGTCGGTGGTGGCGCGGGCAGCTTCGCGTCGCCGCACGCGGCAACCAGAAGGGCAAGGCAGGCAAGCAGCGAAACGCGTGTGGATGAATCAGTCATTGCCGGGGGCCGTGGAAGTCGTGTCGGGGGTGAGCCTGAGTGTGCTGCCGCCCGTGGGGTCGAGCACGCCGGCGTCATGTGCCAGCTGCGCGAGTGAGACGTTCCACTCGAGCCGAGCCTGGATCCGCTGGGCGCGCGCGCCCGCCAGTGAACTCTGCGCCGCGAGCAGGTCCAGGACCGAGCCGACGCCTTCCTTGTATCGGGCCAGCGCCACCTCGGTGGACTGCTCCGCGCTGGCCAGCAGGTCGTCAGCGGTGTGCACCCGTCTGGTGGCGGTCTGGAGCGTGTAGTACGAACTGAAGACCTGGTAGATCACCTGCTGGCGGAGCGTGGCAGTGCGCGCCTGTGCTGCTTCGGCGGCATACCGCGCTCCCTGGAGATCGTATCGCCGGGAGAAGCCGCTGAAAATCGGGATGCTGAGGCCCAGCGAAACCGTGTAGTTGTCGGAGCCGGCCGGAATGTTCGTGGCGTAGGTGCGGCCTCCGCTCGCGCTGAGGCGGAGTTCCGGAAGCAGGGCGGACCGCACATCGCCCATGCGGGCGGACGCCGCTTCGGCATCGGCGCGTGCCGCCGCCAGGTCGGGCCGGCCCGCGACGGCGGCATCGATCAGCGCGTCCACGCTGTCGGCGAGCACCGCGACCGGGACGTCCGCCGCGGTGGTGTCCACATCATACGGGATATTGGCAGGGAGGCCGAGCGCCAGCGCCAGCCCGCCGCGCGTCGTGGCGAGCGCACCCTCGGTGCTCTGCATGGTCAGCTGGGCCTGGCTCAATGCCGTGCGCGCCTGCAGAACATCCGCGATGGTGGCGAGGCCCACCCGTCGCCGCTCTTCCGCCGCGGCAAGGTTGGCCTGCGCTTCCTTGAGTGATGTCTCCTGCGCCTCGAGCAGCGCGCGGGTGGCGACATACTGGAAGTAGCTCACCTCGATCTGCAGCACGGCGGACTGCAGGACGGCGTTGTGGGTGAAGTCCGCGGCGAGGAGCTGTTCCCGTGCCGACCCGACGCGGCCATTCCGCCCGCCGAAATCCACCAGGAGCCAGGAGATGGAGAGACTGGGTGCGAACACCGACTGCTGGACCGCAGAGCGTCCCTGACTGGCCGTGGTCTTGAGGCGGGTGGCATTCACCTCCGCGTCAATCGTGGGGAGCCACTCGCCCCGGGCCGAGCCATACGCGGCGGCAGCGGCGCGGGCCTCGGCCCACGATTGCCGGGTGGCGCTGTTGTTCCGGAGGCCGATGTCAATGAGCTCGGACAGGGTGAGCTGGCTGGCGCGCTCGGCGATGTCCGGCGGCAGGTTGATGGCCGGGGTCGAGCTGTCTGCGGCGTTCCGGGCAATGATGGACGCCGGCGCCGTCCATGGCTGGGCGGGGCCGGGTGCGGTGCCGGCGACCCCCCGAACCGACGGGGTGCCGACGCATGCTACTATAAGGAAAGGGAGAACGGCCGGGGCAAGGCGTCTCATGCAGCGGACTCGAGACCGATGCGGCGGTCAGTTGCGGGATGGAAAGAGGTCGTCAGGGCTCGGCCGCGGCAGGCCCGGGTGTCAGAAAGGTCCGCCGGGGCGGCAACCATGGCAATACTCCGGAAAGGTTATATCAGAATCTATACGGCGGATAGGGGAGATTTGTTGATGAAGACGGGAAGACGGGAAGACGGGAAGACGGGAGGTCGGGAAGTCGGGAGGTGAGCGGGTGATTTCGGTTCGTCGTGCGAAATCTGGGTAGCAGCTAGCCGGGTCACCTTCGCCAGCTTGCAGCATGGCTCCATACGAACAGCTGCTGGCGTGGCAGAAGGCGCACGCCGTCACGCTACGGATCTACGCCCTCTCGGCCGCCTGGCCTGCGGATGAGCGCTTTGGACTCGTTGCGCAGATACGGCGCGCGGCTGCGTCGGTGCCAACCAATATCGCAGAAGGCGCGATCAAGCGCGGGCCGGCCGAATTTCGGCGCTTCCTCGATATTGCACTTGGCTCACAGACCGAGGTTCGCTATCTCCTGCGCCTGGCCGGCGACCTGGAATACTTGCGCTCCGATGATCAGGTCGCGATCGCATCTGAGGTAGATGAGGTGGGCCGGCTGCTTTGGGGTCTCTACCGCAGCATGAAGGCGGCCATGTAAGCCCTCCCCTCTTCCTGCCTGCCCGTCTTCCCGTCTTCCCGCCTTCCCGTCTTCCCTACCAGCTCCCCCCTCCGCCGCCGCCCCCGCCTCCCCCCACCGATCCCCCGCCGCCGGATCCGGAACTGGAGCCCGGCGACGACCCCATCGTGCGCGTGGCAGCCGACTGGAAGTCGGTAAGACCGTTGCTGAAGCCGGCGACATTGAAATGCCCCGGCGTCCCGGCATACCAGGTGGGAGGAGCAGCGCTGAGCACGTCGGCAAACTGCTTGACCCAGATGTCGCTCACGTCGAGGGCTACCGCGTACGGCAGCAGGGTCGAAAACAACTCGGTGGTGCGTTCCGGCCCCTGCGACGATTCGAGTTCCGCTTTCTCCGCCCGTCGGATGTACTCCTCCAGGCCCTTGACCTCGCGCCAGCGGCGGGCGCCATCCAGCGTCTTGGCCGGCATGAAGGGCCCGAAGATGAGAACCGTGATTCCCACCAGTGCGAGCGCCGCGCCGAGTACCACATTCGTGGTCACGACGCCGAGCGGCACGCCGAGGACGATCAGGATGATGCCGAGCCCGATGTACCCGTTTCGTACCGACGAAGGATTTTTGGAGAAGAGCCGCTGGGCAACCACGTACTCGTACATGCCCTTCCTGATCTCGGGCAGGTGCGTGTAGAACTCGTTGTGCAGGTCGCTCATCCGTCGGGTGGCGGCGCCATCCTCGAAGACCCCGTCGAGCACCCGGAGTTCGTACGAAACCAGGTCACCCGGCACGAGCTTATCCGTGCGCGAGAGTTCCCAGTCGGTTTTCGACAGGCCGAGCGAGCGCAGGGCTCTGGCTGCGAAGGATTTCTCACCCAGCGCCGCGACGAGCCCGTCTGGCGGCACCTCGCTGATCCTGATGTAGCCGCGCACCGCAAGATCGAGCAGTGTGGCGACGACATCCTCCATGCCGGCGCGTTGATCCACCAGCGTACCAGCTGCACCGGCCGGCAATCCCTCGGGAGGATGCCAGTTGGGCACGATGCTGCCAGGATCCGGCTCCCGTCCCCGGCTACGCCAGCGCCCGAACATGAAGAAGAACCCCAGGAAGGGCAGCACGGCGGGCCACCAGAACGATGCCTTTTCGATCAGTATGTCGGTGGCGCTTGGAGCCGCAATCACGCCCTTGGGGAATACGGCGACCATGGTCAGCCCCTCGCCCGGCTCCAGCCGGCCTGACCCGAACTGGTAATCTCCTCCGCCGGCAAACGCAGCCGTGCAGCGCTCGTTGCTCGAGCTCTCCGCCCAGCCGGCGTAGCACCAGGCGGACCAGCCTGTTGTATCCGAGATGACTGCGTCCACCACCGGTGCCAGTGTCACCGTCGCCGATGCCTTGAGGATGGGTGCTGGCCATTCCGTACCAGTCACCTGCCAGTAGAGTTCGTCGTGATCGTCAAAGAACCCGAGCCCGCGGGCAAGGCGATAATACGTCGGTAACACTCACGTCGTCGAGCCCCACCTTCACGGTACCCGCACGGAGTGGAAGCCCCGCCTTCAGGACCTTGGCATAGCGCACCGGGATCTCGCGATAGATGCCATGGCGCTGCAGTGGGCCGAAGTCCACGATGATCCGCTCGGTGACGTCGATGGTACGGTCGGCGTTGACCGTGTACTGTGCGTCGAACGAAGAAATGGCCCAGCCGGTGTCCTGCGAGAAAAGGGAAGCGGGAAGCAGGACGAGCGAAGGCAGAACGATGGCGGCAGTTCTGAGCAGGTCCAGCAGCCGTAATGTCACCCGGTCGCTCCCAGGTTGGTCGCCGGCGCATCACGCTCGGCGATGTCAGCCAGCTCGAAGAACTCTCCCGCCTGGAAGCCGAGCGGATTGGCGATGAGCAGCGTCGGAAACGACTCGCGGAGGGTGTTGAAGTCCCGTACCACGGCGTTGTAGTAGCGGCGCGCGCTGGCGATGTCGTTCTCGGTCTCGGCGAGCTGCTGCTGCAGGCTGAGCACGGCGTCGCTGGCCCTGAGTTCGGGATACGCCTCGGCGAGGGCAAAGAGCCGCCGGATGCCGCTGGTGAGCGTATTCTCGGCATGGGCGCGCGTGGTGGTGTCGCTCGGGGCGCCACCGGCCTCGAGCGCGTGGGTGCGCGCGGACGCCACCTCGGTCAGGGTGCGCTGCTCGTGGCCCATGTAGCCGCGCACGGCCTGCACCAGGTTGGGGATGAGATCGGTGCGGCGCTTGAGCAGGGCATCGATGCTGGCCCAGGCCGCGCGCATCCGGTTCCGGAGCGCCACCAGCCGGTTGAATGTCAGGCCGAGCCAGATCGCGAGCAGGACGGCGAGGACCAGCAGGATGATGGGAAGCATGGGAGAAAGATAGTCGTAAGTCGCAGGTCGCAGGTCGTCAACCGCGACGTGTCACTCTTGTGCGTCATTGCGAGGGCGCGGAGCGCCCGAAGCAATCGGGTCGTCTGCAGGGCTACCCGATTGCTTCGTCGGAGGCGTCGCCTCCCCCTCGCAATGACGCCTGACCGTTAACTGTTGACTTACGACCTACGACCCACGACTCACTTCGTCGGATCGTCCTTCGGATTCACGTACGTCAGCTGGAACGGGCCCATCATGTGCACCTGCACGATCGCCTCGCCGCGGGCCCTGGCATAGTGATGCGCGTTGGCCGGGGCGGTGATGAAGTCGCCCGCCTGGAGGGCCGGTAGCTCGGCGTCGGTGGACATCGTGTCGCCCATCCCGATGATGAGCTGGCCCTTGATGACGGTTACATGCTCGTCGGTGGGATGCCAGTGCGGGGGGATGGTGTAGTTGTCGGGCATCTTGAGCCGGACGGTGACGATGGCGCTGGCGGCAGGGTCGCCTTGGAGCACCACCATCTGGGCGCCGGCCGGGAAAATGGGTGGCGCGGGAGCCCAGGCCAGCTTGTCGGCGCGCTTGGCTGGATCGGACCCGGCGTGATCCGTGGGCTGCTGGGCCATGAGGCCAGGGGTGATGGTGAACGTGGCAAGCGCGATGAGCCAGGCGCTGGAGTGGAAGTGACGGGTACCCATAGCAAGCTCTCCTTAGTAAGGCATCCAGTGTAGCTGATCCACAGATTTCGCAGATTGCGCAGATTGACTGTCCAACTGTCCAACTGTCCAACTGTCCAACTGTCCAACTGTCCAGCGTATTTGCGCTTCCCCGGTCCGGGCGGCAGGTTGGAACATACGGGTGGCTCCGGCGGCGTCCAGAGGAGACCCCTTCATATATCGGGCTTTGGGGTGAGATCACGACGGGGGGCGCTGTGCGCTGGGCGCGTGGAAATCTGATATTCGCGGCTGATAGCCGCGGCTCGGCGTTCCGGAGTCGCCCTCCGGGCGACTCGGCGTCATGGAGCATCGCATCACGATGGGCAACGGTTCGGGCAGAATCGCCGCAGGCGATTCCAGAGTGCCGAGGTGCGACCCTCAGTCGCGCAGATGGAAATTTCGCCGCAGGCGACTCTGATGCGCCGAGCCGCGACTCTCAGCCGCGGAAAGGAGGAGTCGTGCGTAATAGGTAGACGAAAGCTGAGCCTGGAATGCTTGTGTCCTATGCCGCCGCCACGGACAACGTCGCAACTGCCAATTGGTCTTCTCACCACAGCTTCTTGCGCTGCTCGTCGCTCACGCCGGGAATCGGCCCGACTCTTCGGGCGAACGCAACTCGCGCTGGATCTTCACGCCGCCGGCCAGTCGCCGGTACGAAAGGATGGGTATGCATCCCAACGCACCGATGGCAGCATCGAGCCCAGGGACATCGCCGTCGGAGCGTCACTACAACACTGAAGTCTAATTCTCAGAAGGGGGGGCACTTCGTCCTATCAGGCCTATAAGTAGTGCTATGGCTATCGACCGCACCGGACGATGCCCCGAAACTCCGAGTCGTCTGAAAAGCAGCTTGCTCTCGGTGACAGCGGTATGCGGGCTGATGCCGAGTGCCTGCGCGATCTCTGAGGTGGTCCGGCCCGCGCAGATTTGAAAGAACACATCGCGTAGGCGGGGCGTAAGGGGCAAGAGCCTTACGGATGGCTCGAGCAGCTGTCGAAGTTCGTGCGGATCGAAGTGTGGCAATACGGACACGATCATGCTCTCCGGTCCACGGGGGAACCTGAGCATCTCGTTCGTGATGACGACACAGCTAGGACATCACTTCGCCCATTATCATGCCATTCTTGCCGCAGCGCAAGACCGACACTTCTATCCAGTCCGTCTTAGGCTTCTTGATCTCGAGGCTCAAGGGCAATACCCACTTTGGGGTATGGACGAGCAATCGGGAATGAAGCAATCTTGTCCGGAAGCGCATTCACATCTGGGAGATTAGAGCGGCCGAAGCTTCTGGTACGACAGAGACCACATGTGGAGAGTCCGAGCTTCTTATGTACACTGGGCAAGTCACGCCGGCATGTCATGTCAGGAAGAGGCCAGCTCCTGCTCTCGCCTGCTTGCTGCTCTATGCGACCATGTTGGTGGGATGTAACGACACGCGTGCCGGGCGCACTGAGCTGGCAAGACTCGCATCATCCGATACCATCTTAATGGTGGTGGCGGATACACCCGGTCCCGAGCTAGCCCGTCCATTCGCTGGCTTCGTGAGCCCATCGGGAGAGTTCATCGTCGGGGATGAATCCGATCGCGATGTCAAAGTCTACAGTTCAAACGGACAGCTAGCTCGTACGGTCGGTCGAGCGGGAGCAGGTCCCGGGGAGTTTCGGCAGGTTGGAGGAGTCGAAGTTATTCACGATTCGATGTATGTCTATGATTTTGACAGTAAACGGATCACGGTATTCGATGGCGATGGAGTAGCCAGGCGGTCGATTCTTCTTAGCGCAGATACGAGCGACCGCCGCTTCGCTTGGACTATGGTCAGTAATGGCGCCAAGGCGCTGATGCTCCTCAGTAGTCCCGTCGGCATCGACCGTGAGGACTTAATTGTAGTTCGTTCGCTGGATGGTTCACGTACTTGCTCGATGCTGAATGCGTCAGACTATTTGCAGGGGCGCCCGGCCCTGATTCAAAGCACAGATGTAACCGCGGACGGCGACGGCCAGTTGATGTTTGCTGTGCTTCGAGGGACAGACTCTCTCTTCGTGTTTGGTCCGGAATGTCAACGGGTCGCCGCATTTCAGTTACCCGGATCCGTTGATGGCCCGAAGGGACGACTGCAAACGATTGCGCAACGACTCGAAGCGGCTGGTGGGCAGTCGCCGGCGCAGGTGTCCGGCGCATTGGATGGGCTCGAGATAGTCTATCGCCTCATTGCGCTCGGCGACTCGACCATTGCAATCGAGTACCGGATCCTGGACACCAAGAATGGCGTGGATGGTAGTGCTCCTGCTCGCATCCGCGTCGCGAAACTCTGGTCGGATTCACTCCTTTTGGTGTCGCAACCACGCATAGTCATCGGTGACATTATCGGGACTTCCTCGGATGATGGCTTGTTAGCCATTGGGTTGGATAGTAACAACAAGTTTCGGCTGCAGCGACTCGTTGTTGCGGTATCCAAGCAATGAGGGACACTCGCCTTATGGACGTGTTGCTGCTAAGCCTGGCGGCAGCCTCCCTCGCCGGATGTAGCCGAGGCGCGCGAGGCGCCTTCGCAGCAGGTGACTCTACCGCCGTGGTCGTTGATACTGTCGTCTCAGTTGCTGCTGCATTCCGACCCGCCACAAGTGGGGACTCGCTTGTTCTCCTGATCGTGCGATCAGGTGACTGCTTCACATGTGATGATCTGGGGCGGCAATTGCGGGAGCTCGCGCGACAATGGCATGGTGGGATTACGGCTGTTGTGTTGGATAGCGAGCCCGCGCGCGTCGCCCTTTTCCTGCAGCGTGAGCGGCTTGCACGGCGCATACAGATCGCCGCTCTATCACGCGATGACGCAGGCTGGTCGGCGATTACCACGCCGTCGGTGATCTTTATAGCCGGTCGTCGCGACTCGGCAGATGCTGTGCTCCACAGACGACGACTGGGTCCTCCCCAGCGGTTCTCTTTCGCCGACGAACTACTAGGGGAACAGTAGGCGGTTGCCGTCAGTAGTTGGGTGGCGGTGGCGGTGGAGGTGAGTTCCACCCCCTTTACGAGGAGCAACAAGATGAGAAAGCGCTGGTTGACGCTGCTGCTGGTTGGCATCGTCACAATTCCTGCAGCTGCCTCGGTGAGAGCAGCGACTACGCCGGCTCTTCCCTATCAGTGCTGGCACAAGATCACTGATCCTGCCACGTCATGTACAAGCTGCCACGATAGCTGCCTCGGCTCCGGCTATAAGTGCTGCGACATCATTTCTGGTGACGGCTGAGCAGGGCGCGTACTTGGGTGTGTAGGCTCTATTCGCCTACACACCCACCACCCGTCGGAGTGTGTCACCAATAGTGGAAGCCGACTATAACCCCAACCACCACGTCGCCTTCACCGCCAGCACATTCGTTGCCGGCGCGTCCCAGATGGCGCCGAAGTCCCGCCCCAGCCGGAAATCACCCACCGGCGCCACGCCCTGCCGCGCCTGCTGCCAGACCAGGAAGATCGTGGAGCCCGGCCGGTACTCCCACCGGAGCACCAGGTTGGCCCGGAGCGAGCGGAAGTTGAAATCGGGATTCGGGATCTCGAACGTGGATGCCGGTCCCGTGCCGTCCGGATCCACCGTATAGGTGCCGGACGCCGCATCCTGGCTGATTGTGCCCTGGTCCTTGCCATATTCGGCAAATGCGAACGCTCCCGGCGTGGTGAATTCCTTGAAGCCGTGGTAGTCGCCCGCGGAGATGAGCGGCTGAACGTAGAGCTGAAGACTGAGTGTGGGGCTGAAGATCCAGTCCACCCGGGTATCGAGCGCCAGTTCACGCTGGTCCAGTTGTGCAAAGACGGTGCGGCTGCCAAATGTGGCCGTGGCGCTGGGGTCGGAGACCGGGCGCACGAACTGGCTCACGGTGTGCCCACGTGTGAACGACGGCCCCAACCGCAGATGCACGC
>SMFG01000172.1_pt1 | contig 11348 bp, 13 predicted proteins | sample 2456131 | NCBI WGS metagenome assembly SMFG01 (sample SAMN10132612, study PRJNA489261) | soil metagenome | isolation source: day120 antibiotic-silt loam soil ammended with raw manure from dairy cow... | place: USA | collected 2015-05-01
AACCAGACCATCGTGGACGGCATGATCCACGATGGCCTCTGGGATTCTTTCGGCAACAATCATATGGGCGAGTACGCCGAGTACACCGCCGACAAGACCGGTATCACGCGCGCGGAGCAGGATGAGTTCGCACTGGCCAGCCACCAGAAGGCCGTGGCGGCACAGGAAGCCGGCCGCTTCAAGCCGGAGATCATTCCGGTGACGGTTCCGGGGAAGCGGGGCGACACTGTCGTGGACACCGATGAAGGTCCCCGCAAGGACACCTCGATCGAAGCCCTCGGGAAGCTCCGCCCCGCGTTCCAGAAGGATGGCTCGGTCACCGCCGGCAACGCGCCGGGCCTGAACGATGGCGCGAGCGCGCTGGTGGTCACCTCCCTCGCGTTCGCCAAGGCGCACGGGCTCACGCCGCGCGCGCGGATCACTGCCTATGCCTCGGGCGGCGGGGAGCCGAAGGATCTCTTTTTCGCGCCGATCGTCGCGGTGCGGAACCTGATGAAGAAGGCCGGCACCGGCATCAGCGACTATGATCTGATCGAGGCCAACGAAGCCTTCGCGGTGCAGGCGCTGGCCGATGGCCGCGAACTCGGCTGGGACTGGAATCGGGTGAACGTGAATGGTGGCGCGGTGGCGCTGGGCCATCCGATTGGTGCGAGCGGTGCCCGTATCCTGACCACGCTGCTTGGCGCGCTGGACCAGCAGAAGAAGTCCACCGGCCTCGCGACTCTCTGTCTCGGCGGCGGCAACGCGGTCGCCCTTTCTGTGGAGAAGATCTGATGCAGCCTCCGGTACCGAACGCCCGCGTGCTGGCCCGGCCCGAACTGCTGGGCCGGGTCCTGCGAATCGGACTTGGCGTGCTGGTGATGGCGCTGAGTGCCCAGGTATCCCTTCCGCTGTCCTTCACGCCCATTCCCTTCACGCTCCAGCCGCTCGCCGTGCTCCTCGTGGGTGCGTGGCTCGGCCCGGCGGAGGGCGCCGCGGCGCTCGGCGCATATCTGCTGGCCGGCGCGGCCGGCGCGCCGGTGTTCGCGGGCGGAAGCGGCGGCGTGTGGCGGCTCATGGGCCCGACCGGTGGGTACCTGCTGGCATTTCCAGTTGCCGCAGCGGTGGCCGGGCTGGCGCGGGCGCGCCACCTGGGGGGTGCCGCGCTGGCGTGCTGGTCGGCGCTGGTCTTCACCGTGGCGATGGCGCTGATTCACCTGGGGGGCGTTTCGCAGCTTGCCCTGCTCGGCGGGGATCCGGCGATCGCGTTCCGGTCCGGCTTTCTGCCGTTCTTTGCCGGTGACCTGATCAAGGTCGTGATCGCCTCGGCGATCGTGATGCTTGCTGGTGCTCGATTGATGCCGCGCCGCTGACGCTGTGGCAGCGACGGGGCGGGGTGGCGCGGTGGCGGCAGTCGGTTGGACGATCGCTTTTCTCGCCCTCGCCTGGATCCTCGCCGGTCTCCTCGGGTTTGGTTTTGCCTGGCTGATTACCGGCTCCGTTCACGCCGTGCCCGCCTGGATCCGGACCGTGTCGGGTCCCTCGCTCCTGGTGCAGGGTGTCGCCTTTCTGCTGGCCGCGCTGGTTGCCACCTGGCTCATCGGGATCAAGGCCGCAAAACTCGATCTGGTCGCATTGCGTTGGACAGCGACTGGCGGTGCGCTCCGCGGTGCTGGCTGGGGAGTAGTCGCCGGAGGGCTGGCGGCGGCCGCCGCGCTGCTGCTCGCCGTCATCGCGACACCCTCCGGCTGGTCGAACGACGCGGGCGGACCGATCGCCTACCTGGCGTCGGTCGTACGCACCGGTGCAGTGCTCGCTCCGGCGGCCATGGCGGAGGAAGTGGTATTCCGCGGCGTGCCGCTCGTGCTGCTGGCGGCGGCGTTCGGCCGTGGTACTGCGCTGGTCAGCATTGCGCTCGTGTTTGCGCTGGGGCACGCCCTCAATCCGCACATTTCCGGACTGGCCCTCGGCAACATCGCGCTGGCGGGCATCTTTCTGGGTCTTGCCTTCTATGCGCCCGGTGGGCTCTGGACTGCGTTCGGGGCCCATTTCGGCTGGAACGTCACGCTGGCGGCGCTCGATGCGCCGGTGAGCGGCCTGCCGTTCCGCATCCCGCTGCTCGACTATGATCCCGGCGGGCCGGACTGGATCTCGGGCGGCGCCTTCGGACCGGAAGGCGGGCTCGCTGCGACGCTGGCGCTCACCCTGGCTTGCCTGGTGCTGGTGCGACGGATACGAAAGGATGAAGCATGAAGCACGTAGCAGTGATCGGTGCTGGCACCATGGGCAACGGTATCGCGCATCTGTTTGCCCAGTACGGCTGGGGCGTGGCACTGATCGACACGGCAGCTCCGGCACTGGAGAAGGCGACCGCCACCATCCGGTCGAATGTGGAGCGCCAGATCAGGAAAGGCACGCTGCCCGACGGCGCGGCTGACGAGATCCTCGGCCGGGTAGCACCCGCCACGACGCTGGACGCGGCGCGAACCGCCGAACTGGTGGTCGAAGCGGCCAGCGAGACGCCGTCGGTCAAGTTCGCCATCTTCGAGGCGCTGAGCAGTATCTGCCGTCCGGAAACGATCCTGGCAACCAACACGAGCTCCATCTCCATTACCGAGATCGCGGCGCGGACCGGCCGGCCCGACCAGGTCATCGGAATGCACTTCATGAATCCGGTGCCGGTCATGAAGCTGGTGGAGGTGATCCGGGGACAGGACACCAGCGATGACACCACGACACAGGTCATGGCCATCGCCGATGCGTCATGGAGGGTGTCGCCGAGCCGGAGGCGATCGATACGGTGATGAAGCTGGGCATGGCGCATCCGATGGGGCCGCTCGCGCTGGCCGATTTCATCGGGCTCGATGTCTGCCTCGCCATCCTGGAAGTGATGCACCGCGGGCTGGGTGATCCCAAGTACCGTCCCTGTCCGCTGCTTCGCCGCATGGTCGCGGCCGGCCACCTGGGCCGGAAAACCGGGCGCGGGTTCTACCGCTACGACGCGTAACCTCAACGGGGTGGGTCGCGCGCAACCGGCGCGGACTGCCACCCATCACACGGAGCCGAACGTCCATGGACATCTTTCGCGAAATTCATGAGCTGGGCCATGAGCAACTGGTCATGGCCCATGACCCCTCATGCGAGTATTTCGGCGTGATCGCGGTGCACGATACCACCCTGGGCCCAGCCCTGGGCGGGACGCGCTTCTGGCAGTACGAGAGCACCGACGCCGCGATCACGGACGCGCTGCGGCTGGCGCGCGGGATGACCTACAAGGCGGCCGTGGCCGGCCTCAACCTGGGTGGCGGTAAGTCGGTCATCATCGGCAACAACAAGCGCGTCGATCGCGAAGCGATCTTCCGCGCGCACGGGCGCTTCATCGAGTCGCTCAACGGACGCTATATCACCGCGGAAGACGTGGGCACCAGTCCGATGGACATGGAATACGTCCGGCTGGAGACCAACCACGTGGCCGGCCTCATGGGCCTGAGTGGCGATCCCTCCCCGGTGACGGCGTTCGGCGTGTACATGGGCATGAAGGCCACCGCCAGGGCGCACTGGAACTCGGATGACCTCTCCGGCAAGACCGTCCTGGTCCAGGGCGCCGGCAAGGTGGCGTACTACCTCAGCCGGCACCTGCACGCCGAAGGCGCCCGCATCGTCGTCACCGACATCGACCGCGAGAAGATGAAGCGGCTGGTGGACGAGTTCGGTGCGCGGCCGGTCGATCCGGACGCCATCTACGACGAGAAGGGCGACATCTACGCGCCCTGCGCCCTCGGTGCTACAATCAATGACGAGACGCTGAAGCGCCTCAAGGTGGAAGTGATCGCCGGCGCGGCCAACAACCAGCTGGCGGAAGAGCGCCACGGGGACATCCTCGACGATCGCGGCATCAGCTACGCACCCGATTACGTGATCAACGGCGGCGGGCTGATCAACGTCTACGGCGAGCTGCACCAGTGGCCCGAGGAGCGCTCCCACAAGAAGGCCGGCGAGATCTACGACACGATCCAGCGGATCTTCGCCATCGCGGCGCGCGACGGCATTCCGACCTACCGTGCCGCCGACCGCCTGGCCGAGGAACGGATCGCCGCCGTCAACGGGCTCGACAAGCTGTGGCTGAGCGGACGCCGCTGAGCAGGAAGGAAGGACATACCATGGCTGAAATCATACCAATCGCAGCCGACCATGCCGGCTTCGAGATGAAGGAGCGGCTGGTCGCCGAGCTCCAGGCGCTCGGCTACGAACCGCTCGATCTCGGTACCCACACGGCTGCGGCCACCGACTACCCACCCTACGCGCACGAAGTCGCGCAGAAGGTGGAAGCCGGTGACGTACATCGTGGGGTGCTGCTGTGCGGATCGGGCCTGGGCATGTCCTACGCCGCGAACCGCCACCCCGGCGTGCGAGCCGCCGTCGTGTGGAACGACGAAATCGCCCGGCTGTCCCGTGAACACAACGACGCCAACATTCTGGTGCTGCCGTCGCGTTTTTTGTCGGACGACGAGGCGGTGGAGATTCTCCACACCTTTCTTGATACGCCCTTTGCGGGCGGACGGCATGCGCGACGCGTGGCTGAAATCGATGCGGAGGCAGCATCGTGACGCTGGATCTCAATGCCACCCTGCGCCACGCGGACCCACTGGTTGCCCGGCTGGTGGATCGCGAGCTGGCCCGGCAGCGCGAAGGACTCGAGCTGATCGCCAGCGAGAACTTTGCCAGCCGTGCCGTGCTCGATGCGGCCGGCACACCCCTGACCAACAAGTATGCCGAGGGGTATCCCGGCCGCCGCTATTACGGCGGATGCGAGGTGGTGGACGAGGTCGAGCAGCTCGCCATTGACCGCGCGCTCGAACTCTTCGGCGCCGATCACGCCAATGTGCAGCCGCACTCCGGCGCGCAGGCCAACTTCGCGGCCTTCATGGCGGTGCTGCCGCCGGGCGGCACGCTGCTCGGCATGTCGCTGCCGCACGGCGGCCACCTGACCCACGGCGCCAAGGTGAGCCACAGCGGCACCATCTGGCGGCCCGTGCATTACGGGGTCGATCCCGCCACTGGTCGCATCGACTACAACGTGGTGCGCGAGATCGCCCGGGCCGAGCGGCCGGGGCTCATCGTCGCGGGGGGCAGCGCGTACGCGCGCATCATCGACTTCGCGGCCTTCCGCAGCATTGCGGATGAAGTGGGTGCCATCCTCCTGGTGGACATGGCTCACTTCGCGGGACTGGTGGCGGGCGGCGTGCATCCCTCACCGGTGCCACATGCACAGGTCGTCACCAGCACGACTCACAAGACGCTGCGAGGTCCGCGAGGCGGCCTGATTCTCTGTCAGGGCGATCTGGCCAAGGCGGTGGACAAGTCCGTGTTTCCAGGCACGCAGGGTGGACCGCTGGAGCATGTGATCGCCGCCAAGGCGGTGGCGTTCGGGGAAGCACTCACCATGGAATTCAAGCGCTACGCCGGTCACGTCGTCGAGAATGCGCGCGCGCTCGCGGACGGGCTCATGGCCGAAGGATTCAACATCGTCTCCGGCGGGACTGACACCCACCTCATGCTGGTGGACTTGCGGGGGCGCGGCCTGACTGGCAAACTGGCGGAGAAGCTGCTGGGCCAGGCCGGCATCACGGTCAACAAGAACACGGTGCCGGATGACCCCGAGTCGCCTTTCGTGACCAGCGGCATCCGCATCGGCACGCCGGCCCTGACCACCCGCGGGATGGGCACTGCGGAAATGGAGCGGATCGCCGGATTCATCGCGCTCGCGCTGACCCGCCAGGACGAGGCGACGCTTGCGGAGATCCGCCGGGACGTCGAGGACATGGCGGGACTTTATCCACTCTATGCCGCGAGGCACCGGGCCGCCGTATGAACGGGCTGCAGTTCTCCGATGGCGTCCTGGCACGGATTCGCCGGCATGGCGGGCAGTACGACGAGCGTGCTTATCTGTTCCTGCTCGCCGCCGTGGAGTACCTTCAGTCAGGGCTCGAAGCCCGGCGCCATGTAAGCGGTGCCGAACTCGCCTGGGCCTGCCGGAGCTTTGCGGTAGACCAGTTCGGCCTCATGGCGGAGACCGTGCTCCGGCACTGGGGCGTGCATCGGACCGATGATTTCGGCCGCATCGTCTACACGCTGGTGGATGTGGGGCTGCTCGTCACCCAACCCGGCGACCACGAGTCGGATTTTGCGGCGGTCTATGATTTCGCCGATGCGTTCGGCGGGCAGTACGACTGGCAGGGAGTTCCAAGAACCGCGACGGGATGAGGGAGGGACGCATGGAGCAGCGGGATTGGCCGGTCTGTCAGAAGTGCACGAGCGGAAGGCTCATTCCCCTGTCCGACTATGGCCGGGACGGGGCACCGATCACCTACAAGGCCTGGGTCTGCACCAACCCGGAATGCGGTTTCAACCTTCGCATTGACAACGGGGAAATTTCCATCGGCCGGACCATCGGGCACGGCCTCAAGTAGCGCGGCGGCCGGTGGGTCTCCCACCGGCACCGGGATGCCACGGCATGGGACCAGCGCGCAGCCTACGCCGGAATTCACCTCGCCACACTCATGGATGCCGCCGGTCGCGGTGTCGCCCACGTCATCGCCGCACGGTATGCATCGCTGTTGCCCGGCGGGGTGATCGTGGCGGCGGGCAGCGGCGACAACGGCGGCGATGGTTGGGTTGCGGCCCACGCCCTCGCAACGGCAGGGGCGGCCGTCTGGGTGGCTTCGCTCGAAGGCAATCGTTCACCACTGTGTGAGGCGGCGCAGCAGCGCGCGCGCGGTGCTGGCGTGCGCCAGCTGAAGTCCGACGGACCATGGCCCGCCGCCGCGCTCGCGGTGGATGCCATTCTCGGTGCGGGTGCCCGGGGCGCCCCGCGTCCCGAGGCGCAAGCGCTGCTCGATCGGCTGCACGAAATGCGGGTGCCGGTGATCGCGATCGATGGTCCGACCGGCCTCGATCTGGGCACCGGGGTGGTGCACGGCAACGCGCGTGCGGATCTCTCCATCACCTTCGGGGGGCCGAAGCGCGGACTCCTGCTTGCGCGGGACCAGGCCGGCGCCGTCGTCGTGCTGGACATCGGGCTGCCGGCGCCGGACGCCGCCTGGCCCAGGCTGGCCACCGACGACTGGGCGGCCGACCAGCTCCCCATCTTCCGGGCCAGCGATCACAAGGGAACTCGCGGCCGGGTCGTGATCGTCGGTGGCGCGCCGGGAATGTCGGGAGCCGTGCGAATGGCGGCGCGCGCTGCCTTCGGGGCGGGCGCGGGATACGTCCATGTCGTGGCCCCGGAAGCGACCGTCGCAGAGTTGCGCCTGACGGAGCCGGATGTGCTCACCCAGGGTTGCGATTTTGGCGCACCGCTGAGTGACGAAGTCCGAAGCCTTGTCGCACGTGCTGACGCGGTGGTCGTCGGGCCTGGCCTGGGCCGGGACGAGGGCCGGGCGGCATTCGTCACGGCGATCGCCGGGGCGGCTCGCCGCCTGGTGGTGGATGCCGACGCCCTGACCTGTTTCCAGGGACGGTCGGCGGAGCTGTCCGAAGCGGTGGCTGGCCGGGACGCCATCATCACTCCGCATCCTGGAGAATTCCGCGCACTGGTGCCGGATCTCGACGCCGAGCGCGAGATTGACCCGTGGGCCGCGGCCCAGGATGCCGCTGACCGGTTGGGCACGGTGGTGCTGCTCAAGGGGGTCCCCACGGTTGTCGCCTCGCCCGGTCGCCCCTCATGGACCGTTGCGGCCGGTAATCCGGGGCTCGGCACGGGCGGCAGTGGTGACGTGCTGAGCGGCTTGTGCGGTACGTTTCTGGCCCAGCTGGGTGAGCCAGCCACCGCCGGCACATTGGCTGCGGAGGCCTTGGGCCGGGCCGGCGATACCGCTGCCCGACGGCACACCGCCCACGCCATGCGTCCGGCGGATGTGGTTCAGGCGCTTCCCGATGTCTGGCGGGACTGGCAACTCCGACGCGTGGCTGGCCATGCGATTCGACCGCCCATCCTGTGGGAGCTGCCGCAGCCAGCCAGTCTCTGAATAGTGAGAAATCACCTGATATGGTAGAGCCAAAGCTGCTGTGACGTATATACTTGCCGAGTTCATGAATGTCGCGGCTGTAGCGGCTATGTTGGCTCCATCCGGGCTGCTGGCCCAGACCCCGACGCGTGACTGGCGGCCGGAGGACCGGGTAGTCGTCGGGGATTTTTCCACGATTACGGCGGTGGCCGCCGCCTCGGACCGCATCTTTGCGGTCTCGCCTTCCCAGCTCCTGATCCGCCAACCCCAGTTCCAGGAATGGGATGGCACAGTCGATCCGCCGTCGCCTGATCTGCTGCGCGGGGTGTTCGCCGCTCTGGCTGATCCGCTGGACAATTCCCTGTGGCTGGCCAGCCCGGGTGGCTGGATCCACTATGAGCCCAACCTTCGGATGTGGTCCAGTGGCGCTGCGCCGGGCCGGGTCGCCGGTATCGCATTCGACCTGGCCGACCCACTCGGTGGGCTGTTGATCCGTACCGCCGGCGGATGGTTCGAAGTCGCCCGCGGTGCGGGAGCCCTCTCGCCCGCGAGCACGCCTGCTCAGCCGTTGCTGCCGGTCAGTGTCGAGCAGTTTCTGCAGCAGCACCCCGCGGTGACGGCCATGGCCACCTCGTTCCTTCTCGACGGGCGCCTCGCCGCGGCTGAGATCACCACTGTCGCGCGCAGTTTCGACCACCTCGGCTGGTTTCTGGGCACGTCCGGGGCGGGACTGTTCTACCTGCAGGAAGGCGCGGCGATTCCGGAGCGGTTGCCATTCGGTGTCCTCGGGGCATCGGTGTCCGCGCTCTTCGATGTTCCGGGGGGTGTGTGGGCGGCGAGCGAACGATCGGCCGTCAATTTTGCGGCGCTGACCTACACGTCATCCGATCTTCGCGAGTTTCGATACCATCAGGGGCCCCCTGCCACCGGGCTGCCGTTCGGCACCGCGCGCAGGATCACGGGCATGGGCCGCTCGCTCTGGCTTGCCACCGATCAGGGCGTGGTCCGACTGGATCCCGGTTCAGGCCGGACCGAACTGATCGACCGCGGGCGCGGCCTGCCGGACAGCAGGGTCTATGACGTGACGGCCCGGCAGGGCTGGATCGCGGCGGCGACAGCGCACGGTGCTGTCCGGATCTCCGATAGCCTCGAGGTGTTCCGGGTGGCTCCGGGCTTCAGTGATGCCGCGTATGCCGTGTCCATTTCCGCCGACACGACCTGGATTGGCACTGCGATCGGTCTCTTTTACACCGTGGGCCAGAAGGGCGACCTGCTGCGTCCTGCTGGCACCGAGCCGGTGGACTTTCGTGAGCCGGTGCTGCAGATCACCTGGCTCGGCGATACGCTGGTCGCGCTCACGCGCGACCGCCTGCTCTGGCGTGATGACCGTGGGACGTGGCACGTCGATCCGGTACAGTCGGGCGTGCTGGGTAATCTCCGCGCCATGCACGCGGATGGCCCGGGAGTCTGGCTCGCCGCCGAGCGGGGTTTCGGCTTTGCGCGCCCGGGCTTCCCGGCGTCGCGGGTGTTTCCCGTGGGCGATATCCCCGCCGACGCGCGCGATATCACCGTGGATGCCGACTACGTCTGGGTGGCGACCGGGGCAGGGCTGGTCCGCTTCGCGCGGGAGGCCGTACGTCCCTGAGCACGCTGCTGGGTCCGGGGCCCGAGTTCGATCGCATCCGCGCCATTGGCGATGCGCTCGGCGCACATGCGCGTGGACTGGGAGATGATTGCGCCGTGCTGCCGGCCCGCGTCGGTACGCTGGTCGCGAGCACCGATGTGAGCGTGGAACACGTGCATTTCGATCGTGACTGGCTCTCGCTCGATGAAATCGGCTATCGGAGCACGGCTGCCGCGCTCTCCGACCTGGCGGCGCAGGGCGCCGACCCGGATGGCGTGCTGGTGGCAGTCGGCGCGCCTGGTGAGACGCCGGCATCGGAATTCGCGGACCTGATGGGTGGGGCAGGCCGCGCGGCGGCGGACAGCGGCACGCATGTCGTGGGTGGAGACTTGTCGCGCAGCGCACACTGGATCATCGCCGTGACGGTGATCGGGCACGCGGAGCGGCCGGTCTTCCGCTCGGGGGCTGCGTCCGGAGACGGCCTCTGGGTCACTGGAGTGCTGGGGGGCGCTCGGGCCGCGCTGGAATCGTTCCGGAGCGGGCACGCGCCGGAGCCTGATGCCCGGATCCGCTTCGCGTCGCCCGTGCCCCGGATCGGCGCCGGTCGCTGGCTCGCGGCGCATGGCGCGCACGCGATGCTTGATCTGAGCGACGGTATTGCCGCCGACACGGGCCATCTCGCCTCGGCGTCCGGCATCGAGGCGGAAATCGTGCTGGAGCAGTTGCCGCTGCATCACGCAGCTGTAACAGTGGCGCTCGAGTTGCGTGCCGACCCCGTCATCTTTGCCGCCAAGGGCGGCGAAGATTACGAATTGCTCGTGGCGCTTCCGGACTCTTTTGGCGACGCCGGTGCGGCGGCATTCGAGCAGGCCACGGGCCTCACGCTCACCCGCGTCGGCACCTGTCACCGGGGCAGCGGCGTCCGGCTCGATTTCCGGGGCTCGCGGCTCACCCTCACGGGGTTCGACCACTTCCGATGACGATCCTGAAGATTCCCTGGTATGTGGTCTCGCTGGTGGCGCTGGTCATCTGGTACGGTGGCATGGTCATCCTCGCGGCGATCTTCCGCGTCAAGCACCGGCCGGGCGGCCTCTATGACCGGGCTGGACGGAACTGGGGACGGGCGCAGCTGAGAGCCAATGGGCTCAAGGTCCGGGTCGAGGGGCTGGAACAGCTGACCTCCGGCAGCTCGTACGTCTTCGCGAGCAATCACACCTCGTTCGCCGATATCTGGGTGCTGTTCGCGCACCTGCCGGGGTCAGTACGGTTCGTCGCGAAGAAGGAGCTGCTCTCGGTCCCGTTCTTCGGGCAAGCCATCCGCGCCAGTGGGCAGATCCCGATCAATCGCACCAACCTGCGTGACGCCTTTGCGGCATACTCTGAGGCGGCTGAGCGGATCCAGGCCGGACTCTCGGCCATCGTCTTCGTGGAGGGTACGCGGAGCCGGGATGGCAGGTTGCACCAATTCAAGAAGGGGCCGTTCGTCCTGGCCATCCGCGCCGGCGTGCCGGTTGTCCCGGTCTTCATCGAGGGCACCTACGAGGCGCTGCCAACCGGAGGGTGGTATGTGCGCCGCCGTCCCATTACGCTGCGGATCGGCGCGCCCATTCCCACGGCCGGCTGCAGCTTCGAGGACCGGGACCAGCTGGTTGAGCAGGCGCGCGCGGAAATGGAAGATCTGCGGGATACGGGTCGTGGGTCGTGAGTCGTGAGGCGTGAGACGTGAGTCGTGAGTCGTG
>SMFG01000082.1_pt1 | contig 11292 bp, 8 predicted proteins | sample 2456131 | NCBI WGS metagenome assembly SMFG01 (sample SAMN10132612, study PRJNA489261) | soil metagenome | isolation source: day120 antibiotic-silt loam soil ammended with raw manure from dairy cow... | place: USA | collected 2015-05-01
GGCCGGGGCGGCGATCTCGTACTGGCCGTTTTCCATCCGGGTGAGCTGGAGCAGTCCGCGATTGGCGGCTTCCGTCACGAACTTGCTGAACCGGTTGAAGCCGGCGTTGCTCTCGTCGAAGTTCGAGTCGATCTGCTGCATCACCTGCTTGAGGCGGTCACTGCGCATGACATCACCGTGCTGCACCATCCGTGACACGGCCTCGGATACCAGCTCCCACGGGTCGCGCTGGATGGAGGGCGTGTCGCCCTCCTTGGTCAGCCCCGCGAGGTCGCTGTACGAGTAGTACTCGTCGCAGTTCTGGATCAGGAGGTCGCTCGCCGACTCACGGATCCCGACACCCACCACGTACTTGCCGTACTCCTTGAGCTTGATCACCATGGCCGAGAAATCGCTGTCGCCCGACATGACGATGAACGTGCCGATCTCGGGACGCGTGAATATCAGTTCGACGGCGTCGATGGCGAGGCGGATGTCGGTGGCGTTCTTCTTGGCGGTGCCGAAGGCGGGCGCAAAGATCAGGTCAATGGACGATTCGGACAGCGGCACGATGTACTGCGGATAGCGGCGCCAGTCGGCATACGCCCGCTGCACCGCCACCTTGCCCTTGATGATGTCGCTGTTGAGGAGGTTCTTGAGTTCCTTGGTGAGATCGGAGCGGATGCCGAGCGTGACGTTGTCGAAGTCGATGAGGAGGGCGGCATGCGGCGCATGCGGCACGAGTTCGGCCGAACGGCCGGGACGAAGATGTGAGTAATTCACAAAGGGTTATCGGGTCTGGGCCGGAAGCGCTCGGCGATCACCGGTCTCCCTGGTGATGCCGCACGAGCACTCCGGCGCGTGGTTCACGGCCGTCTCTGTCACGGTCGCGCGGCGGACGGTCGCGGCAACAGGGGCCCATGCCCATGCATTTCAGTCGCGACCATGCCGCAGCAGTATCCTGCGACGGAGCACGGCGCCCCCCGGTTGTCGGAGAGCCCGGGAAATCTAGGCAGTGGGACCGGGCTGGGGTAGGGTTGCGCGGAAGGTCCCGCCCGGGTGGCGCCAGCGAAGTGCGCGGCTGGCCACGGCGGCACGCACATCCCTGAGCACCCAGGACAGCAGGTGAGCGGCCAGCAGTGGTCGGTGCCACGGTACATGCTTCCAGGCGGCCAGCGACAAGATTCCGCTCAGCCCCTCCAGGGCAACCCTGGAGCGCGCATACTGCGGGAAGAGGTACTCCGTCACCCCACCCCGGAGCTGGAACTCGGGCTCGGGCGAGCTGCCGTCCAGCAGCGCCCCGAACGGCGCAAACAGGTCCACACCGGCACGCGCGGCAGCCGCCATCGCACCCCACGGCCTCGGATTGAGCTCCAGGAAATAGATCCTGCCGTCGGCGTCGCGGACCCCGGCGTAATACCGGAGCGGGCACCCTTCGTGAAACAGTCCCGCCGAGATGATCGGCGCCCCCGTGGCAAAACGCTGGAGATAGGGTCGCTCGCCGTGTGCGCCCAATCTGGTCACGGCGCAGCGCAGCTGATCCAGGTCGCGCGCAATCGCTACGCCGCTGCCGGCCGTGCTCGTCACCACCCGCACCACCACGGGAAGTCCCAGCTGGGCCGTTGCGTGCTCCAGGTCCCCGGCCTCATCCAGCGCGCGCGTTTCAGGCACCGGAATACCCAGCCCTGACACGAAGGTGCTCATCGCCACCTTGTTGCGCAGCAGGGCCGCCTGGTTCGGGCCGAACCGCGGGAGCAGCAGGCGGTGCCACGGGGGAGGCTGGCGTTGATAGCGGTCCAGCAGCCGGTCGGTCATCGGAAGGACATGGGTGGCGTTGACGCGTCGAACCACACGGTCAATCACGTGCTGTGCGGCGTCGCCATGGATCGGGTTGGCGCGTGCGACACTCGTAAACAGCCAGGTGCCAATGGTGCGGGGCGGACGAGGACAGACCAGGTGAACTTCGCACCCGGCGCGGCGAAGACCGTCGGCCAGGTAGTAGGTCTGGACCCAGCAGTCATCCAGCAGGACGATCCGGACAGGCGTCAAGGATGTCACCTGACAGTGCCTTCAGCCGAGCAACCCCTGTCCGGCCGCGGGCAGGTGCAGGGTGAACTGGAAACAGGTGCCCTTTTCCTGCTCAGTTTCAACCTCCAGCCGGGAGCCCATCGCCTCCACCAGCTTGCGACAGATGCTCAGGCCCAGGCCCGAACCGGAGAACGCATATTCGCCCTCCCGCTGGCGCCGCCGGAACGGCTCGAACAGCGTCACCATGCTCTGTGGCGGAATGCCCCGGCCGGTGTCCTGGACCGTGAACTCGACGGCCTCATCAGCGGTGTCGCGACCCGTGACTTCGACATGCCCCTCGCTGGTGAACTTGAGCGCGTTGGTGGTCAGGTTGAGCAGTACCCGGCTCAGCGCCACCGGGTGCCCGATCCGGAAATCCTGCCTCGGCGCCACCAGCCGCACCTCGAGCCCCTTTTCCTCGGCGATCGGCAGGACGATGTCGCGCACCGATTCGAGGATATCCACCACCGAGAACGGAATGGGATCGAGATCCACCAGCCGGTCGCCGCCGCGGGCCAGCTCGATCACGTCGCTCGCCATGGCCGACAAGCCGAAGGCGGCGCTGTAGATGAGCCCCAGCTGGCGCTCCTGCACCTCATTCACGGCGCCACTGCGGCCGCGCTGGAGCGTTTCCGCCAGGAAGAGGATGGAGGTGAGGGGCGAGCGGATGTCGTGTGCGACCTCGACCACCAGCTCGAGGCCGTCCGGGCCCGAGAGCCGGTCGGAGAGGTGCTGGGCCCAGTCGGGCTCCAGGGCCCGGCCAATCCGCTCCATCGCCCCCAGCACGCAGAGCAGCTGCTGCGGATCCGGCGGCGGCGCCAGGGAGGTCGCACGATTGATGAATTCGGCGCGCACCAGGCGCAGGAGCCGGCGAGCGAGCTGCGAGCGTGGCATGCCGTCCAGGTCCGGCTCGGCACCAGTGACGGCCCTGCGAACGGCGGTCGCCATGGCCGCCAGCTGCCCGGCCGCCTCGGCGGGTGATGCCGCATGCTCCACCACTTTTTCCCACTCGCGTCCCACCAGCTCCACGGCACGACGCAAGGCGTCCCACAGGACCGGAGCGACGGCGCCATCCAGCGGGCTGTCCCCGTCCCATATCGGCCGCGGCGGCTCTGGAGCATGCGGTGCGGCGGTTCGCTGCCGCTCACCGCTGGTCGGTTGCGCGATATCCACGCTCACTCGTCCGTGGTGGTCTCGGAACGCTGAAAGTCGTGCTTGTCCATCAGGCGATACAGGGTCGTGCGATCGATACTGGCGAGCCGGGCTGCCTTCGACATGTTGCCGCCGGCGCGTCCCACCAGGCGGGTAAGATACTCCCGTTCGAACTGGGCGATCACCTTTTCCTTGGCCGGGTGGTACGCCTCGTTCAGCAGCGCGGATGGTGACGCGGGCGCGTCGGATGGCCAGTCGCCCGGATCATCGTAGATGGGGATCTCGTCCGGCCGGATCAGCTGGTCCGGCTCCGCCAGCACGGCGACGTGCTCGATGACGTTCTGCAGTTCACGGACGTTACCGCGCCACTGGCGCGAGCGCAGGAAGGCGATGCTTTCTTCGGTCAGCTTGGGCATGCGATCGCCCATCTGCCGGTGGCGTTGCCAGAAGATCGTGAGGAAGTGGTTCGCCAGGAGCGGGATGTCCTCCAGCCGCTTCCGGAGCGGTGGCAGCTTGATCGGCACCACACGGAGGCGGTAGAAGAGGTCGCTGCGCAGGACGCCCTGGTCCACCGCCTCCTGCGGATCGCGGTTGGTCGCGGAGATGAAGCGCACATCCACCACGGCGTCCTGGGTTTCCGACCCGACCCGGCGGACGACGCCATCCTGGATGACGCGCAGCAGCTTGGCCTGGAGCGCCTGCGTCATCTCGGTCAGCTCGTCCAGAAAGAGCGTTCCGCCGTTGGCCGTCTCGAGCAGCCCCGGCTTGTCGCGGTCCGCCCCGGTGAAGGCTCCCTTCCGGTGGCCGAACATCTCGCTTTCGAGCAGCGGCTCGGGCAGGGCGGCACAGTTGATCGGGACCAGCGGCTTGCTGAGCCGGCGGCTGTTCTGATGGATGAACTGGGCGATCACTTCCTTGCCGGTGCCGCTCTCGCCGCTGATGAACACGGAGGCGTCCGTGGCCGCCACCTTCCGCGCAAGTTCCACCGCCTTCCGGAAGGAGGGCGAGATGCCGATGAGCGCGATCTTGTCACTGTGCCCATGCTGCTTCTGCAGCTGGACGCGGAGATCCTGGGCCTCCCGCCCCACCATCACCGCATGCGACGCGCGGCCAACCAGCACCTGCAGGTGCGTCGCCGAGAACGGCTTGGGGAGATAATCCCAGGCACCGGCGCGCAACGCCTCGATGCTGCTCGTGACGCTGGGGTTGCCCGTCATCACCACCACGATCGTGTCGCGATGCGCCTCGACCGCCGCGCGCAGGATCTCCAGCCCCGACACCTGGGACATGTAGAGATCGACCAGGATGATGTCGAACTTGCGCCGCCGGACCGTCTCCAGCGCCTCTTCCCCCCGCCCGATGATCGTGACGTTGAAGCCGTCCATCTGCAGCACGCTCGCGCAGCTTTCACGCAGGGTGCGCTCATCGTCCACCACCAGCACCCGGATACTCGCCTTGACCTCGGGCGGGATGGACAGGGGATCCCGCGAGGGATCCACCGGATTCGGGTTGTCAGCGTTCGGAGCGCTGTATGCGAGCGAACTGCTCATGTTCATCTCCTCGGCGGACTCCGTCCAGCAGGAGTCACATTGGTACCACAGGCGACTGATGGAGCCAACGATACTGTAACTGCGCCGCAACACAACCCTGTTGCGCTAAACTGGCAAATCTGTAGCTTGTACGCAACGGCCAAAGCGGGTGGGTGACCGAGTCGCATCCCCGGCGCATCACTCCTGCAAACCTAAGTCCACGCCGTACCGCGCTCCCGCAACGACTTGCCCGAACCCCTGTTGCGGTATTCAGTTTGCGTGGGACTACGTCGCGGCTGTCGGGCCAATCGGGTCCGGCAGCACCAAGGTCACCGTGGAGTCTTGCAATTATGGCTGGCAACCTGCTTCCTCCGAGTTCGAACGAGGGGCTGACACAGTATCAGGGCGCCCCGCCCGCCCCTTACGATCCCGCCTCTGCTCTGACCGAGCCGGGCAGTGGCGGCGGGCTCTCGGTCAGCAGGATCATGTCGGCCGTGCGGCGCTTCCGCTGGCTTATCCTGGCGGTCGTGGTCGCGGGCACCGGCCTCGGCCTCATTGCCACCCACTTCATCAAGCCCATCTATAACGTCACGTCCACGATCTGGATTCGCAGCGCCGACAACAAGGGCCAGGAAGCCAACCAGAACAAGGGCATCGTTCAGGGACAGAACTGGGTCGAGCTGCTCACCACCAACGTGGTGCTCGATACCGTCGTCGTGAAGGAAAAGCTGTACCTCGAGCCCAAGAGCGTGGAGGATACGACGCTCTTCCGAGGCTTCGAGGGACAATGGCCGTGGCGCACCGGCAGCTACGTGCTGGAGGTGGGCCCGACGGGCCAGAGTTACACCCTCAAGGACAAGACGGGCATCACCCTGGAGACCGGCCGCGCCGGCCAGCCGATCGGCGCCAAACTCGGCATGCGCTGGACGCCGCCGGCCGCGCTGCTCGGCCGCGACCGCGACATCGAGTTCTCGATGGTGAGCCCGCGTGACGCCTCCAAGTCGCTGGCCTTGAACCTGGTCTCCAACCTGGCACAGGATGGCAGCTTCCTTCGAGTGAGCCTCTCCGGCAGCGACCCGGCCCGGTTGACCCGCACACTCAACCTGATCGGCACCCAGTTCGTGAAGGTCGCGGCCGAACTGAAGAACCAGGAAATCACGGCCCAGGCACGCTCACTCGAGGAACAGCTCAAGACGGTGCAGGACCAGCTCAAGGAGGCGGATGGCCGGCTGGAGAGCTACAAGGCCGCCACCATCACCAAGCCCAGCGAAGGCACCGCGATCTCGCCGGCCACGGGCCTCACCCAGAACACGGTGATGACGGATTACTTCCAGAAGCGCGTGCTCCTGGACCAGATCCAGCGCGACCGCAGGCGCCTCGACGAGGCCATGCAGAAGGCGCGCGGCGGTCAGAAGGTGATTGACGAACTGCAGACCATTCCCTCCGTGCTCAACGCGCCCGAACTGAACCGTGCGCTGGGCAGCCTGGGTACCGCCGAGCAGGAACTCGAAGCGCTCAACTTCCGCTACACGCCGCAATCGAAGAATGTGATCGAAGCGCAGGCCAAGGTGGATACGCTGCGCCAGCAGGTAGTGCCGACGTACATCAATGCGCTCTCCAACGCACTCAAGGCACAGGAGATGGCGCTCAACGGACAGGTGCAGCAGGCCGGCACCGAAATCCGTCAGATTCCGGGGCGGGTCATCACCGAACAGCAGCTGACTCGTGACCGGGACATCCTGGCGCAGATGTTTGCCAACATCCAGCTCCAGTACCAGAACGCCCGCCTCATGGAGGCGAGCGCGACACCCGACGTGCAGGTGCTCGACCCGGCAGTGCAGCCGCAACGGCCGTCCAGCAACAGCGCGATCGTGCTGGTGCTCGCGGCGTTCGCCATCAGCCTCGGACTGGCGCTGGCGCTGGCGGTGCTGCTGGACCGGCTCGACAAGCGGTTCCGGTACCCCGAGCAGGTCACCCGCGAACTCGGCCTCAGCATCCTCGGTGCGGTGCCTGCCATCCGTCGGGTCCGCGGCGAACAGTCGCCCGAGGAAGCGGCTCAGGTGGTCGAGGCATTTCGCACGATCCGCATGAATATCGCCCACGCCTACGGCGCCGCCGGTCCCGTCATGCTCACGGTCTCGAGCCCGAGCCCGGGCGACGGCAAGTCACTGGTGTCGTCCAACCTGGCGCTCTCCTTCGCCGAAGCTGGCTACCGCACCCTGCTGATCGACGGTGATATCCGGCGCGGTGAACTGCATCGGATGTTCAACATCGACCGGCGCCCCGGCCTGCTTGACCACATCTCCGGCCAGGCGACGCTGGACAGTGTACTGCGCGCGACGAGCCACCAGAACCTGTCGGTCATCGCCTGTGGCACCCGGCACCATCACGGCCCGGAGCTCCTGGGTTCGGCCGCCATGCGCGACATGATGGCGGTGCTCAAGAGCAGCTTCAACGTGATCATCATGGACAGCCCGCCACTCGGTGCTGGTATCGATCCATTCGTGCTGGGTACGGCCACCGGCAACATGCTGATCGTGCTCCGCTCGGGAGAGACCGAACGGGAGATGGCAGAGAACCAGCTCAAGCTCATGGACCGGCTGCCGATCCGCCTGCTGGGTGCGGTGCTGAACAGCGTCAATACCGCCGAAACCGCGTACAAGTACTATCGCTATGTGTACGGGTACACTGCCGATGAGGAGCCATCCCAGATCGCATCGGCAACCTGACCGGGTTGACTGCGGCAACGACAAGGGGCCCTGCGTCTGCAGGGCCCCTTGTCATATCCGGGTGGCGCTCGGCGGCCGCCGCCGCGCAATGCAGAGCGGGATCAGTTCTGCCGCTGGAATGCGCGCACGCGGTCGGTTCCGCCGCCCTTCCGGAGATCGCGCAACGCGGTGGTGGCGCGCAGCAGCAGTTCCACCGCGTCCGCGCTGGATTCCGCGAAATCGTCCACCGCGCAGTACCCTGCGCGGAGATGCAGGCGGCGTGACGCCCCGCTCAGTTCAACTGACGTGCCGTCAAACGAACTGCTCAGCCGGTTGACCATCTGCACGGCGCCGTCGGGGCCCGTGGCCGGCGCGATCACGGCGAACTCATTGCTGCCCAGCCGGCCCACCGCATCGGAGACGCGACCGGCCTGCCGGAAGACCTGCCCTACGTGTTCCGCCAGGCGCTCTTCGTCTTCGTCCGAGAGATCATCGCCAGCGTCGGAGTCCGACGCGAACACGACGGCGGCCAGCGCATGGTGGCGGCGCTGGGCTTCGGAGCCGATTTCACGCGCGCGCCGCGCGAGGCCGCGCATGTTGTAAAAGCCGGACGCGCTGTCGAGGAGCGATTCGTCCCGCAGCGCGTCAGTCGCCACCTTGGCCTGAATGAACGTACGCATCTTGAGCAGCAGCGCCTCGCCGTCCACGGGCTGGCCCAGGAATTCCCACGCACCGGCACGATACGCCTCGAGGCGCTGGGCGCGTCCCGATGGACCCGACGTCGTGATGAGAATGGGTGTGCTGGGACCGAACCGCGGATCCTCCCGGAGCAGACGGCAGACATCGAAACCGTGCATGTCCGGCATCTGGGCGTCGAGAATGATGAGATCCGGCGACTCCTGCCGGGCGCGGTCGAGAGCCTGGCGTCCAGTATGCGCGCGCGCGACCGCGTAGCCGTTGGGGGCCAGGATGCTCTCCAGGGAGCGTGCCGACCATTCCTGATCGTTCGCGATAAGCACCAGCGGCAGCACTTCGGCAGGCTCACGTCGGGCCATGTTTCCTCGTGCAGGCAGTGGACGATACGGCTGGGTTCTCGAGCCGAGGCTGCTGGGGTGCAGAAACGGCGGCTCTTCTACCGCAGGAGTCGTGCGGGAACGGGTTCGATCGTCAAATAGTTGTGTGACAATAACTTGGCGATGTAAACCGAGTCAAGGAACCGCCGCATAGCAGGGCCAGCGCAACAGATCGCACGCCACGCCTCCCAAAGGCGATAACAGGCGATGGGGGAGCGATGCTTCACCTGTGGCTTCGAGTCCACGCATCCGGGCGCGCGGAGGATGGGCAACCGGGCCTGCGGCGCGCGCATAACCCCCGCCCCCACATGGGCTTGGAGCAACCGGCTCCGCCATTCCTGCCCCTCAGCCACCTGTTGCACGTCACGGCGCCATCCTTGAAGTAGCTCCAGTCGTGGGTCGGTCCCTCGAACGGCCACTGGAGACTGCCAAGGAATGAGCAACCAGGATACTGCGGCACGAAATTCGAACGTCCAGCCCGACGCGCCTGATCCGGCGGCAGCAGAAGGCGGCGAGCTCGACGAAGAGCTGTCCCGTTTTGCCCATCGCCTGGCCGGCTTCGGCCTGGGCGAAGCGCTCGACGCCCTGATGGCCCGAAGAGAGCTCAAGGACGTGCAGGCCGAGCCTGATCCGGAACCGTGCTGATCGAGCCGAAACCGATCACCGTGAGAGCCGTCACGGGTGCGGCCGCCGAGCGAGTTAAGTTGTATACGCTGCCTTTGCACGGCGCGGTTGAATCCGGGCCACTCTTAACGGGAATACGGAGATCCATGCGCTTCATTGTCCGCTCGCTCATGCTGGCCTTGATCGCGGTGACCACGCCGGCGATGCTCGCAGCGCAGGACACCGCCAGCCCCAGCCGGGCGATGGCATCGCGCGCGGAACTCCAGGCCATGCTGCAAGGTGCCTCGGCTGATCGGCAGTCCGCCATCCAGACCCGCCTCGAGAACGGCGATTTCCAGCCCGGCGACCTCGTCGCGCTGAGCGTGGTGGAAGACAGCACGCTGACCGACACATTTACCGTACGTACCGGGCAGATGCTCAAGCTGCCGAACGTCCCGGAGTTTTCACTCCACGGCGTGTTGCGCTCCGAGCTGCAGGACTTCATGGCGAAAAAGGTGGCGGAGTACATCCGCAATCCCCAGGTGGATGCGGTGGCGCTGGTGCGCGTAGCAGTCACCGGCGCCGTCAATCGCCCCGGGTTCTTCAACGTACCCGCCGAGACGCCGGCGGCGCAGGTCGTCATGGTGGCGGGCGGCCCGACTGGAAACGCCAGTCTGCAGAAGGTCGAGGTGCACCGGGGCGATACCGTCCTCGTGACGCGCGAGCAGATGAGCACCGCGCTGGCGGCAGGGACCTCGCTGGACCAGCTGAACATCCATGGTGGCGACCAGTTTGTCGTGGGAGAGAAGCCGGGGGGCTGGCGCGGCACGCTGCAGACGGTGGGGCTGCTGACCGGCGTCTTCACCGGTATCTACTTTGCGACACGAATCTTCTAACCGAACGGTTGAGCACGACATGGGCATAACCATGCCGGGTCTTCGCGAGCACGCACCGACCCTGCGCCGCATTTCCTCGAGCGCCGTGAAGCGCCCCGATATTTCCGAGCCCGCCCCGGTCAGCGTACCGGTGGATGGCTCCATCGCTGGTGCCAGCGAGCGCCTGCGCCGAAGCCTGAACTTCATCCTGGCCTTGCTCGGCCTGATCATCGCACTGCCGGTGATGCTGGTCGTCGCGCTGCTCATCCGGCTCACCTCGCGCGGGCCGGTGATCTACACCCAGACGCGGGTGGGCCTCGATCGGCGGGCGCCGGGACCGGACAATTTCAATCACCGCCGGCAGAAGGACATCGGCGGGAAGCCTTTCCGGATCTACAAGTTCCGGACGATGACCATCAATGCCGAAACGGGCTCCGGTGCCATCTGGGCACAGCACAACGATCCCCGGGTGACCTGGATCGGACGCTATCTCCGGCAGTACCGCCTGGATGAGCTGCCCCAGCTGTACAACGTCCTCCGGGGCGAGATGAACATCGTGGGGCCGCGCCCAGAGCGCCCGACCATCTTCGCCCAGCTGCGGGAGCATATCGGCGAATACCCGCTGCGCCAGCGGGCCAAGCCCGGGATCACCGGCCTGGCACAGATCAATCACCACTATGACCGATGCATCGAGGACGTGAAGACCAAGGTCAGCTACGATCTCAAGTATATCGAGCGCCAGGGCGTCCTCGAAGACCTGAAGATCATGCTCCAGACCATCCCGGTCATGTTGTTCCGTCGGGGCGGCTGGTAACCTCCCCGTGACCGCCACCGCCAAGCCAATGCCATTGCTGGGGAGCATCACACGGCGTCCCGCCCTGGCCCTGCCCGCAGCCGTGGCGGCTCTCACCTTCGTGGTGCTCTTCGCCAGGCCGGCGCAGCTGCTGGTACATGACTGGTGGACCAACCCCGAGGCCGGGCATGGGTTGCTGCTGGCACCGCTCGCCCTCTGGCTGGCGTGGCGCCGGGGTCTCCGCGCCGAACGCGCACCGCAGCTCGGCTGGGGAATTGTCCTCCTCGCGGGCGCCGTGCTGCTCCGCTATCTCTCGGGACTCGCCGCGGAAGTCTTCACCATGCGGGTTTCCATGCTGATGGCGCTGGGTGCGCTGGTCATCTTTGCGTGGGGCTGGCGGCAGCTGTTGCACTGGTGGCTGCCGCTCGTGCTGCTCTTCCTGTCCATTCCGTGGCCCGCCCTCATCACCAACGCACTGGCCCTGCCGCTTCAGTTCCAGGCGTCCAGGATGGG
>SMFG01000198.1_pt1 | contig 11260 bp, 17 predicted proteins | sample 2456131 | NCBI WGS metagenome assembly SMFG01 (sample SAMN10132612, study PRJNA489261) | soil metagenome | isolation source: day120 antibiotic-silt loam soil ammended with raw manure from dairy cow... | place: USA | collected 2015-05-01
CGCGAGCAACCCGATTGCTGTGGGGGCGGCCTGCGGCCGCCTTTCGCACCCTTCGGGTGCTCCTCGCAATGACGTGCGGGATATTTCCAGCCGCCGAGCCGCCTAGTACAGCCCTACCCTCTTCATCACTGGATTTCCGACCGCCTTCTCAATCACGACCCGCACACGATCCGTCCGCGTCGGAGGCACTGGATCGAGCTTCCGATGTCCAATCGTGTTTCCCTGCGAGATCGTCGCCCACCGGCCGCCACTCCACGCATCCACCCGGTAGCCCGCGATGGCCTGGCCGTGCTCGATTGCTTCGGACAAATCCACGACATCGAACTGCACTGGCCTGGGCAGCGTGAGCGTCAGCGCGTGGGATGATCTCGAGATGCGCGCTGCTGCCGCGAGATCCGTCTTGAACAGCGCATCGAGCCGGTCGCCGAAGGTGGTGAGCTGGGTGACATCGGTGTCGTGCAGCAACCCGTCTCGCGTCGGCGGCACGTTGAGCAGCAGGTTGGCGTTCCGCCCCACGGACACGAAATAGAGTTCCATCAGTTCATCGGCCGTCTTGACGTTGTCGTTTTCCGCCTGATGCCAGAACCATCCCGGCCGGATCGAGACATCCGCCTCGCCCGGGCGCCAGACGCTGCCGGCGGGATCGCCGTGCTGCAGCATCACTTCCACCGCGGGACCTGAGACACCCGGGTAAGGCACGGTGTCAGGATTTACCGTGCACCAGTTGGGATCGCCGGCGGTGCCATTCTCGTTCCCGATCCATCGCACATCAGGGCCCGCATCCGAGAAGATCACCGCCTCCGGCTGCAGCCGGCGCACGGTGCGGTGGATCCGCTCCCAATCGTACACCTGCCGCCTGCCGTTCGGTCCCTCGCCATTGGCGCCGTCGAACCAGACCTCCGTGATCGGCCCGTAGCGGGTGAGCAGCTCGGTGAGCTGGGCGATGTAGAAACCGTTGTACCGTGGCGAGTCGCCGTACGACGGCTCGTGCCGGTCCCACGGTGACAGGTACAACCCCGCGCCCAGTCCTTCCGCTCGGCATGCGTCAGTGAATTCACGGACCACGTCGCCCTTGCCCTCACGCCACGGGCTCGACGCCACGCTGTGCGTCGTCACCGCGCTGGGCCAGAGACAGAACCCGTCGTGATGCTTGGCGGTGAGAATGAGCGAGCGGAACCCAGCACGCCTGGCGGTGCGCACCCACTGGCTGGCGTCGAGTGCGGCCGGATTGAAAAGCACCGGGCTCTCCGTGCCATCACCCCATTCACGGTCGGTGAAGGTGTTGATGCCGAAATGAAGAAACAGCGCTCGCTCGGCGCGCTGGTACCTGAGCTGCGCCGGTGAGGGCCTCGGCCGGACTCGAGGCAGCGGCGGCAGGATGAGACTCGCGCCGGTTGCGGCGGTGGTCAGGAGGAAAGAGCGACGGTGCATGAGGGTCTAGAGTCGAGGGTCGAGGGGTCGAGACGGTCGAGGCTTGTGCGTCATTGCGAGGCCCGCAGGGCCGAAGCAATCGGGTCGCTGAAGTTCCGGTGCCAAGCTACCCGATTGCTTCGTCGGCTTCGCCTCCTCGCAATGACACATTATTCTGGACCCTCGACCCACGACCCTCGACCCTCACTCCACAAACCGCTCCGCAATTCCCGGGGTCACGCCCACGAACGGCGCGTCGCTGTTGCAGAGGAGCGCCACGACGACATGCTCAGCGGGATAGATCACCAGGAATGCGGTGCCGCCCACTGACCCGCCCGAATGGCTCACCCGCGTCCGCCCCTTCCCGTCCTTGCCGATGAACCAGCCGATCCCGTACTCCGAGCGGCTGCCGTTCTTCATCAGTTGGGGCGTCCACAGCAGCTGGCGGGTGGAATCGGCCAGCAGCTTCCCTTCGAGCAGCTCTTCGCCGAATCGTGCCAAGTCCTCGGTGGTGGAGAGAAACCCGCCGCCCGCCCACTTGTAGCTGTTGTCCACGTAGGGCGCGTTGACCACGCCGCTGTCGGCCGACCCGCTGTACCACCGCGCCCGGAACGGCACGATGCTGTCCACGTAGTCCGCCACCGTGTGGGTCATGCCGAGCGGAAGAAAGACGCTGTCGCGCATGAAGCGAAGGAAGGGGGTGCCGCTGGCCCCCTCCACCACCGCGCTCACCAGGTTCCATCCGTAACTCGAGTACGCGAACTTCGTCCCCGGTTCGAAGAGCAGCGAATCATTCTCGAAGATCGTGAGCCCGTCGGTCACGGTGGCGAAATGCGTCCGCATCAGGAATTCGTCACCCCTGTAATGACGGATGCCTGCCAGGTGCCCGGCCACGAGGCGGGTGCTGATGGGCCAGCGCTTCTTCGGAAACGAGGGCACATAACGCTGTATCGGCGCGTCGAGATCGAGCTTATGCGCATCCACCAGGAGCCCGACGGCCACGCTGGTGAGTGGCTTGGAGACACTGCCTACCCGGAAGCGGGTGAGCGGTGTGACAGGCACGCGCTGCTCCACGTCGGCCCAGCCCAGCCCTTCGCTCCAGATGGTCTGGCCGCCCCGCATCACGGTAATTGAAACGCCGGGCACGCCGGCCCCGGCCATCGAGTCCACCAGAAAGGCGCGCACCCTCCGAATGAGTGCGGAGTCGTGGGTGCCGGCACCGGCGACCGCATAGGGCGCACCCTGCTGCGCGCGGACCGGGGCGACAGCGCAGGCACAGAGGCAGGTGACGATGACGGCGCGGATGGAGCGCTTCATGGCAGGAATGAATCCTCCGATGGGCTGTCGGTTGGGCCGTCAGGATTGACCTGCGACCCGCGTGAGCCGCCCGCTGGGAGTGATTCGGCCAGCAGCCGGGCGAAGTCGGGCCGCGGCGTCTGCCACCGCTCCCGCTCGCATCGGACGACGCGGGTTTCAAACGGCGAAGTGGCGACGACCACCACGAACCGCTCCGCTTCCTCCTGGCGGACCCGCTTCCGTTCCGTGAAGGTCCACGGAAGGCCGCTCTCGTCGGTAAACTCGCGTTCGGTCACATCCCCTCGATGTGAAATGATGGATTCTCGATCACACCCAGCAGGTTACCGAACGGATCGCGCACCGATCCGACGCGAATATCGCCGCCGACATCCTGCACCGGCTCGTGGTCGGTCGCGCCCAGCGCGATGAGCCGCGCATATGCTGCGCTTGCATCGGTCACACCCCAGTAGGCCACGCCCGCCGCCTGCCGGTCATGCGCCGCATGATCATCCGGGGTGATCCCCAGTTCGAAGCCGCCCACGTTGAACCCCACATAGAACGGCTCATCGAAATACGGGTCTATCTCGAGGACCTTCTGATACCACGCCTTGGCCGCACCGAGATCGCGCGCGTTGTAGGCCGCAGTGCGAAGTCCGAGAAAGTGCTTCGGTGCCATGGGAATCTCCACGGTTGGGAGGCAAGAATTGAGAGTTGAAGGTGTGCTCTCAACTCTCAACTCTTAACAACCCCATTTCCCCCAGTGTCCGCTCCAGCTCCGCCGCTCCCGTAAAATGGATCGTCTGCATGCCGAGCGCGCTGGCAGGGCTCAGGTTCTGGGGGCGGTCGTCCACGAAAAGTGCATGGGCGGGGTCCGCCTGGGCCAGCGCGAGTCCGCGCTGGAAGAATCGCCGGGCCGGTTTCCGGACGCCGAGCCAGCAGGAACTCAGGAAGGCGGCGAAGTACGGGCGCAGGCCGAATGACGCGATGCGATGGATGTTCAGCAGTTCGGATTCGTTGTTCATGGTCATGAGCATGAACGTGCCCTGCTCGTGGAGCCTGCGGACGATCGCGATGGTGTCCTGGTCGGGAATGCTCCGCGCCAGCATGAACGCCACGAACTCCTCGCGCGAAAAGCGTCGCGGGCGGAAGAAGATCGTGACATCGAGATATTCGTCGAAATCCATCTGACCGGTTTCCCAGTCACCCAGCACTTCGTCGTGCCGGTTTTCCATGTCCATCTCGATATCGAAGCGCTCGCGGGCCGCCGCCCGGTCATCGGAATCCCATCCATTGGTGCCCAGGACACCGCCGATGTCGAAGAACAGGTGGGTGAACGCCGGTGAGTCCACGTCAGTCGGGCAGGTAGGGGAGACGGAACCCGATCCGCGTGGTATCCGGCGGTGGCAATGCCGGCGAGAAGTGCACCGCCACGATCGAGGTATCAGCCGATCCCAGCGGGACGCCGGCCGGCGCGCGCACGCTCAACCCGACGACGGCATCGCTCTCCATCAGCTGGGCGGTCCGCAGCAGGATCTGGTAATGCCCGGCGGCATCAGAGCGCGCCGAATCCTGCGCGAATACCGATGCGAACGGCGTCGGTCGCGCCAGCGCCGTCACCATGGCGCCTGCCACCGGCTCGCCCTGCACGGACGCTTTATGCACCGGAGCCGGTTTCCCTCCGCTCGGGAATGATGACCCAGAGCAGGAGGTAGACGAAAATGCCGGGAAACGCGGCGGACAGGACGGAGAGCAGCACGTAAAGCACGCGCAGGAGCGTCGGATCCCGGTCGAAATATTCCGCGACTCCACCAATGACACCCGCCACGATACGGTGCTCGCGGGAGCGGTGGAGCGCGCCTTCATGGGGCGCCATCGAGGCCTCCTGTTGCTGCTGGAGGATAGGCCCGGCTGCGGCTCATGGCGAGGCGTCCGCCCAGCCAACCGCCGGCGGGGATGAGCAGGATGCTTGCCACCCACATCCATACCGGGTGGGGCATGGTGAGCATGGTCCACACGGCGAAGCCGAGCACGACCACCCCCACCAGCATGGCATGCCCCAGCTGCGCACGCTGTACCAGCCGGCCGGCCAGGAAGCCGCCCGCGAGCGCGCCGCATATCCATCCTGCGACCACCAGGATCAGGGCGCCGATGGGAATGGCTGGGCCGGGTCCGGCCAGGGCAGCCCGGGACCAGATATCGGCGCCAGCCGGCAGCGGGAAGAGCCGGTGTCCCACGGCCTCCACTGCCACGATGATGAAGAGCGAGGCGGCCCAGCCGAGGAAGACAGCGAGAATGCTCCGGCCCATGGGTGCTCCGGGAAAAGTTGTCTCGATGGTACACCGGGTGTGGGGAGGGCGCCAGCGGGCAGAAAACAGTACGGACCGGCCACTGGCCGGTCCGTACCCTTTGGAATGGGGTCCCACGCCGACGACCCTGCGTCAAGCCCTGCTCCAATTGCCCGCGGGCTCACCGAGACTGATGGCGCCGGCGTGGGCGCGTGTCCCCAGTGCAGGAGACGCCGACCCCCGGCCGGCCCACACATTACCCCCGCGAGCGCCGGCTAACCCACCGGCGGAGCCAGATGCCGAGGCCGCAGACCACCACCCCGAAGCCTGTCAGGACCGGTGCGGCGGGCGCATGCTGCACCAGTCCCGCGATTCCGGTGATGGTATACGCCAGTCCCAGGACCAGCGCCACCACGGCCAGCGCGTTGAACAGCGCGTCGTGCCTGACGGGCGTGTCAGCCACGGGCCGGGGCTGGCCGGGTGAATAACGGGTGGTCGGCCCCACTCTCGACCGCGTCCTTGAGCCGGAAGAGGAGGGCGCCCCACATGGCTGTGCATTCCAGGAACACGTCGGTCTCCTTCTTCCAGCCGGCGTGAGTCAGGAGCAGCCGGGTGCCGGATTCATCCGGCGACAGGTCGAAGACCAGCGTGGTGCCACCCCATTCCTGGCCTGACTCCACTGCCCACGCGGCGCGGGCCGGCATGACCATGGTTTCGGGTCGCAGCAGGTAGACCTGCATGCGCCCGCCTGTGCCGGCTTCAACGGCGCCATCGGACCGGACCTTCACGTCATCGGTCCACCAGCTGGTCAGCCCCGTCGCGCCCGCCACGAAGGGAAAGACGTCCCTGGGCGTTCCTGCGATGGTGACCAGCAACCGGATGTCGGGCATGGTGAAACGCCTCCCGGAGAATCAGATCCAGCGCCGGACCTGCGCCAGATAGTGGCGATAGTCATCACCGAAGCGTCGGATGAGATACGCTTCCTCCCTCCCGATGACCGCTCTCTGGATGATGACGACGATGGCGGGCAGGAACAAGAGCGGCCAGAGCGCCCGGGCCCAGAGCGACACGCCGAGGTAGAGCATGGCCATGGCCAGGTACATGGGGTTCCGGGTGAACCGGTACGGTCCCCGTATCACCAGGGCGGATGCAGGTTGCACCGGGATGACGGAGGTCCGCATGCGGCGGAACGCGAGCATGGCCCACATGGTGAGCAGCAGCGCCAGTATGACAAGCACCGCACCCACTCGGCGGAGGACCCCACCGGCCGGGTCCGGGATCTGGACCAGCGGGATCAAGTGATGCAACCAGAGGCCCAATGCCAGCGGCACAACATAAATCAGCGGCGGCGGCACCCGGATGTTGGCGTTGTCCTCGGTGGAGTGGCGGTGCATGGCTCAGCCCTGCGGCCGAAGCGCGGCGGTCAGGTGTACTCCACGCACATGACACTCGTCGGCCGTCACGACAATGCCGGTGGTGTCCCACGGCGCATATCCCGGTGCGGTCACCGTGATATCGTAGGTGCCGGCACGCTCGCCGGCACCCATCAATCGATTGCCCAGGACGGTCATGGTATCGGTGAAGCGCCCATCACGCACGCTGCCGGATGGGGTGACCGGCAGTGAATCGCCGGTGGAGGCATCGAGCGCAGTCACGCTCAGCCCGTAGGCATAGAGGGCGGTACAGACGGGCGATTGTGCCTGGGAGCAGCCCGCAGCCGCCAGCAGCGCTGCCCCGACGGAAAAGAGAGAAAGTCGCATGGACCGCTCCAGTGGGAGACGCGATCCGCTACCGCGGTGTCCTGCAGTCGGCCGCCACGACGCTGTCGCCCCGGCGGAGCGTCACCACGTCCTTGTGGACCGTGAGCTGGTAGCGCTCGCTCTCGTACGTGTGGCCGGTCAGGGTCCGCACCCGCCGGAGCGAGTCCGGCGCGCTCCCATCGATACTGATGCGGGCACTGTCGCCCATGAATACCACGCCGATCACGTGCTGATTGTCGCAGTTGTAGCTCTGGACCCGCACGCGCCCGTCGGCGCCGACATCATTCACCGGCGCATCGCCGCCGCAGGCCGCGAGCGCGAGCAGCAGGCCAAGCCCCAGCGCGACATGGCGCTCAGTCGGCACCGGCCATCCCCCAGATGAACGTGACCGCGCCGAGCACCGCGATCGGCACGGCGGTGGCGACCTGCGCCGCGTGCTCGTTGCGGGGATAACGGAGCGAGTCCACCTCAGTCACGGCGTAGCGCACCTGGCAGGAGTCACAGTCGGCCGGCTTGGGCACGGGCACGGCACGGAGCGAATCGCCGTCTACGCCGAGATGCCGCACCAGGGTCCGCTTTCCATCCTGCCACAGCTCGATGGCCTGCTCCTCCGGGATCGCCCCGGCCGGCGGATTCTCGATCCGCCTCGGCGCGATGGCGCAACCGGCGACGGTGAGCGCGGCGATCGCGAGCAGCATGACACGGGCACCGCTCATGGTGTACCCTCGCCCGTGGTCCGCATCAGCGCCACATAGCGTCCGTAGAAATGGGCCACCGTACGGCCCTCTGCCATCACATCCACCCGTACCGGTACCCGCCCGCGGCCGTGCCGCGTGACGGCGTCCAGCAGGGTGGCTCGCTCAGTGGTGGCGGGGAACGGGGAGGTGGCGGTGAAGTCGGTCATGATGGGATGAAGATACCGGATCTCGCTGTCCTGCAGCACCGCATTGGCACTGAGCCCCGCCTCCTGCAGGGTGAGCCAGACGGTTGACCAGCCGGCGAGGGTGGCCAGGGCATTCACGCTGCCGGCAAAGGCGGTACCCTGATGGTTGCGGTTGATCCCGAACTCGGCGCGCAGGGCGACGGCGCTCGCGGTGACGCTGGCGATGGTGAAGCCGAGGCGTTGCGACACGGGCATCTGCAGGAGAAGCATCTGCTGGAGACGGTCCCGCAGCTGCGGGACGGAGATGGACGTCATGCGGAGAAGCGTCGGGTATCGGCGGTGATGTGTCAAGCAGCGGAGAGATGAAGGTCGGGTAGGGGCGACGCATGCGTCGCCCCTACTGGGGCGGCAGGATTCGAACCTGCAACATCCGGAGTAACAGTCCGGCGGTCTGCCAATTGACCTACACCCCAAACAAAAACGCCTGCCGGAGGTACCGGCAGGCGTTGCGACAGTGGTGCGCAGACGTTCCTTAGCCGGTCCTCCGGGAGGAGGGCCGATTATTGGAGACGGAGGCATTGCGCCGAGTGCTCATGGTGGTAAGGCTAGCGTACGGCTCGTCGAGCGTCAAGCGCCATCGGCCGACCGCCGACTGTCGACCGGCTGGGTGGGGTTTCGGCGGTAGTACTCCTGGTGGTGGGCTTCGGCCGGGTAGAACGTGCCGAGCGGCCTGAGTTCGGTGACGATCGGGCGGCCGAATGTATCGTCACGCGCGAGCTGGGCGATGATCTCCCGCGCGAGCTGTTCCTGCTCCGGGGACTTGTAGAAGATGGCGGAACGGTACTGGCTTCCCACATCCGGTCCCTGGCGGTTGCGCGTGGTCGGATCGTGAAAGGCGAAAAAGATCTCCAGGATCTCGCGGTCGGAAATGACCGCCGGATCGTACGTCACCTGGATGGCTTCGGCATGACCGGTGGTGCCGCTGCAGACCCGCTCGTACGTCGGGTCGGGCACCGTGCCGCCCGTGTAGCCGGACACCACTCGCTCGACGCCCTTGAGGCGCTCGTACACGGTCTCCAGGCACCAGAAGCAGCCGCCGGCAAGGGTGAAGGTGTGCATGCCTGAAATAAGGCGGAAAGACGGGAGGACGGGAAGGCGGGAAGCATTCATTCCTTAAGATCTTCCCGTCCTCCCGTCTTCCCGCCTTCCCGTCTTCTACTCAGCCACATTCAGCAGCCGCGTCTGCACTGCTGTCCGTCCGGTGCCCTGCTCCGTCACCGTCACCGTGATCCGGTACTGCCCCGTTTCCAGCTTGTCGAGCCCGATGCTCCGCCGGGCGCGGACCAGGGACGTCCTGCCCGGCTCGTTGAAGGTGAGGTGCACTGTTCCCTTTGCGTCGCCGTTGATGCCCTTCACCTCGATGTCAGTCCTGTACGTAGCCCCGGGCGTGGCACCGCTCAGTTCGTAATAGAGTTCTGCGGTCCCCTGTCGCGGGTAGCTGTCGAGCGGGTTGAGCGAAACGGTCCCCGCCGGGCTCTGCCATCTGAGGCCGGAACCTTCCCTGCCCAGCACCAGATCGCTCAGGGCAAGCGCAGTGGACCCGGGGACCGTCACGCCGATGCGCCCGATGGCGCCGCCGACACCAGTACCAGGCTCGCTCACCAGCAAACGCACGTCCCAGGTACCGGGCGCGAGTCGCAGCTCTTCCAGGCCGAACAGGTAGTCGCCTTTTCTCAATGCCTTGGCGGAGCGGAACCGGCGCGTGGTGTCTACCCGCATCACCTGGCCCTGGGCGTTGGTCGCGATGAGGCGCAGCATGACGGGGTAGCCGGTGCCGCCATCCGGCAGTGCCTGGCCCTGGATCTCGTCTCCCGCAAGGGCAAAGACCACCAGCACTCGGCCTGGCGAGCCCACCGCGTAGAACTGGGCCTGCGGGCTGAGCTGGTGCTTGAAGTGGGGTGGGAAGCCGTCGGTGGTGAGGCCGATGCGCATATCCTGCTGGCGCTCTCTACGCATGTGTTCGACTGCTATCCTGCTGATGATGTTCGAGGAAGCCGACGTGACGGAACCCATGGTGCCACCCGAAGCTGTCATGCGCTGACCCAGCTTCCGCCAGTGTTCGTTCATCTCATTCTCTCTGAGCTCTCCGGCGATGACGGCATAGCTCGCGTCCAGTCCCATCATCGCGCCATATAGGGTGTCCGAGAGCGGAAACATCTCGACAAGTGTCGTGGGGGCCTGCACGCCAAGCAGGGTAGATGGGCCGAACTGGAGGATGAGTCTGCCAGTCGTCGTCTGGAACGCCCATGCAAGGCAAGGGCCGTGGAAGGCCAGTTGATCCGGCGCACCATGGCGCATGTAGATGATGCCCCGATCGTCCACAATTCGGTGACCGTGCGACGAGGCGGCGAGCTGGCCGGCGGTGGCATCCGTCAGGACTGCAGGCACGCCGCCATCTGCGCTGCAGCCGAACCGCGGGTCAGGGCTGGCGAAAGCCGCGCCCTCCCTCCGGCCCACCACTTGGAATTTCTGATAGACGTACCGCCACCGCCGGAAATGTTCCGCGAGCCGCTCGCCGGGTGCGCGGAGTTCTCGCGCATCCCGCTTGGCCCAGAACCGCTGGAGCCACGGTTGGATACTGTCGGGCGGCAGCGAATCGAAGGCCGCGATTTCCGCGTCGGATGCAACCCACGCGATATCCGTGCGATACGCCGTCAAACCCACTGAGTCGTTCGCCGCAGTGGCGCCGGCAAAGTAGGTCGAACTCGCCGCCGTGACGCTGTCCAGCGCGTTCAGCATGCGCGCCGATTCGAGCAGCCCGACCGCCGAATCGCCGCCATTGGCAACGTAGAGACGGAACGCCTGCAATGAGGAGTCGGGATGGCCGAGGTTTCGCTGGATGCGGCCAAGGGCGAGCTGTGCCGCTGTTGCGCCGGGCTGCGTTGCCGCGCGCCGGATGGCGCGTTGAACGTCACCATCGAGATCCTGGTCCGCTTCAGGGATGATGAGCGAGGCCAGCAATGCCGCTGCCGGCGCAAAGCTCGAGTCTGCCTCAAGCGAACGGGTCAGCGCCCTGATGCCCGCGCGCCGGTAGTACATCCCCGCTCCCGAATGCATGCTGGGCTTTACTACCACGCCGGCGCTATCGAGCGCCAGATCAGCGAGTGCGAGCCCGTACCAGGGCCAGGGCCAGTCGTCGGGCGCGCGGTAGACCGCTTCATCGAACAGTGCCTGGGCCCGGTCGAGGGGAGCCCGGTCAGGCGAGAGCTGGCCCAGCCGGAGCTGCGCCAGTCCGGCCTGCATCAGCAGGAGGGCATCGGATTTGTCGCGCCCGAGCGACGCCTGCTCGGCGCGTGCGAGTATCGAAGCGTCGCTGGCCATGGCAATCTGGAAGACGGAATCCCGGAGCGCGGAAAGCTGACGCCGGCCGTCGGGCGACTGGGCGTTCAGCAGGACAGGCAGGGCGGACACGATGGACAGGGCGAGCAGGCTTGTCCTGAGCGTCACGAAGGGATGGGCCAGCCAGCGTAGCGGGCACATGGGGGCTCCGGTCTCTGAGGGATATCGGCAGGGACGAACGGGCGCCGCGACGCATGCACAGGCTGCGACCTGGGCGTGGTCAGGTT
>SMFG01000076.1_pt1 | contig 10958 bp, 8 predicted proteins | sample 2456131 | NCBI WGS metagenome assembly SMFG01 (sample SAMN10132612, study PRJNA489261) | soil metagenome | isolation source: day120 antibiotic-silt loam soil ammended with raw manure from dairy cow... | place: USA | collected 2015-05-01
TCCGGTGGAGAGAGGGTGGCTGGCATGGAGCCTACGGCCCCGCCTGTTGGTGTCAAGTCCGGGGGTAATCACTGTCAGTAGAAGCCGAATCTGCCCGTAAGCCGGCTCATCCGTACCTGCCGGGCGGTGGCTCGGGGCCCCGGAGACCGTCCAGGCCGACGAGTACCGGACCCCGATTAGCTTCCCACACCCTGACACCCTGATGGGAGGCCGGACATGCGTGTGGTGCTGCAGCGCGTTTCCCGCGCGGCGGTGCGGGTGGGCGACGAAACTGTGGGACAGATAGAGCGTGGCTACTGCCTGCTGGTCGGCCTCACCCACACCGACACGCTGGCTGAGGTGGGCTGGATGGCGGAGAAGATCGTGGGACTTCGCCTGTTTCCGGATGACCAGGGCAAGATGAACCTGGGCCTGCTGGACGTCGGCGGTGCGCTGCTGGTTGTCTCGCAGTTCACCTTGTACGGCAGCGCCGAGAAGGGGCGGCGGCCCTCCTTTGTCGACGCGGCGCGCCCGGAGTTGGCGGAGCCGCTCTACGAAGCATTCGTCGCCCGGCTCAAGGACCACGGCCCGCCGGTCGCCACCGGACAGTTTGGAGCCATGATGGACGTCGAAATCCACAATGACGGTCCGGTCACACTCCTCCTCGAGCGGAAGGCCCCATGAACCGGGTGCTGACCCTGGCGTCTGCCTCGCCCCGCCGGAAACAACTCCTCGAAATGCTCGGCATTCCGCTCCGCGTCGTACCGTCCGCCATCGCGGAGTTCCCGCGCAACGGCGAGGATCCCCCGGCCTACGCGGAACGGCTGGCACGGGAGAAGGCGGAGAGCGTGCGGGGCGAGTTCGTGCTGGGTGCCGATACGACCGTGATTCTCGACGGCGAGTTGATGGAGAAACCGGCCGATGCGGAGGACGCCGTCCGGATGCTGACCCGGCTGCAGGGAAGAACCCACGAAGTCCGCACCGCGGTAGCACTTGCCGCCGCCGGCGTCACCCGGTCCCGGGCGGATGTTACCCGTGTCACGTTTCGCCCGGCGTCGGCGGAGACGCTTGCGGCCTACGTCGCGACGGGCGAGCCGATGGACAAGGCGGGCGCCTATGGGATCCAGGGCTACGGTGCAGCGCTGGTGGAGCGGATCGAGGGAGACTTCTTCAGCGTGATGGGCCTGCCGGTGCGGCTGGTGCTGGACCTGCTGGAGGAAGCCGGCTGGCCCTACCGGTTTACCCGGTAGACCGACACCGGCGCCGTCCGCCCGCGGATCGCCATTTCGGGCGCCGGGGTGAAGCGGTCGGGCTGTCCCACCACCGCGTGGAACGCATCGCCCACCAGGATGTCGCCCGCGCCGGCCTGGGCGCAGAGGCGAGAGGCGATGTTCACCGCGTCACCCAGCACCGTGTATTCCAGCCGGCGCGGGCTTCCGATGTTTCCGGCGAACACATCCCCGAAGTTGATCCCGATGCCGATCCCGATGGCGGGTTTTCCGGTGGCGACCCAGCGGGCGTTAAGCGCCGCGACCGCTTCCTGCATTTCCATCGCCGCCGCGAGCGCCCGCGTGGGGTCGTCCTCGTGGCCCAGCGGCGCGCCCCACAGCGCCATGATGGCGTCGCCGATGAATTTGTCCAGCGTTCCCCCGTGTTCGAAGATGATGTCCACCATCTCCGAGAGATATTCGCTGAGGAGCTGGGCGACCTCCTCGGGCGGCATGATTTCGGCGAGGGTGGTGAAGCCGCGGATGTCGCTGAACAGCACCGTCAGCAGGCGCCGTTCGCCACCGGGCGCGAGCGACGCCTCTGAACCCGCGATTTCCGCCGCGATGTTCGGCGCGAAATAGCGCTCGAAATTGGAGCGGACCAGGGCCTCGCGCCGGAGCCGAGCCGCGGAACGGCTGCTGGCGATCGCCAGCGCGGCGATCCCGCTGAAGGCCACCAGGAACTGCAGGTCTTCGTCGGAAAAGAGGTTGGTGGCGGTCACGTTGTCCACGTAGAGTACGCCAAGCAGTTCGTCCGGCGAGGTCATGAGCGGCGAGCAGATGGCGCTCCGGACCTGCTGCACCACGATGGACTGGCCCTGGAACCGGGTGTCCGCCGCGGCGTTGTGGGTCAGCACCGCCACGCGCTCTTCCCGCACCTTGTCGGCAATGGAGCGGGGCACGGCCTGGGTGGACTGCTCACCCAGCCGGCTGCGCGAAATCCGGGGGACCAGTTCACTGCCGCCATCGGTCAGCAGGATGGCGACCCGGTCCACATTCATCACCTCGAAGGTGATGTCCGCGATCCGGCCCAGCAGGCGGTCGAGGTCGAACTCGCTCGCCAGCTTCTGCGAGACTTCGAGCAGCAGCGCGAGTTTCCGCGCCAGGCGCTCCTCGCGCCGGGTCACTGTCAGGCGGAGCTGGCTCGTGCCGGCATTCTCCGCGACGTCGATGACACCGGGCGCCACCGCCAGCTCCCGGACGATCGTGGCGGGCGGCGATGTCGTCGCGGCCGGGGTTGCGGCCCGGGGCGAGGTCCCGTCGCTCACCGATTCGAGCCGGAACCGCACCCGGCCGAACGTCACCGAGTCGCCCGGCTTGAGGAGGCCGATGGCGACCCGTTCGTCATTGATGCTGGTGCCATTGGAGCTGTCGAGGTCACGGATGCGAACCCCGTCAGGCCCCGCCGTCAGTTCGGCATGGCGGCGGCTGATGGTGGGGTCGTAGACCGGAAGGTCACTGGCCGCGCCGCGGCCCAGGACCAGGGCCCGACCCTGCGGCAGGTCGAATGTCTGGGTGCCCTGGTGGGCGGTGAGGCGGTAGGCAGGCATGGGTCCCGAATATACGGGGCAGCGGCTCAGGGCGCGCTGGCGAGTGCCAGCGCGGTGAGGACGGCGCGCGCCTTGGCTTCGGTCTCGCGCAGTTCGGAGCGGGGATCGGAATCGGCCACGATGCCGGCGCCCGCCTGGACCCAGGCCGTGCCGTCCTGGATCACCGCCGTACGAATGGCTATCGCCGTGTCCAGCGTCCGTCCTCCCCAGCCCACGTAGCCCACGGCGCCGGCGTACGGCCCTCGGCGCGTAGGCTCCAGCTCGTCAATGATCTGCATCGCGCGGATCTTGGGTGCCCCCGAGACGGTGCCCGCGGGGAAGCAGGCCGCGAGCGCGGCCAGGGCATCGGTGTCATCGCGGAGCGCACCCCGGACCTCGCTCACCAGGTGCATCACATGGGAATAGCGCTCGACCGCCATGAGCGAGCGGACCTCCACCGAGCCGTAGCGACTCACCCGGCCCACGTCGTTCCGGCCCAGGTCCACCAGCATCAGGTGCTCGGCGCGCTCCTTGGGGTCGGCGAGCAGCTCGCGCTCCAGCGCCTCGTCTTCGGTGGGTGTCTCCCCCCGGCGGCGGGTGCCCGCAATGGGACGGACCGTGAGTTCACCGTCTTCGACCCGCACCAGCACCTCGGGGGAACTGCCTACCAGAGAGAATGCACCGAGGCGGAGAAAGAAGAGGTACGGCGCCGGATTGAGGGCGCGCAGATAGCGGTATGCCAGGAAAGGATCGGGCGCGGCGAGGTCGATCCGGCGTGACAGGACGGTCTGGAAGACGTCGCCGGCCCGGATGTATTCCTGGATGCGTTCGACATCAGCGACGAACCGCTCTGCGTCATAGGGCGATGTCGCGGAGGGCGGCATGACCGGGCGGTCCAGGTCCAGCGGCGGCAGCGTGACCGGCTCGCGGAGCCGGGCGATCCAGGTGTCGATTCGGCCCGATGCCTCCTCGAACAGCGCGTCCAGTGTGCCGGCCCCGGCTCCGGCCGGCACCCGCACGTTGGTGATGACGATCGCGCTGTGGAAGGCGTTGTCGAGTGCGAGGATGGTGTCGGCGATCATGACGACCGCGTCAGGCAGGCCACGGTCATCGGGCGGCGGCGAGCCCAGACGCTCCAGTGATCGCACGACGTCGTAGCCGAGGAACCCCACGGCGCCGCCGGTGAAGCGGGGCAGGCCCGCCACCGGGACTGGCGTCTCCCTGCGCATCAGCTCGGCGACGTCGGTCAGCGGGTCACCGTCGGGGAGTGTCATCCACCCGCCGCCGGGCGTCCAGCGCCGTATGCCGCCCGCGCGGTACTCGTGCACGGCCGACGGCTCGGTGGCCATGAAGGTGTAGCGGGCCCAGCGCTTGCCGCCCTGCAGCGACTCCAGCAGGAAACCGAACTCGCCCCGGTGCAGCCGGGCGAACGCCGTGATGGCGGTGTCTGCGTCGAGCACCACTTCCCGCGCGACCGGAACCATGCCGCCGCTGGCGGCACTGCAGGCAAAATCTTCCCATGAGGTGCGGATCATCGTGGGACGGCGACCACGTAGGTGCCTGCGCTCGCCACGCTGGTTCTGAGATGATCGGTCGCCGGGCGCACGGAAGGCAGGAATGTCACCGTGTCGCCATCCAGCCGTGCGATGGCCAGGGCGCTTTCCACTCGCAGGTCACTGCCATAGCGCGTGCGGGCGCCGCCCGGCGCAAAGAAATGGACCGGGTAGGCAAAGGTCACCTGTGCCGATGTGAACGGTACGCTGGTGCGGATGGTCAGGCCGTAGGCGCCGGGCGTCGGTGTCACCCGCACCTGAACCTCCCGGCCGGCCGCGGTCTGGAAGGCGGACGAATCAAAGGCAACCTCGGCGAAGACGACATTGTCGGGCGGGGCGTGGCGGAGCACGATGGTGCGGGCGATCCCGGCCGGTGTCATGATGGTGGTATCCGGCGGCGGTGCACCGGTGCTCTCCAGCAGGTAGGCGGCCGTGAGCGGCATGGAGCCGAGCTTGGAACCGGTCGTGTCCGTGACAGGCCTGGTGGCCGCCGGCGGCGGTGGGCCGCCGCACGCGTTCAGCCCGGCTGCAAGCAGCGCTGCTGTAGCGCTTGCCCGTGCCCACCCAATCCGGAATATTCCGCCCAATGCTTCCTCGCCTTTCCAGTTTAGTCGCGCTGTGCGCCGTTGCCGGCTCAGCCGTCCCGTCGTCGCTGCAGGCGCAGGCATGGAACAGCCCCGCCGCGCTCACGCTTGCCCGGCAGGGCGCTGACCGACGCGCCGAGGCAGCGGCGGATTCCTCGCTCCAGAGCTACCGCACCCGCGCGCACGGCTTCGTCTTCTTCCTCGCGCAGGTAGGGGAAGAAGGGATGCGCGAGCCACCCCGGCTGGTCAAGGCGGATGAATTGCAGGTGGAAGTGTATTGGCGCGCCCCGAATATCAGCAAGCAGGTCATTCGTGGCTGGCGCGACGGCCGCTTCCTGCCCACCGACATCGATTACCACCGGGATCATCTCGGCATTGTCACCAACAATTTCGGCGACCTGATCCGCATCGGCGAAGGCGATGAGGTCCGGGATGTGCCGCATCCGCTCTCCGCTGGCGGTCTCGCCCTCTATGACTTTGCGCTGACCGACAGCGTCACGGTACAGGGTGCCAGTGGTGCGGTCCGCCTGCTCGCGCTCTCCGTCCGCCCACGCGATTTCCGCCAGCCGCGTGTCGTGGGGACACTGTTTCTCGATGCGAATACCTCGCAGCTGGTACGGTTCCGGTTCAGTTTCACACCGGCCGCGTACCTCGATTCCCAGCTGGAGGACATTTCCATCACGCTGGAGAGCGCGTTCTGGGATGGGCGCTACTGGCTGCCGCACCGCCAGGAAATCGAGATCCGCCGCCGCTTCAGCTGGCTCGAATTTCCTGCACGCGGCATCATCCGCGGCCGCTGGGAAATCGAAGACTACGATCTCAACGCCCCCTTTCCGCCGGAGCTGCTGAACACACCGAACATCGGCGGGCTCCGGCAGCCGGACAATGCCGACTCGAGTCGCTGGACCAAGCCACTGACCGACGCGATCCACGGGCTGGAGCAGCCTTTCGGCGAAGCAGAGATGGCCGGGATCCGTGCCGACGTGGAGCGGGTGGCCGGCAGCCGCCTGCTGTCGGGACTTCCCGCCACCCGGATCGGCGGCCAGAGCGTGAGCGACCTGGTGCACGTCAACCGCGTGCAGGGCCTGACGCTGGGCGCCACGGGCGTCATCGGCCTGAAGCGGAACCGGATCCAGTTCCGTCCGGCGATCGGCATCGGCACGGCGGATGGACGCGCCACCGGCGGCCTCGCTGTCCTGTTGGGACAGGGTGCCACGCAGATTACCGCGCAAGCCCATCGCACCGTCGAGGACGTCGGCGAGACGCCGGTCATCGCGCCGCTCCTCAATTCGGTGATGGCGCAGGAATTCGGCAAGGACTATGGCGACTACTTCCGGCTCGACCGCGCCGGATTCGGCATCCGGCAGCGGTTCGGGGCGCGCCACTCGGCAACCCTCAGCGGCGGCATCGAGCACGCCTACTCGCTGGCGATTCAGCACGATCCGGCGTCCGGAACCTACCGCCCGAACCCGGCGCTGGGCGGCGGCGAGTACCGGGTGGCGCGGCTCGAGGTCGAACGCAGCCCGCTCTCGGCTGTGGCGGCCAACGGCGACGTTGACGGCCAGCTGGTGCTGGAGGTGGGCGATGGCCGCAGCACCAACTATGTCCGGGCCAGCGGCTCGGTCCGCCTCCGGCAGCGGGTCGGTGCCACCGAACTGCTGCTGACCGGCACCGGTGGCTGGGGAAGTGAAGCGCTGCCCGCCTACCGGGACTTCGTCATGGGCGGCAGGGGCACGCTCGTGGGCGAACCGTTCCGCGGTTTCGGCGGCCGCCAGATGGCGCTGGCCCGCCTGGAGTGGCGGGTGGATGTTCCCGCGCCGGCCGTTCCTCTGGGCTCGTTCGCGTCAACCGGGCGCACCATGACGCTGGCGCCGTTTGTGGCCGCGGGGTGGACGGGCGGCCAGCAGCCGGGAGTACCCTGGACGGCATCAGACGGCGTCCGCCCCGTTGCCGGGGTGGCGCTGGACCTGTTCATGCGGATCATCCGGCTGGAAGCGGGGATGGCGCTCCGGACCGGGGAGTTTGGCTTCACCGTGGATATCAATCGTGACTGGTGGGGAGTACTCTAGCGCGACTATCCTTCTGTGCCCGCCGGGCACACCATCTGCACCAGTACCGGACATACCATGCAATTCATTGACGAGTGGCTTGTAGCAACCCTCGAGCCCCTGCTCGCGCCCGGCACCATCGGGGATTTGCGGCAGGGCGGAGGGGAGAGCGTGTCGCTCTGGGAGCGGGCCGTCAACCGCCGGCTGCTGACCGATCAGCAGGTCGCGCAGGCGGTGGCGGACCGCTTCCACATGGAGGTCATGCCCGAGGGTGAGCTGGACGCTGACGCGGCCGGCGTGGTTCCCGCGCAGATCGTGCGACGGTTCGGTGTGCTTCCGTTCCGGGTCTCCGACTCCTATCTGGATGTCGCGACCGCCAATCCATTCGACTTTGATGCGGAGAAGGGGCTCGCGTTCGCGAGCGGCCGCGAAGTGCGCCTCTATCTGGCGCCGCCGTCCCGGATCCGTGCGGGGCTGGAGGCGCTGTTTCCCTCGGAGGATCCGGTCGCCCGGCTGCTCGGCGGCTTTGACCAGACCGCCGAGGTACAGACGCTGGCGGACGATGAGGAAGATGTCGTGTCCGAGGAGGAAGCCAGCCACGCACCGATCGTCCGGCTGGTGGACATGATGCTGGCCGACGGCATCGCCAGCCGGGCCAGCGATATCCACGTGGAGCCGATCGAGGGCGGCGTGGCGGTGCGCTATCGCATTGACGGTGTGCTCCGGCAGGTCATGAAGGTGCCGCGCAAGGCAGGCGTGCCGCTCATCTCCCGCCTCAAGATCATGTCCGGCCTGGATATCGCGGACCGGCGCCGGCCCCAGGATGGCCGCGCCCGCGTCCTGGTCAACGGCAACCCGGTGGACCTCCGCGTGTCGTCGCTGCCGTCGGCGGCCGGCGAGAAAGTGGTCATCCGGATCCTGAATACCAAGGCCGTTATCCTCGAGCTGCTGGCACTGGGGCTGTACGAGGATGAACGGGCCGTGATCCGCGAGCTGCTCGACCACAAGGAAGGCATCCTGCTGGTGACCGGCCCGACCGGGTCCGGCAAGACGACGACGCTCTATTCCGCCCTCCGCATGGTGCAGAGCGAAGGGGTGAACATCGTCACCGTGGAGGATCCGGTCGAATACAAGCTGGGCGAGAACGTGGTACAGGTGCAGGTGCAGGAGAAGGCGGGACTCACGTTCGCCTCGGCGCTCCGCTCCATTCTCCGCCAGGATCCCGATGTGGTGCTGGTGGGCGAGATCCGTGACGGGGAAACCGCGCAGGTGGCGGTCCAGGCGTCACTGACCGGCCACCTGGTGCTGTCCACGCTGCACACCAACGATGCGCCCAACGCGGTGACCCGGCTGGTGGACATGGGCGTCGAGGCCTACAAGCTCGCGTCCGCCCTGCGCGGCGTAGTGGCCCAGCGGCTCATGCGGCGGCTCTGTCCCGCATGCCGTACTGCCGAGACCGCCGGTTTCCCGGTCAAGCTCCAGCCCTGGATTCCGGCCGGCGCCACCCTGTACCGGGCGGTCGGCTGCGGCGAGTGCGCCCAGACCGGATATCGTGGCCGCTTCGCGATCGTCGAGGCACTGGTGCTGACGCCGGAACTCGAGCGACTCATCGGCGCTGGTGCCACGGCTGCAACGATCGCGGCGGAAGGCCGCCGGCACGGCATGCGGTCGCTCTTCGAGAGCGGACTACGCCATGTACTGGCCGGACATTCCTCGGTGGAGGAACTGCTCCGCGTCACCGATATTCCCTACGAGCAGGATCCGTCTTCCTCCCCGCGCTCCGGCGTGGCGTCAGCACCCACAGCGCCTGTGCTCCCAGCCGAGGAGCCACTCAGCTTCGAACTCCTGCCGGATGGGGAACTCCCGCCACCAGTCGCCACGCCCTCGATGGCGAAGGGCACGGTATTACTGGTCGAGGATGAGGACGGGCTTCGGAAGGTCATGCGCGACCTGCTCGAACGCGAGGGCTTCCGTGTGGCCGAAGCGCCGGACGGCGTGCAGGCGCTGGACCAGGTGGACCGGGTGGCACCGGATATCGTCGTGCTGGACCTGAACCTGCCGGGGCTGGACGGGTACACCGTCCTGCAGCAGCTCCGCTCCCGTCCGGCCACAGCCCGGCTGCCGGTGGTGGTGCTCACGGCCAAGGGCGATGAAGAGAACGAGGTCCGGGTGTTCGAGCTGGGCGCCGATGATTTCCTGACCAAGCCCTTCCGGCCACGGGCCCTGGCCGCGCGGCTCGACGCCGTGCTGAGCCGCAGGCGGCGCTAGCGTGACGGCGGTCCGTGTGTCGCTGGTGGATGTGTATCCGGTGCGTGTGTGGGAGGAGCGTCTCCAGCTGCTGGTGCTCCGCCGCGCCGCCGGGGGCCGCAGCCCCGGCTCCTGCGAGGCGGTGCACGGACACATCGAGGGAGATGAAACGCCCGCGGACGCAGCACGCCGGGAGCTCCGGGAGGAGACGGGCTTCGTGCCCCGCCGGTTCTACAACCTGAGCCGCGTGGAACTCTTCTTCCAGGAACAGCAGGACGAGGTCTCGCTGGTGCCGGTGTTCGTGGCGCTGGTGGACCCGGCGAGCATCGCGCGGCTGAGCGAGGAACACGACGCCGCGGAGTGGCTCGACTTCGGCCAGGCGCGGAGGCGGCTCACGTGGCCACGCAGTGCGCGCGCGCTCGACGACATCGAACGGCTCCTCCCGGGCGGTGACGCGGGAGTAGTGGCCGATGTCCTCCTCATTCCAGCCCCCGCAACCGGTTGATCTCCTGGTCATGATCCCGCGATTGCTTCTTCCGCTTCCGCTGCTGCTTGCCGCCGCTCCTGTGGGGCACGCGGCGCCCTGCATCCGCCCCACGAAGGCGAACACGGTGGTCCAGGGCGATGTCACGATCTGCCGGGGGCGCTACCGGATTCCGGATCCGGACGGCAAGGGCGTGATCGTGCTGGGCAGCGCTGGCACCAGGGTGGATCTCACCGGCGTTACGCTGGAGAGTGGCGACAGCGTGCCCGCGGATTACCATGGCATCGGCATCGCGGCCGAGGGCGTGGATCGCGTGTCCATCCTCGGCGGCACCATCCGGGGCTATCAGTTCGGCATCCGCATCACCCGGGGCTCGGGGCACCGGATCACCGCGACCGATGTGTCGGGCTCGCGCGCGCAGAGGCTCCTCTCCACGCCGGTGGCGTACGACGAGCGCGACTGGCTCGACATCTTCCATCCGGACTCCGCCGAGTTCTATGGCGCGGGGGTCTATCTTCGCGACACCGACAAGACCGAGATCCGGAACATTACGTCCACCAGTGCGCAGAACGGCATCATGCTGCGTGATGCCACCGGCACCTTCATCGCCGATAACGATGTCTCCAACAACAGTGGCTGGGGTATCAGCCTCTGGCATTCCTCCCAAAGCACCATCATCCGCAACGCGGCGCACCATAACGTCCGCTGTGAAGGTGAGCAGTATCATCGGGGCTGCGATTCGGCGGGCATCCTGCTGCGCGAGCGGAGCGACTCCAACCTGGTGGCGGACAACGACCTTAGCTACTCCGGTGACGGATTTTTCCTGAGCGGGCAGCCGGGCCAGGTGCGGCCGTCCATCGGAAACCTGGTTCTCCGCAATGACGCGACCGGCGCGTTCCACAATGCGTTCGAGTCCACCTTCAGCTACGGCAACCAGTTCTCCGGCAACCGCGCCGACAGCGCCGACTACGGATTCTGGCTAGGCTACTCCACGGCCAATGTGGTGGAGGACAACCGGATCATCGGCACCCGATCGGCGGGGATCGCCATCGAGCACGGCCAGGATAACGTGATTGCGCGGAATATCGTGGTCGGCGGTGCGATCGGCATCCGGCTGTTTGCCCGGGACAGCAGCGGGCGGGCGAGCCGGAATTCCCGGGTGGATGACAATTACCTGGCGCGGCTCAGCCGGGGGCTGGTGCTGGAATCGAGCCGCCGCACGCACGTGCGCGGGAATCTTTTCGACGGGGTCGGGGATGGCCTCGT
>SMFG01000077.1_pt1 | contig 10907 bp, 8 predicted proteins | sample 2456131 | NCBI WGS metagenome assembly SMFG01 (sample SAMN10132612, study PRJNA489261) | soil metagenome | isolation source: day120 antibiotic-silt loam soil ammended with raw manure from dairy cow... | place: USA | collected 2015-05-01
GCGGGCTGGTCGACGGTCGGCAGTCGACGGTCGAAGTGTTCGTGGCGGGGGTTACGCCCGAGGATGAGCCCGCCGTGCTGACGCTGGCGCATGAGTGCCGCGAGGCGGGGCTCGCCACCGAGTTCGCCATGGGAAGCCAGTCGCTCGGCAAGCAGTTCAAGCTGGCGGACGCACGCGGGGCGGCCTGGGTCGCGGTCATCGGGCCGGACGATCGCGCGAGGGGCGAGGTGATGGTCAAGGATCTCAAGGGCGGGACACAACGCAGCGTGGCACGGGATGCCGTGGTGCGCGCGCTCGCCATCGCATGCGGGCGCGCCTGAGCGCCCAGGCAACGGGTTACGGCAAGGAGACGGGATGTCGCAGGAGAAAGCGCTGACGACACGCGCGGAAGATTTCAGCGCATGGTACAACGAAGTCATCGCCAGGGCGGAGCTTGCCGACTACAGCCCGGTGCGCGGGTGCATGGTGATCCGTCCCAACGGCTATGCCATCTGGGAGCAGATGCAGCGTGCCCTGGACACGATGTTCAAGGACACCGGCCACCAGAACGCCTACTTCCCGCTCTTCATCCCGCAGAGCTTCCTGGCGCGCGAGGCCGAGCACGTCGAGGGCTTCGCGCCGGAAACGGCGGTGGTCACCCACGGCGGCGGCAAGGAGCTGGAGGAGCCGCTGGTGGTGCGTCCCACCTCCGAGACCATCATCTACGCGATGTACGCCAAGTGGATCCAGAGCTACCGGGACCTGCCGCTCCTCATCAACCAGTGGGCCAACGTGGTGCGCTGGGAGCTGCGGACCCGGCTGTTCCTCCGCACCACGGAGTTCCTCTGGCAGGAGGGCCATACGGCCCATGCCACCGAAGCGGAGGCGGAAACCGAGACGCTCATGATCATGGGCCTCTACCGGAAGTTCATGGAAGAGTGGATGGCCATGCCGGTGCTCACCGGCCGGAAGACCGACAGTGAGCGCTTTGCGGGGGCGCTCCGCACCTACGCCTGTGAAGCGCTGATGCAGGACAACCGCGCGCTGCAGGCCGGCACCAGCCATAACCTGGGGCAGAATTTCGCCAAGGTGTTCGATGTGACATTCCAGACGGCGGACGGCCGCCTGGATCACGTGTGGAACACCTCCTGGGGGGTGTCAACCCGGCTGGTGGGTGCGTTGATCATGACCCACAGCGATGACAAGGGGCTGGTCTGTCCGCCCCGACTTGCGCAGTGGCAGGTGGTCATTGTGCCGATCTATCGCACGGATGAGGAGCAGAACGTCGTCATGGCGGCAGCCGACCAGCTGGTGCGCGACCTGCGCGCCGAGCAGATCCGCGTCCACCTCGACGCGCGCGACGGCCTCAAGCCCGGCGCGAAGTATTACGAGTGGGAGGCGCGGGGTGTGCCGCTCCGGCTCGAGATCGGCCCGCGGGATGTGGCGGCCGGCTCAGTCATGCTGGCCCGTCGTACGGGAGGCAAGAAGGAGTCGATCTCGCTCGTGGGCATCGGCAAGCGGCTGCAGGCGGAAATGGATGCGATGCAGGCGGCGCTGCTGGAGGCAGCGCGCGAGCGGCGGGAGGCGGCGAGTCTCCGGGGCATCACCAAAGGGGAATTCATCGCGCGGATGGAAGGGGAGGGTGGGTTCGTGTACGGCGGTTTCTGTGGGGACATGGCCTGTGAAGCTGAGATCAAGGAACAGACCAAGGCCACCATCCGAGTGTTGCCGGACCCGGAATTCCGCTCGGCCGAAGCACCGACGACCTGCCTCTGGTGCGGGCGGCCCAGCGTGGCGGAGGCCGTGTGGGCAAAGGCGTACTGACGACGCCCCGCGCCCACCGGACACCCCCGGACGCGCAGGCGCTGCTGCTTGCCGATGCCGGGCTGGTGCGCCAGCGTGGCGAGCTCGTCGCCGCCGGGGTGCGGCTCACTGATATCGCAGACGCGGTCGGCACGCCGGTCTACGTCTACAATGCGGCGGTCATCCGCGAGCGGTACCGCGCGCTCGATGATGCGCTGGGCGCCATTCCACACCGGATCTGCTTCGCCGTAAAAGCCAACTCCAACCTCGCCGTGCTCCGGCTCTTCAACGAACTTGGCGCCGGTGCGGATATCGTCTCCGGTGGTGAACTGCAGCGCACGCTTGCCGCCGGCTTTCCGGCTCGCCGGATCGTCTTCAGCGGCGTGGGCAAGACCGACGCGGAACTGGAGCTTGCGGTCAGGAGCGGCGTCGGACACATCCACCTGGAATCCTCGTCCGAGCTGGACGCGCTGGCGCGCATCACCGAACGGCTGCAGCGGAAGACCACGGTGGGCATCCGGGTCAATCCGGATGTGACCGCCGACACGCACCCGTTCATCGCGACGGGGCAGGGCGGCATCAAGTTCGGCGTGCCGGTAGATCAGGTGGTACCGCTGGCGCAGGCCATCACCCGGAACCGGTGGCTCGTCCTCGACACGATCGCCATGCACATCGGCAGCCAGCTGCTGAGCACCGCCCCCTACCTCGAAGGCATCCGTCTCCTGCTCGGATTGCTGGACGACCTCCGCGATGGTGGCGTGACGGGGATCCGGTCGCTCGACATCGGGGGCGGGCTGGGGGTGCGGTACCACGATGAGATTCCGCTCGACCCTGCCGTGCTGGCCGCTGCGATCGCACCGCTGCTGGCGGACAGGGATATCCAGGTGTCGCTGGAGCCCGGCCGGTACCTCGTTGCCGCCAGTGGCGTGCTGCTGACGTCGGTGCTCTTCCGGAAGCGTTCAGGCGGGCGGGACGTGGTGATCGTCGATGCCGGCATGAACGACCTGGTGCGCCCGAGCCATTACCAGGCCTGGCACGAGATCGTCGAGGTCGCGGAGGCGGGTCGCGCGGTCGGGCCGGTCGACGTGGTCGGGCCGGTCTGCGAGACCGGTGACTTCCTGGCCCTCGACCGCGACCTCGCCGGCGTGGAGCGGGGTGAACGCCTGGCCCTGCTTGGCGCCGGCGCGTACGGATTCGCCATGAGTTCCAACTACAACAGCCGCCCGCGCGCCGCCGAGGTGCTCATCGCCGATGGCGGCTTCCACATTGTTCGCCGCCGGGAGACGTTCGACGATCTCATCCGCGGCGAGCCGGTTTCCGGGGGCTGACGCGACCATGGCACATGAGCCGGGCATTCTGATCATCGATTTCGGTTCCCAGTACACCCAGCTCATTGCCCGCCGCGTGCGCGAGGCGCATGTGTACTGCGAGATCCACCCACCCAGCCGGACGGTGGACTGGATCCGCGACTGGCAGCCGCAGGGCGTCATCCTCTCCGGCGGTCCCAACTCGGTCTATGGCGACAGCGTCCCCACCGCGGATCCCGCCCTGCTCGAACTGGGGATTCCGATTCTCGGCGTCTGCTACGGGATGCAGCTGCTGGCGCAACTGGGCGGCGGTACGATAGTGCGCGCAGCGCGCCGGGAATACGGGCGCGCCACCATCACGGTGCAGGGAGGGCGCCTCTTCGAGGCGTTTGCACCCGGCGACGAAACCCCGGTCTGGATGAGCCACGGCGATCACGTGGAAACGCCGCCGCCCGGATATCGGGTAGTGGCGCGAAGCGCCAATAGCCCGGTGGCCGCCATCGAACACGAGTCCCGGCCGTTCTACGCGGTCCAGTTTCATCCTGAAGTGGCGCACACGCCCCGGGGCAGCGAGATCCTGTCTGCGTTTCTCTTCGGCATCTGCCACTGCACGCCGGACTGGACCCCGGGGCATTTCGTCGAGCGTGAGGTCGCCCGCGTCGCGGAACTCGTGGGTCCGGATACTCGCGTGATCTGCGGCCTCTCGGGCGGGGTGGACAGCGCCGTGGCCGCGGCATTGGTGCACAAGGCGGTGGGGGACCGACTCACCTGCATTTTCGTAGACCACGGCCTGCTGCGCCTGCACGAGCGCGAGCAGGTGGAGCAGACTTTCCGCCGGCACCTCGGCATTGATTTGCGAGTGGTGGACGCCAGCAAGCAGTTTCTGGGGCAACTGGCTGGCGTGACCGATCCAGAAACGAAGCGCCGGCGGATCGGACACACCTTCATCGACGTCTTCGAGGCGGAAGCACGCTCCGTCGGTGGTGACGTCGGCTTTCTGGTGCAGGGGACGCTGTATCCCGACGTGATCGAATCCATCTCACCGATGGGTGGACCATCGGTCACCATCAAGAGCCACCACAATGTCGGCGGGCTTCCCGAACGGCTTCCGTTCAAGCTCATCGAACCGCTTCGGGAGCTGTTCAAGGACGAGGTGCGGCAGGTGGGACGGGAACTGGGGCTGCCGGAAGAAATGGTGGGCCGGCATCCATTCCCCGGCCCCGGCCTCGCCATCCGGATTCTGGGCGACGTGACGCCGGCGGCGCTGGCGACGCTCAAGTGCGCCGACGCGATCTACACGGATGAAATCCGCTCGGCGGGCCTGTACGACGATATCTGGCAGGCCTTCGCTGTGCTGCTGCCGATCCGCTCCGTCGGCGTGCAGGGTGATGAACGCAGCTATGACCAGGTGATCGCGCTCCGCGCCGTCACCAGCCGGGACGGAATGACCGCCGACTGGTTTCCGTTCCCGCCCGACGTGCTGGCCCACATCTCCAGCCGCATCGCCAACGAGGTGGATGGCGTGAACCGCGTCGTGTACGACGTGAGTTCCAAGCCGCCGGCGACGATTGAATGGGAATAGTGGTCGTATGTCATAAGTCATAGGTCGTAGGCCGTTGGCTGAACGAGGAACCAGGCCGCGAGCGCCTGCGACTCATGACCTACGACTTATGTCCATCACTTCGGCCAGCTCGCCCACTTCCCGCAGAACGCCGCGTTGTCCGTCCCCAGCGGACTGCGAAGAGTCCCGAGGATTGCCGCGTTCATGACCGCGCGGGGCGCCACGTGCAGCTTCAGGTTGCCCAGCGTGCCGAAGATCTTGCCGAAGTGCCCCAATTCCACTGCGTGACCACTCTCGTGGAGGACGACGGTCTCGACGTCGATATCCGCGCCCAGCCCGGACGTCGTCCAGGTGAAATCGTCGTTGAACCACATCTCCTTGAGCGCCGTGTCCTCCATGCCGTCGCGATCGATGTCGGTGGGGTTCCCGGCACCATCGGTGAACACGAAGGTGAAGGTGACGCCCAGCACGTTCTCGGATGCGCCGGGTTCCAGTGCGGCGTCGAACACCCCGCCGGGCAGAAAACCGATGACCGAGATATCGGCCTCGAAGAGGTTGACCGGCAATCCGCCGAGATCAAGCAGAATACTGGGATTGGTGGTTCCGCCCCACTGGCGCTCGACGATATCGAGAGACGAGCACTGCTGTTCGTCCCATGTGCCGAAGGCAGCTTCCACTGACGACGTGACATCCAGGGGCCCGGCAGCGGTATTGGCTGCCATGAAGGGATCGACATTCAGCCAGGTGAGGCGATCGCCATCGGCCAGGCGACGCTCGTCACCTGGCACCCAGCGCGAGCTGAGCCGCTTCTCACGGTCATTCGCAAATACAACCTGGCCACCGGCCGGGCTCTCGGCGGTGGGCGCCAGGACGTACTCTGCGCGCGCGATCTGCAGGCGTAATCCACGTCCGTGCAGTGCGCGGTTGATGCTGTCGAGGATCGGGCTGACGGGGCCGTCGCCATAGGGCAGCTCGGCCGGCTTGGCGTTTTTGAGGGGCAGGCCGCTGTCCGGCGAGGGGCCGGCCTGGTCGCACCCGGCCGCCAAAAGCGCGGTCGTGAGGAGCACGAGCGAGAGGCGACTGCTGAGCATCAGGGGGACCTCCGGAAGGACGTCGGGAAAGGAGCATCGGGACCGCGCTGCCAATGTGCTGTCTCGGACGCGATCCGGCCAGTGCCGGTCCGGGCCCCGCAGCATTGCTCCGGCCCCTCCCGGCAAGTATTTTGGTCCCATGCAGTTGCCCTATCCTTCGGCACACCCGTTCCCGCTGATGCTGGCCCCCATGGCCGGCGTCTCCGAGCCCCCGTTCCGGCAGATCTGCCGGGATCTGGGCGCGGATGTGGTGCTGTCGGAGTTCCTGTCCTCCGAGGCGATCCGCCGGCGCATCCGCAATACGCTCGAAGGCGCGGAATTCGAGCCCTGCGAGCGCCCCATCGGCATCCAGATCTACGGATCGGACCCGGCTGCGATGGCCGAGGCGGCGGCCCTGATCACCGAGCACTACGCGCCCGAGTTCATCGACATCAATTTCGGGTGCCCGGTCAAGAAGGTGGTCCAGCGCAATGGCGGCTCCGGCTGCCTCAAGGACCTTGGCCTGGTGGACCGCATCATCCGCGCGGTCATCGGCGCCACCCATCTTCCCGTCACGGTGAAGACACGCTCGGGCTGGAACGAGGAATCGCGCACGCCGGTGGAAATCGCGCTGCGCATGCAGGACGCCGGTGCGCGTGCATTCACGCTGCATGCGCGGACGCGGACCCAGATGTTCTCGGGCAACGCCAACTGGGATGAGATCGCCCAGGTGGTCGAGGCGCTCGACATTCCGGTGATCGGCAATGGCGACATCGAAACCGCCGAGGACGTGGTCCGGTTGCGGGATCATACCGGATGCGCCGGTGCCATGATCGGGCGGGGCGCGTTCGGCAACCCGTGGATTTTTCGCGATGCGCAGGCCCTCCTCGCGGGAGATCCGCGGCCCATCCTGCCCGACGCCCATGAGCGCTTTGGCGTGGCGCTCAGGCACGCGGAACTGGCCCTTCGGCTCCAGGGCGACACGCGGAAAACCGTGATTGAATTCCGCAAACACCTGGGCTGGTACACCCGGGGCCTGCACGGCGCGAGTGAATTGCGCCAGCGGCTGTTCCAGGTCGAGAGCATGGCGGACGCGGAGCAGATCTTCCACGCGTACCTGGAGCGTGACTTTTCACCGATCCAGCGCGTGGCGTGACGCCAACCGCGCTTGCCGAATTGCTTGCGGCCGTCGCCGCGGGCCAGCTGAGTGCGGCCGATGCACTCGGACGGCTCCGTGACTTTCCGTCGGAGCATCTTCCTTTCGCGACGATAGACCACCACCGTGCCCTGCGGCAGGGGCGGCCCGAGGTGGTCTTCTGCCAATCGAAAACCGCCGAGCAGGTGCTGGCCATCTGCGACCGGCTGCAGCACGCCGGCGGCGGGTTCCTGGCCACTCGTGTCTCGCCGGAACAGCTGGCGCTGCTCCGCGGCCAGTTTCCCGACCTTCACTGGAACGACCCAGGGCGCGTCGCCTTCCTGCCCGGAACTGAAATTCGCGAGCCCAATGGCACGGTCGCGGTCGTCTCCGCCGGCACAAGCGACTTGCCGGTGTCAGAAGAAGCCGCGGCCGTCCTGGAAGCGCTCGGGCACGTGGTGGACCGGCTGGTGGATGTAGGCGTGGCGGGACTCCACCGCCTTCTCGCCGAGAGCGAGCGGCTCCACGCGGCGGACGTCGTGATCGTCGTCGCCGGCATGGAAGGCGCGCTGCCGAGCGTCGTGGGCGGGCTCCTGGCGCAGCCGGTGATCGCGGTGCCCACCAGCGTGGGGTATGGCGCCTCCTTTGGCGGCATCGCCGCACTGCTCGGCATGCTCAACTCCTGTGCCTCGGGCATCACCGTGGTCAACATTGACAACGGCTTCGGCGCCGCGGTCGCGGCGAGCCGTATCCTCAGGCGATGACGCCCTACCTGCTTGTGCTGCTGGTGGGGCTGGCAGCCGGCTGGCTTGCCCGCAAGCGCTTTGCGGGCGGCAGGATGCATACGGGACTGGCCACGCGATCGGTGGCCGGTCCCGAATTGCTTCCGGAGCCGGCACTCCGATGGTTGTTGCGGGCACACGGCGCGCTCGGCGTCTGGCTTTCCGAGCGTGCGGTCGGTGATGACGACCCGGTGATCGAGCGTGTCATTGACGCGGACCGGATCGGGGTGAACGCGGTGATCGCGCTGGACCGCCGGGTGGAGTCGGCGCGCGACAGCGAGCGCAGCGGGGTGGAGCGGATGGAAGCCGGCACGTTGATCATCCGCAGCAGGAACCGGTTCGCGGTGGCGCTGCTGGTGCCTGCCGGTGTGACCCCCGATCCCGAGATCGAGGAGGACCTCGATCGCCTGCTCGAAGGATTGAAGCGTCGGCCGGACGCAGTGGCCTTGGCGCAGGCGCGGCCCGAGCGTGGGGCGCTGGAATCGGTGCGCAGTGTGGCGCTCCGGCTGGCGTACCAGCTCGAACGCTCTACTAACGCCGCCGTGGTGGTGGTATCCATGGATGCCGACGGTGCCCGCGTGGTGGGCGTCTCCGGACATGCCGATCGGCGGCTGGTGAACAAGTTGCTGGCGCGCGATTGCGACCTGGACCGGATGGCTCGTGGCGAGAGCGAAACTGATCGTCTCATCATCCGCGGCGACCCACTCGGCAGCACCGCCTCCGACCGGCGGCAGCAGCCACCCGTGGCCCAGCTGGTGACCATCCGGAGCGGACAGCGGGTGGTAGGTGCGGTGGCGCTCTGGTTACCCGGCGGCGTCGAGCCGACCGGCCATCGGTTGGCCGAAATCCTTGAATCGATTCGCGAAGCGGGGCCGCGCCTGGACCAGGCGCAGCAGACCGACAAGTCGGAGAAGAATTCCTACACCGATCCGCTCACCGGGCTGGCCAACCGCGCCCAGCTCCAGCGCGCCATGCATGACATCAAGACGGCCGGCGGCGCGCTCATTTCCCTCGACCTCGACCACTTCAAGAAGGTGAACGACGGATTGGGCCACGCCGCTGGCGATTCGGCGCTGATGCACCTGGCCGGGCTGTTGCGCGACCAGGTACGCGCCATGGACACGGTGGCGCGGGTGGGTGGAGAAGAGTTCGTCATCTGGCTGCCGGATGCTCCGCTCGACGTGGGCCGCCGGATCGCCGAGCGGGTTCGCACCGAGATGGCGGCGCGGGAGTGGGAATGGCAGGGCGTTACCCGAAAGCTGACGGCCTCGTTCGGAGTGGCGGCGTGTCCCGAGACGAGTCGTGCCATCGACAACCTGGTTGCCCAGGCCGACCAGGCACTCTACCAGGCCAAGGAGCAGGGCAGGGACCGGGTGGTGGTGGCGGCCACCATTCCCTGACGCGACCGGCCGTGATGTGCAGGAGAGTGGCCGCGGTCCGGCTGTCCGCCTTCCTGGCGCATTCCTTGCCGGTTATATTTGGTTGCTGATCCGGGGGCGACTGGCTTCGACGGGTCGGGAGAAGAAATGGCTGCGTGCCCAGGTCCAAGGTTCCTGGTAAAACCGCTTGGAACGCTTTATCTGCCAACACTGAACTGGCAATGGCTGCGTAAGCTGAGCTAAGCTCGCTTTACGCTCCTCCGGTGAACAGAGCCCGCCCGGGGCGCTGCCGTCGGATCGCAAATCCGGGCTGGCGTGACGTGCTGCTCCGACGCGTTGCGTGAGATTCAGGAGATAGATCGCTGCCAGGTGGTCCGGCTACCGGACAGCGACGACGGCAAGAAATCCGGTCTACGCACGTAGGCGCTGTTTTGGATGCCGATGCGGACCAGGGTTCGATTCCCTGCGCCTCCATTCTGGTCGTAAGTCGTAGGTCGCGGGCTTTCGACGTACGACCTACGACTTATGCCTATCAAGCCCTCATCCACCCGCCGCCAGCTGATGTCCGCCATGAACTGGATGGGCGGGCTGGCGCTGCTGCTCTTCTGGCTGCCAGTTGCGGGACCCCTCATAGCCGGGCTGGTGGGGGGCTGGAAGGCGGGCTCCGTTGGCCGCGCGTTCGCCGCGGTTTTTCTTCCGGCTGTGCTCCTCTTCATCATGACGTTCGCCGGCGTGACCTACCTGACCGATGCCTTCTGGGGTTTTCTCGCCGGGGCAGGTGCCGCTGTCATCTCCCTGTTCAACCTGGGGCCTCTCCTGCTCGGCGCGTTGGGCGGCGGGCTGGCGGCCGAACTCCGCGAGTGGCGGCGTCCCGCTGCCGTCAACCTGCCGCCGAGCGATGATGTGGAGAAGTTGACCGACGATGGAAAGGAAAAGAGAAGCAATGTAGATATTTGGTAATAGTTTGTAGGATAATAAGTTATCGTTTCATAGGTAACGTGATATGTGAAATAGATATACCGCGGAAAAGACTGCCAGATTGCTTCGCCGCCAGGGCGGCTTGCAGTGACGGTGCTCGGCAAGCTTCGGCCGTCTTCAGTTGTAATCCCCTAACCCCTAGTCCCTGACCCCTAACCCCTAACCCCTAACCCCTCAAACGCCCTCATCGCCCCCGCCCATGCTTTCTCCGGGGTTTCCGCCACACACGTCAGGTGGCCCATCTTCCGCTTGGGCCGAGCCTCGGACTTCCCGTAGAGGTGGAGGCGGACGCCCGATACCGCCAGCGCCTTTTCCCAGGCCGGTTCACCGTGGGCCCAGAGGTCGCCCAGCAGATTGACCATGGTGACCGGTGAGAGGAGCCGGGTGCTGCCGAGCGGGAGCCCGCACATGGCGCGGAGCTGCTGCTCGAACTGATCGGTCGCCGAAGCGTCGATGGTGTAGTGGCCGCTGTTGTGCGGCCGGGGGGCGATCTCATTGACATACAGGCGGCCACCGTTGGCCACGAACAACTCCACGCCGAGGACCCCGACGTACTCCAGTGACTCGGCCACGCCAAGCGCAATCTCAGCTGCTTCCTGCGCCAGCGACGGGGCCACCCGCGCGGGCACCACGGTGGTGTGCAGGATGCCGTTCCGATGCACGTTTTCTCCCGCCGGATAGACGGCTACAGCGCCATCGGCACCTCGCACCAGGATCACCGACAGCTCCCGCTCCAGGTCCAGCTTTTCCTCGAGGATGCATTCGACGCCGCCGAACTTCGTGAACTCGGCGACGCATTCCTCCGGTGTCGCGACCGTCGCCTGGCCCTTGCCGTCGTAACCGAGCCGGCTGGTCTTGAGCAGCCCGACCCGGCCCAGACGGGTGAAGGCGTCGCCCGCTTCGACAGCTGACC
>SMFG01000148.1_pt1 | contig 10847 bp, 10 predicted proteins | sample 2456131 | NCBI WGS metagenome assembly SMFG01 (sample SAMN10132612, study PRJNA489261) | soil metagenome | isolation source: day120 antibiotic-silt loam soil ammended with raw manure from dairy cow... | place: USA | collected 2015-05-01
GGAATGACACACCTTTTCTCGACTCACGACCCATGACTCACGACCCGCGACTCACGACCCACGACCCAGTTCCACCGGCGCCCGCACCCGCCCCACCGCACCCGCCAGCGCCAGCAATACCAGCAGATACGGCAGCATCAGGAAGAGCTGGTACGGCACATCCAGTCCCAGCGCCTGCAGCAGGTATTGCAGTGCCGTCGCCGCGCCGAAGAGGAGCGCCGCCGCCAGCACGCCCACGGGGCTCCACCGGCCCAGCACCACGATCGCGATGGCGACAAAGCCGCGACCCGCCGTCATCCGCTCCGCGAAGGTGCCCACCTGCGCCAGCACCAGCGACGCACCCGCAACGCCGGCAAAGGCGCCACCGAGAATGGTAGCACGGGTCCGCACCCGCGCGATGGCGACGCCCGCCGCGCGCGCACCCGCCAGACTCTCACCCGCCGCGCGCATCGCCAGCCCGTGCCGGGTACGGAACAGCAGCCACCAGAGCAGCGGAACCGAGAGAAAGGCGAGATAGGTCGTGGCCGGCTGCGCGAAGAGCGCCGATCCGACGAGCGGAATGCGGTGCAGCAGCGGAATCGGGAGGGGCGACAACGTGGGAATCGAGAGCGCGGCGCCCGCCGCCCCGAACACGGCGCGGTACACCGCCCCGGTCAGCCCCACCGCCCCCAATGTGATGGCCGTTCCCGTAATGATCTGGTCGGCTCGGCCCCGGATGGCCACCAGCGCAAAGACTGCCGACGCCCCGGCACCCGCCAGCAGTGCCGCGCCCACTCCCACCCATGCTCCGCCCCAGGCCGCGCCGATCGCCGAGGCGAGCGCGCCGCACAGCATCGCGCCTTCGATCCCGAGATTGATCACACCGGCGCGCTCGGCGACGGTTTCACCGAGGGCGGCGAGCAGCAGCGGCGTCGCGACGCGCACCGAGGCGGCGAGGAAGCCGGCGGCGACGAGTTCAAGGTTCATGAGTCGTGGGTCATGGGTCGTGAGTTATGGGTCGAGGGTCGCCAAGCTCGTCTGATGCGTCGTTGCGAGGAAGAGGCGTAGCCTCCGACGAAGCAATCGGGTAGGCGGCGTCCCGATTCAGGCGACCCGATTGCTTCGGGCGCTGCGCGCCCTCGCAATGACGCGTCGGCGCGCATCACGACCCACGACTCATGACTCACGACCCGCCAACCGCGCCCGCTGCCTCGCATCCAGCAGCACGAGACCGATGATGATGGCCGCCTCGATCACGTAGACGATGACCGCCGGCACTCCGGCGTCTCGCTGCATGCCGGCGGCGCCGGCCTCGAGCGCGCCGAACAGGATCCCGCTCGCGATGATCCAGAGCGGCTTGAGCCGGGCCAGCAGCGCCACGGCGATGGCGGTGAACCCGTAGCCGGGCGAAAGGTTCTGGTAGAGCGCGTAGGAGACGCCCCCCACCTCGGTGGCGCCCGCGACCCCGGCGATGGCGCCGGAGGCCAGCAGCGAGACGGCGATCATCCGCCCCACCGGAATGCGCCCGCTGATCTGCGCCGCCCTCGGCCCCTCCCCCACCGCCAGCAGCCGGAATCCCCACAAGGTGCGCGTGAAGATCCACCAGAGCAGGATGGCGAGAACGACGGCCAGCGCAAATCCCAGGTGCAGCCGGGTGCCCGGCAGAAGCGGGAGCCGCGCCGCCTGCGCGATCGCCTCACTCTGCGGATACACGTGCGTGGGCTCCTGCATCGGCCCCTGCACCATGAAACTCACCAGCGCTTCCGCCACGAAATTGAGCAGCAGCGTGCTGATGACTTCCAGCACCCCGAAGCGAAGCCGGAGAATGACGGGCACCAGCATCCAAAGCGCACCGGCCACCGCGGCGGCGATCCAGGTCGCGCCGATGGCGAGAGGTGACGGCCACCCCACGAGGTGCAAGCCCACCCACGTGGCTGCGATTGCGCCGGCGTAGAACTGCCCCTCCGCCCCGATGTTGAGCGCGCCGCCACGCAGTGCCAGCGCAAAGCCGAGCCCGATGATGATGAGCGGCGTCGCCCGCACCAGCGTCGCCGAGGTGAAGGTGTACCACGAGCCGAACGCGCCGTTCCAGAACGCCGTGGCGATGGTGAGGATGTCGGTCATGAGTCGCGAGTTACGGGTCGCGGGTCGCGTGTGTTGTCATTGCTTCGGGCCTTCAGCCCTCGCAATGACAGCACTCGCGACGCCCCTCACTCCGCCCCCAGCATCATCCGCCCGATCTCCTCGCGTCCCGCGATTCTCGACCCTCGACCCTCAACCTCCTTCAGCCGGCCCCTATGCATTACCACCACCCGGTCCGCCAGCTCCAGGACCTCGTCCAGGTCCGATGAGTAGACCAGGATCGCCGCCCCCGCGACGGCAGCGGCCCGAAGCCGGTCATGAACGCCGCGCGCCGCCGCCACATCCAGTCCCCGTGTGGGATCTTCGGCGATGATCGCAGCCGGCTGCTGCTCCAGCGCGCGCGCCAGCACCAGCTTCTGCTGGTTGCCGCCGGACAGCGCCGCCACCGGATGGGTGGTGCCGGGTGCGGAGATGCCGAATTGATCGATCAGCTCTGCCGTCCGCGCGCGTGCCGAGGTCCACCGGATGCGCCCGCCTTCCACCCAGCCAGCCGTCTCACCCAGTCCCAGCACCATGTTCTGCACCAGCGACAGCGCCGGTATCAGTCCTTCGGTGGTGCGGTCTTCCGGAATGAATGCCAGCGGCCGGACCACTTCGACTCGGCCACGCAGCACCGGCCATCGTCCCGCCAGCGCGCGGAGCAGTTCGCGCTGTCCATTGCCTTCGACCGCGGCAACACCGACGATCTCGCCTGCGCTGACCGCCAGCGACGCCTGCCGCACCGCGAGCCCCGCCCGGCCCTCCCGGCGCAGGTCCAGCGCGATGCCGCGGATGGCGACCGGCGCATCGGCCGGCACGGCGGTGCGTACCGGAGCGTGCTCCAGCAGCGTTGCCGCCTCGGAACCCACCATGGCCGTTGCCACGTCACGTGCGGTGAGATCTGCGGGCGTGCCTTCGAGCGTCACCACGCCGCGCCGCAGCACGGTAATCTCGTCGGCGTGCTCCAGTGCCTCGTGCAGGCGGTGGGTGATGAGCACGGCGCTGCCGCCCTGCCTGGTGAATTCGCGGATCCGCTCGAGCAGTGCTTCGGCTTCCGCCGGCGCCAGCACCGCCGTGGGTTCGTCGAGCAGGAGCACCCTGGCGTCCGCAGCGAGCGCCTTGACGATCTCCAGCCGCTGCTTGAGCCCGACCGAGAGCCGGTCGGCGGTGACGCCCGGCTCCAGCGGCAGGTCCAGCCGCTCCGACACCTCGCGGACGCGGCGCGCGACTTCGCGAGGTCGCACTCTCCATCCTGCCGCCAGCGCCACGTTCTCCGCCACGGTGAATGACGGGATGGCGGTGGCGTGCTGGTGTACCATGCCGATGCCAGCCAGGCGGGCATCGCCCGGCGAACGGATGCGGCGCTGCTCGCCGTTCACCCGGATCGCGCCGGCGTCCGCCTGCACCATGCCGTAGGCGATATGCATGAGCGTGGACTTGCCCGCGCCATTTTCGCCGAGGAGAGCGTGCAGGGTGCCTGGCCGCAGGCGGAAGTCAACGCCGGAGAGGGCCGCCGTGGCGCCGAACCGCTTGCGTACGCCCTCGAGTTCGAGCGCCGGTGCGGTCACAGGCCGGTAGGATGGTCGTGGAATTCCCAGGGAAGATCGAACTGGTCCGACAGGTGTGACGCGAGCGCCTGCACACCGAGTGTTTCCGTGGCGTAGTGGCCGGCGTAATAGGCGTTGATGCCCAGCTCGTCGGCGTCGAACCAGGTGTGGTGGGCGCCTTCACCGGTGATGAAGGTATCGAGCCCGGCATCGCGCGCCTGGGCGATCATCGACCCGGCACCGCCGGTGATGATGCCGATCCGCTTTACCCGCTCCGGGCCGCCAGGAATGAGCAGCGGCAGCGGGCTCCGCTCCTTTGCGCCGCGCTCTTCGTCCAGCACCCGTCCCAGCTCCTCGCGGAGTGCGTCACGCTGCTCGAGTGCCTTCGGCACCTGGCCATACACCCCAAGCGGAATGCCGCGATGCTGCCCGAACCACCCGTCGATCGCGATGCCGAGCCGCTCGGCCAGCACCACGTTGTTGCCGACTTCCGGGTGCACATCGAGCGGGATGTGCGCCGCATAGAGCGCAATGTTGTTGTCGAGCAGCATGCGAACGCGACGGTGCCGGCGCCCGGTAATCGGCACGTTCCCATCCCACAGCATCCCGTGATGCACGATCAACAACGTCCCGCCCTCCCCGCCTATCCCTTCCGCCACCCCGTCAATCGTCCGCTGCGATCCATCCACCGCCGCGACGATCCGGTCCACCATGCCGTCGTTTTCCACCTGCAGACCGTTCACCGCACCCGCATCGTCCGGCACGTCGCGGATGTGGAGGTAATCGTCCAGATAGGAAACGATGTCAGCGAGCGGGATGTCGCTCATGGCCGGCCTTCTCCCGCGTCGGGGTCGAGCGTGCCCTTGGCTATTGAGTCCGCCGCCGCCCGGACTCGCGCCATCAGTTGGGCGGGGACGACAGAATCGAGGGCCGGGTTCGGTACGTAGCGGAGCACTTCGCTCTGGAGCCCGAACGACTCCACCGCCGGCGTGAAGGTGCTGTCCTTGACCGCCCGGGCCAACAGCAGGAAGGCGTGGGGCAGGTCAATCACCGCCGAGCCAAGGACCCGCTCGGGCGCGAGGGCCCGCTGGTCCGCGTTGGCACCGAAGGCGTAGACGCCCGGACTTTCCTTTACGGCCTGGAACACACCCAGCGCCGCGGCGTCGGCATTGTGGTGGATCATGTCAGCGCCAAGCCGGATCTGGGCAAGGGCCGCTTCGCGCCCTGCCGCGGCGTCATCCCAGTTGTTGAGGTATGCCACCCGGGACCGCACATCCGGACGGACGGACCGAGCCCCGTTGACCCAGCCACGGTAGCCCGCCGCGACCGGCGGCAGTTCCACACCACCGATGAAGCCAATGATCCCCGACTTGGTGAGACCACCCGCCACCATGCCGGCCAGGTAAGTCGCTTCCTCGATCCGGAAGACCAGCGGCACGACCCGCCCCTCGAGCCGGGCGCCACTGTTCACCGCGAACACCGGCTTGGGATATTGCGCGGCCACGCGCTCGGCGGGTTCCTGGAACTCGAACCCGTTGCTGATGATCAGGTCGTAGCCCTGAGCGGCATAGGTCCGTAGCGCCTCTTCCTGCGCCGCCGGCGTCGCCGCCTCCACATGGCTGATCTCGGCGCCGAGCGAATCGCGGATGCGGAGCAGCCCGTTGTAGGCGGCCGAGTTCCAGGCGGCATCGGCAATGGAACCGGGCGTAATGAGGGCGACCCGGTAGCCAGTCGACTGTGAACGGTCAGTGCAAGCAATGAACGCCACCGTCGCCACAGCAACGAGACAGTAACGCAGCACCACACCAATACCTGTGCTCACGTTCCCATACGTCACGCCGAATCCCGGTTAAAGTAAGATAAACGCAACATCTCCACAAACTTACGCACTTATCAACGCGTGAAACAACGCCGCGTCAGCTGCCTGATGACACCTCAAGTGATTTCTTGGGCTCTCCCGGCGCCGGTTCGGTCATGTTGACTTCACCCGTCACCTTGCCCCCTTCGAGGATGGCGATCCTCGGCGTCGCGATGTCGCCGCGCACCAGGGCCGTCGCCTGCAGCTCCACCCGCTCGGTGGCGTTGATGGTGCCCTGAATCTCCATGTCCCGCGCCACGATGGAGAGGGGGATGCCGTCTCCCTTCCGCCGGTTGAAAGGCGGCTTGGGCCCGTCAGCGGAATCGGGTGCCGGAGTCGAGAAGATCGCCATCAGCGTGCCTCCTTGATGATGCCAAGCGGGTCCACGCTGCGGCCCGCCTTGCGGATTTCGAAGTGAAGGTGCGGAGCGGTGGAACGCCCGCTGTTGCCCGACAGGCCGATCACTTCTCCCGTCTGTACGGTGCGGCCCTTGGACACGAGCACGCGGGAGAGGTGGGCGTACATGGTCTGGAAGTCATCAGGGTGCTGGAGCAGCACGAATTTTCCGTAGTCAGCGTCTTCGCCGGTCTGATAGACGGTGGCGCCGCCGGCCGCGCGCACCGGCGTACCAAGCGCCACGGCGACATCCACGCCGGGGTGGGTTTCGTCCACGCTGCTGTCCGGCACCAATCCGCGGGTGATGAAGCCCGCATCGCGAAGCGGCCAGGCCTGGGGCGTGGTGAGGCCGGTCGGCAAGGCCCGGGTGGCGGCACGGCGCGCCTCGACCGGTGGCGAGACCGGCAGGCTGTCGCTCGCCACGTGGGCGAGGTCGGGCACCACGTCGGCGCCCACCATGCCCCGCACCCGCTGGTACGCCAGCTGGAGGCTGTCGAGCGCCTGCGCGAGGTCCGCGATGCGCGCATTGTCGGCTTCGAGGTTGCGGACCCGGCGTTCGAGCGAGGGTACACGACCGGCCGCACGGGCCAGCGGACCCAGCAGCACCAGGCCCGCCAGCACGGCGATCACGGCCAGCGCAGCCGCGGCGAGCAGCACACGCCAGGCGCCGAGCGAAATGCGCCAGCTGCGTGATGCCGCGGCCCCATCATGGTGCACCAGCAGGTGCACATAGCGCCGTCGCGCCGATGTCGTCATCCGTCGAACGGCGCGCCGAGCATCAATTCGAGCAGCCGCGCGAGGTCGTCGTTCGAGTAGTAGCTGATGGTGACGAGGCCCCGGCCCTTCCGCTTCTGGGTGACGGTGACATCGGTCCCGAGGCGCTTGCGCAGCGCGTCCTCGACCCGGCGCGCCTCAGTACTGGTCGAGAGCACCCGCTTCTGGCCGCTCGGCCGGGAGGCGGGTGGTCGTCCGCCATGCTTGACCCGCGCTTCTGTTTCGCGCACGCTCCAGCTGTCGGCCGCGGCCTGCGCCGCCATGCGCGACATCTGCGCCGGCGAGTCGAGGGCGAGCAGCGCGCGCGCGTGGCCTTCGGAGAGCGCGCCGTTGTGCACCATGGCGCGCACATCCTCCGGCAGCTTGAGCAGCCGGAGCAGATTGGCGACGGTGCTGCGGTTCCGTCCGACCAGCCGGGCGACTTCGACCTGCGGCACCTTGAATTCTTCCTGCAGCCGCTGATAGCCGGTCGCCTCGTCGATGGGCGAGAGATCGTGCCGCTGCAGGTTCTCGATGAGGGCCAGCGTCAAGAGTGTCTGATCGTCCACGTCCTTGACGACCGCGGGGATGTCCTTCCAGCCGAGCTGCTGCACGGCGCGCAGCCTGCGCTCGCCCGCGATGAGTTCATAGCGGCCGTCACGCTGGCGTACCACCACCGGCTGCAGCAGCCCCGAAGCGGCGATGGATCCGACCAGCTCCTCGAGCGCCGCTGGATCGAAGTGGGTACGCGGCTGATACGGATTGGGCCTGACATCCGCAACCGGAAGCTCCCGGAGGATCCCCTCCGCCTTCGCCTCTTCACGGGAGATGGGCCCGAGCAGTGATTCGAGGCCGCGCCCAAGCCGGCGTCCGCCGCCCGCCCCTGCACCGGCGCTCAAGAGACCTTCTCCCGTGTCTCCGCCTCTTCGCCATTCTCGATCCGCTTCATCAGTTCCTGTGCCACGGCGAGATAGCTGCGGGCGCCGGCGGACTGGACATCGTAGACCAGGATCGGCTGCCCGAAGCTCGGTGCTTCGGCGAGACGCACATTGCGCGGAATGGGCGTCCGGAACACCTGCGCGCCGAAATATTCCTTGGCGTCGTCCGCCACCTGGCGGCAGAGATTGAGGCGTGAGTCATACATGGTGAGCAGCACACCATCGATGGCCAGGCCGCTATTGAAGTTCTGCTGCACCAGGCGCACCGTGTTGAGCAGCTGGGAAATGCCTTCCAGCGCGTAGTATTCGCACTGGATCGGAATGATCAGTCCCTGCGCCGCCGCGAGCACGTTGAGCGTGATGAGGCCGAGCGAGGGCGGGCAGTCGATCAGGATGTAATCGTAGTGCGGAAGAATCGGGTGCAGCACGTCACGCATCGCCGACTCGCGCGCTTCGACATTGACCAGCTCGAGTTCGGCGCCAACCAGATCCTGGGTGGCCGGCAACACATCGAGGTGCGGCAACACCGGGTGCTTCATGATCGCGCTGTCGGCGGGCACGCGGTCCATGATGACGTCATAGAGCGAGCGCCGGACCGCAGCGCGATCGAGTCCGACGCCACTGGTGGCATTCCCCTGCGGATCAGCATCCACGAGCAGCGTCCGGCGTTCCGCGACGGCAAGCGACGCCGCGAGGTTCACCGCGGTCGTGGTCTTGCCGACGCCGCCCTTCTGGTTTGCAATGGCGATAAGGCGGGACATGGGAACCAGACCTGGGGGCTGGGGGCGAAAGGCTCAGGGCAAGGGGCTGAGAGCTACGGCGCGAAGCTGCTCGATCGTGCCGGTGAATACGCCAACGATACTACAACGTAAGCTGTTTTGATGCTTGAACTTACGGTTGAAGTGGAGACTATTTTAACACCCGGCCTCTTAATATCGCAGGGCGGGACGAAAAATGTAAGGATGTTTCACGTGAAAAAAGTTGAGAGTTGAGGGTTGATGGTTGAGAGTTGAGAGTCAGGCGTATGTTGTCACCCTGAGGGAGCGGAGCGACCGAAGGGGCCGGCACTCAGCATGAGCTTCGGCCCCTTCGCTGCGCTCAGGGTGACACTCGCATCAGGCGCCCAGCGCCTGGCATAACGACCCTCGGCCCTCGACGCCTGCTTGTCTATTCCCTATCCCCTATCCCCTACCCCCTACGCCCTCCTCTTTACCACCTCCAGCACCAATGCCTGCAGGTCCGCCGGAGATACCCCGGGGATCCGGCCGGCTTGGCCCAGCGACTCCGGCCGGGCTGCATCGAGTTTCTGTCGTGCCTCGAAGGAGAGCGCGGTGAGCTCTCCATAAGGCAAGGACGCCGGCAGCGAGAAGTCCTCCATGTCCCGGAGTCGCCCGGCCGCATCCCGTTCCCGGGCCAGGTAGCCGCCGTACTTGATCTCGATCTCCGCCCATTCCTCATCACCGTCAGTCATGACCCCCGCCACGGCCAGGAGTTCACCGAGGCCGACGCGGGGGCGCTTGGCCAGTTCGGCGATCCGCATCGGTTCGCTGATGCCGGCAGAGCCGGCCTTGGCAAGCAGCTCGTTGACCGCGGAAGGCGGTACCGCTGTTTCACGTGAAACAGCCAGCAGCTCCTCCTCCTGGCGAAGCCGGGTCTGGGCCCGCTCCATTTCCACCTCGGTCAGGAGGCCGTAGCGTTCCGCCACCGGCAGCATCCTCCGCAGTGCATTGTCCTGGCGGAGGAGCAGCCGGTATTCCGACCGGGAAGTGAAGAGACGGTAGGGCTCATCCACGCCTCGGCTCACCAGATCGTCTACCAGCGTGCCGGTAAACGCCTCGTCGCGCTTCAGCACCAGCGGATCCCGACCCAGCGCACGGGCCGCAGCGTTGATGCCGGCAACTGCTCCCTGGCCGGCAGCCTCTTCGTAGCCGGTAGTTCCGTTCACCTGCCCGGCCAGAAAGAGCCCGGGGATCTCCCTGAGTTCCAGCGTCCGGCTCAGCTGGGTGGGCGGGAAGTAGTCATACTCGATGGCGTACCCCGGACGGGTCATCCGCGCCATTTCCAGGCCGGGAACTGAGTGCAGCATATCGAGTTGCACATCTGCCGGCAGCGAGGTCGAGAGACCGTTGACGTACATCTCGCTGGTTTCCAGTCCTTCCGGCTCCAGAAAGATCTGGTGCCGCTCCGCATTGGGAAACTTGACGATCTTGTCTTCCACCGACGGACAGTATCGTGGACCTCGCCCGCTGATGGCGCCGCCGTACAGCGCCGAACGCTCCAGGTTCGCGAGGATGATCTCCCGCACCTCAGCGCCCACCCATGTGAGCCAGCATGGCACCTGGGCCGGATGCTCGGCTCGCTCATGGAAGGAGAACCAGTATGGCTCCGGGTCGCCATCCTGGCGGGCCAGCCGGGAAAAATCCACCGTGCGCCCATCGATCCGCGGAGGAGTACCGGTCTTGAAGCGCTCGGTCCTGAGACCCTGCGCCTCCAAGGCCTGCGCCAGCTCGACCGACGGCTGGTCGCCAGCCCGCCCTGCCGGCAGCCGAACATCGGTGCCCATATGGATCCGGCCGCGCAGGAAGGTGCCAGTTGTAACAATTGTGGTGACACTATCGTAACGCCGTCCGTCCAGCGTCACGACACCACGCACCGCCCCGCCCGTCAGGACGAACGCTGACACCGTGCCCTGGACAATCTCGAGTAGCGGCTGTCGCTCGAGCAGTGCCCTGACCGCTCGGCGATAGAGCCCTCGGTCGCACTGCGCCCGCGGCGACCATACTGCCGGTCCCTTGGAGCGGTTGAGCATGCGGAACTGGATGCACGCTCGGTCGGTGGCTCGTCCCATGATTCCGCCCAGGGCGTCCACCTCCCGTGCTACCGTCCCCTTGGCTATCCCGCCGATGGCGGGGTTGCACGACATCTGTCCGATCGTCTCGATGCTCTGAGTAATCAGCAGCGTCCGCGCGCCCATGCGGGCTGCCAGGCACGCGGCCTCGGTGCCGGCGTGCCCGCCGCCGATGACGAGGACGTCGTAGGGGATGGTCATAAGGGAAAGATAGCGGTGGAGCATCGAGCGCTGAGGGTCGAGGATCGGTACGGGCGCACTACGGTGCGCCCGTACGAGGGGCGATGGTATGCGTGTATTGTCACCCTGAGCGCAGCGAAGGGGCCGAAGCTCATGCTGAGTTTTGGCCCCTTCGGTCGCTCCGCTCCCTCAGGGTGACACACCCTGGTCGTGCGTGGTGCGTGGTG
>SMFG01000194.1_pt1 | contig 10772 bp, 14 predicted proteins | sample 2456131 | NCBI WGS metagenome assembly SMFG01 (sample SAMN10132612, study PRJNA489261) | soil metagenome | isolation source: day120 antibiotic-silt loam soil ammended with raw manure from dairy cow... | place: USA | collected 2015-05-01
GACGACCGCGATCGCAATCGTAAGGATCGTGCCGGTCTGCCCCGCCGCGGGCTGAGCCGGCGGCCCGTGCGGCGCCACCGTCAAGGAGCTACAGCCCGCCCAGGGCAAGCGCGCCGCGCTCGGAGCCATCCCGGGCATCCAGCGGGGGTGGTGGCGGTGGAGGCCGCAGAGGGCCGCGCTGAGGGCCACGAAAACACGAAAGCACGAAGATGAACTCTTCGTGCTTTCGCTATTTCTGCCCGTCCTGCCCGTCTTGCCCGTCCTGCCCGTCCGGCCCGCCCTACCCGTCCTACCAGATCGTCGCGCGTTTCGCCGCCGGCTGTACCATCGGGTCGCCCGCCTGGCAGGCAAATGCTTTCTGAAACTCCGGCATGTTGGCGAGAGGGCCGTTCACCCGCCAGCGCGCGGGCGCATGCGGGTCGACCGACACGAGCATCCTGCTGGACTCCGGCCGCCGCATCGCGCGCCAGATCTGCGCCCACGCGAGGAAGAAGCGCTGATCGGCGGTGAAGCCGTCGATCGGCGCCGGTTCGGGCTTGCCCTCCAGCGTCTTGCGGAACGCATGGTAGCTGATCGTGAGTCCCGCCAGGTCGGCGAGGTTCTCGCCCAGGGTCAGGTTCCCGTTGACGTGGAGTGAGTCCACCGCCACGAAGCCGTTGAACTGCTGCACCACGGCGTCGGCCCGCTGTTCGAACGCGGAGGCGTCCGCATCCGACCACCAGCCGGACAGGTTGCCCTGGGCGTCGTACTTGCGGCCCTGGTCGTCAAAGCCGTGCGAGATCTCATGCCCGATGGCTGCGCCCATGCCGCCGTAATTCACGGCGTCGTCCGCCTTGGGGTCGAAGAACGGCGGCTGCATGATGCCGGCGGGGAATGCGACCTCATTCATGCCCGGGTTGTAGTACGCGTTCACGGTGGGCGGCGTCATGCCCCACTCGGTGCGATCCACGGGCTTGCCGATCTTGGCGAGATTGCGGCGGGTTTCGAAGCTGGCGGCGTGGAGCGTGTTGACCGCGTAGGGCTGCGCCACGATCTCCAGCCCATCATACGAGCGCCACTTGTCGGGATAGCCGATCTTGTTGACGATCGCCGCGAGCTTGGTGTACGCCTTGGCCTTGGTGGCTGCGCTCATCCACGTCAGCTGGCTGATCCGCTCATGGAGTGCTGCCCGGATGTTGTTGACCATGACGAGCGCGCGTGCCTTGGCCTCGGGTGTGAAGTGAGTCCTGACGTAGGCCTTGCCCAGGATCTCGCCCAGCGCCTGGTCGGTTGCGCGGACGCAGCGCTTCCAGCGCGGCTGCATCTCCGTGACACCCTGCAGGACGGTGCTGTTGAAACGGAAGCTCTCCCGCTCCAGGTCGCTGCCCAGCGATGAGGCGGTCCCCCGCACCACGTGCCACAGGAGATAGTCCCGCCAGGTCGCCACCGGCACGGCGTGGAGCAGTGAATCCAGTCCCTGATAGAACCGGGGCTGAGCGACGTTGAGGTCGCGGATGGCCGGAGCGTTCCGTTCCTTCAGGTACGCCGCCCAGTCCATGCCTGGCGTCAGCTCGGCCACCTGGCCCAGTGTCATGAGGTGGTAGGTGCTGTCGGCGTTCCGCCGCTCCACCCGCGTCATCGAGCTGTTCGCGAGCGCGGTTTCCAGTGCGATGATGCGATCGGCTGTCGGCTCGGCTTGTCCGGGATCTACCCCGACGAGCGAGAGCATGTGCACGATGTGATCGCGGTAGGCGGCGCGCAGCGCGACCGAGGCGGAGTCCATGCGGGTGTAGTAATCCCGATCCGGCAGGCCGAGCCCGCCCTGCGAGGCGATCCCGATGACCCGGTTGCTGTTCTTGGTGTCCTGGCCGGAACGGAAGGCGAACCCGGCGGCGATGCCGGCACTCTGGAGCCGGGCGATCTCGCGCTCGACATCGGCGCGGGTCCGGAGCGCGCGGATCTCTTCAATCAGCGGGTCGATGGGCTCGGCGCCGACCTTGTCGATGGTCACCGTATCCATGCAACTGGCGTAGAAGAGGCCGAGGCGGCGGGTGTCGGCATCAGGGCCGGGGTTGGCGGCGGCCTGTTCCAGGGTCGTCTTGAGCGAGGCGAGGTTGGCGTCCTGCAACTCGTCGAAGCTGCCGAAGGAGGCCCGGTCGGCGGGGATGGTGTTCTGCTTCAGCCAGCCGCCGTTGGCGTAGGTGAAGAAGTCCTCGCAGGCGCTGCAGGTGGTATCCATGTTGGCAGGAATCAGGATTGGTCGGCATGGCGGTGGGCGTAGTCCAGGCCCCACTCCATGTATTCGGGACTGCGGAGGCCGATGCGCATGGCGCGCTCGACCGCTTCGTCTTCCGGTACGTCCTGGTCCAGCATCAGATAAGCGAGCATCGCGCCGCCCACCCGGTTGCCACTGCCGCAGTGGAAGAAGACCGTCTTGTCGGTGTTGTCCCGGAGCGCCGAGAGGATGCGCTCCATTTTCTCGTCGCCGGTGGCGCCGGGGGAGATGGGTACGTTGACATAGTCGAGGCCCAGCCGGGCGGCCTGCGCCGGTTCGTCGAACGGCCGAGGCTCCATCGGGTCCCGGATATCGAGCACGACGCCGCCACCCACCGCCTTGAACCGTTCCAGTTGTTCGGCGCTCGGCTGGCCGCCGGTAATGACGTTGGGCAGCGCCTCACAGGCGTTGGGCACGCCGGCGAGCGCGGTCAGGGGATCAGAGGACATGATGGAAGCTCCAGGGTCGGAAGTCGTAAGTCGTAAGTCGTAAGTCCTCCGCTCTTACCTCTCCGCCCGATACATGATGACATGCGCCCGCTCCAGCGTGATGAGTCCGCCGCCGATCATCCGGTCGAGGTCGGGGAGCACCGCGCGGATCTTTTCCTCGGAATCTACGCATTCGATCACCAGCGGGAGATCCATCGAGAGCCGAAGCGTCTTCTCGGTGTGGACACGCGCAGTGGCGCCGAAGCCCATGATACCCCGGAACACGGTGGCGCCGGCGAACTGCCTCTCGCGGAAGAGATGGACGATGGCCTCGTACAGGGGCCGGCCGTCGTGCTTGTCCCGCTCGCCGATATGGATGCGCATGAGCATCCGTTCGCCTTCAAAATCGTGCATGGCATGGCTCCTTATGGAGGCGGGGCCGACTTCCGCGTCCCGCATCTCGAGTCCATCGCTCTAGCCGCCTGCCGCCCACCCGGCGAACACCGCCCCGAGCGACACCACGACGCTCATGCCCACGTACAGCGCCGCCCGGCTCCATTCGCCGTCCTGCATGAGCTTCATGGAGTCATAGGTGAAAGTCGAGAACGTGGTGTAGCCGCCGCAAAGTCCCACCGCGAGTGCCGCCCGCCATTCGGGGCTCAGCGTGGGGCTGAGGAGGGACCACCGCATCAGCCAGCCCAGTGCGAACGACCCGCTGATGTTGATGATGAGGGTGCCCAGCGGAAAGTCCGGGGAATGGCGCGCGATGGCGCCCCCAAGCGTGAAACGCAGCACCCCGCCCAGGGCGCTGCCCAGTGCCACGTACCAGATGATGCCCATGTGCTCTACATTATCCTGCAATGCTTCGTCTCGCCATTGCGCAGTTCCGGCCCACCAAGGGCGCTTACCGCCAGAACCTGGAGCGGCTGGGGGAGATATTCCGCCAGCTCGCCGGTGCCGCCCCGGACGTCGTCCTGGCGGCGGAGGCGGCGCTCACCGGTTACTTCCTCGAAGGGGGCGTCCGGGAACTCGCGCGGAGCGCCGAGGACCTCTTCCGCGACCTGTCGGGGATCCACGAGGCCAGCGGGGCTCCCCCGTTCGATATCTGTATCGGGTTCTACGAAGTCTTCGAGAACACGCTCCATAACTCCGCGATGTACGCCTCCCTCGGCGGCGACGACGCCGGTATCCGGCACGTGCACCGCAAGGTGTTCCTCCCCACCTATGGCGTGTTCGACGAAGAGCGCTTCGTCGAGCCGGGCCGCTCGGTCGAGGCGTTCGACACCCGTTGGGGCCGGGCGTCAGTCATCATCTGCGAGGACGCGTGGCACAGCGTCATGCCGATGCTGGCGGCGCTCGATGGCGCGCAGCTCCTGCTGATTCCGAGTGCCAGCCCCGCCCGCGGCATCACGCCGGATGCCGACGACCAGCGGCCCGCCAGTCTGTCGCGCTGGGAGCGGCTGGCGCAGGATATGGCGGGTGAGCACGGGATCTATGTCGCCATCGCCCAGCTCGTGGGGTTCGAGGGGGGCAAGGCGTTTCCCGGCGGCTCCATGGTGGCAGGGCCGAGGGGTGATCTCCTGGTGCGGGGCCCCGTGTTCGAGGATGCCGTGATCCGGATCGATCTTCCGATGGAGGAGATCACCCGTGCGCGGGCCGACATGCCCCTGCTCTCCGATCTCGAGATGCGGCTGCCGCACTTGCTGGCGGGTCGCGGGTCGCGGGTCGACGGTCCAGCCGTCCAGCCGTGCTGCCGTCCAGCCGTCCAGCCAGCGATCCGCTGGCCATCGAGGCCGAACTCACCCGCACGTGGCTGGTGGAGTTCATCCGGGACGAGGTTCGGCGGCGACGGGGGTTTGACCGGGTGGTGCTGGGGCTCTCGGGCGGGGTGGACAGCTCGGTGGTCGCCTGGCTCGCCGCCGAGGCGCTGGGACCGGAAAACGTGATCGGGGTGCGGATGCCGTACCGCGCGTCGAGCGTGGAGAGTCTCACGCATGCCGACGTGGTGGCCAAGGCCACCGGCATCCAGATACGCACCGTCGACATCAGCGACGCGGTGGATGGGCTGACCCGCGCCATCGGCGGGACCACGACGGCGGCACGCCAGGGCAACATCATGGCGCGGGTGCGCATGATCACGCTCTTCGACCTGTCCGAAGAATTTGCGGCCCTGCCGCTCGGCACCGGCAACAAGTCCGAGCGGCTGCTGGGTTACTTCACCTGGCATGCCGACGATTCGCCGCCCATCAATCCGCTGGGTGACCTCTTCAAGACCCAGATCTGGGCGCTGGCGCGCCATCTGGGCGTGCCGGACGAGATCGTGTCCAAGCCGGCGAGCGCCGATCTCATCACCGGGCAGACCGACGAAGGCGATTTCGGGATCTCGTACGCCCGCGCCGATCTCATCCTGCACTGGATCCTGCTGGGGTACCGGACCGAAGAGATCGCCGCCCGCGGATTCACGCCCGATGAAGTGTCGCTGGTGCGGAAACGCCTGGATTCCACCCACTGGAAGCGCAAGCTGCCCACGGTCGCCATGGTGAGCCAGACGGCCATTGGCGAGTATTATCTCAGGCCAGTGGATTACTAGGGCTTAGGGACCAGGGGTCAGGGGCCAGGGTTGAAGAGACGAGCCTCCGACCTTTCGCCCTACCCCCTTACCCCTAACCCCTAGCCCCTGATTCCATGCCCGATTCCCATCCCATGTCCTACTCCCGCGCCGAGCTCACGACGTTCGTGATGCCGCACATGCAGAACGTGCTCGGCGACCTTTTTGGCGGCAATCTCATGGCGCTGGTGGATCAGGCGGCCGCCGTGGCCGCGATGCGGCATGCCGGTGGTCCGGCGGTGACTGCGGCGATCGACCGGGTGGATTTCAAGCAGCGGATCCGCCTGGGCGAGCTGGTGATCTGCGCGGCGACCGTGGACTTCGTGGGCAACTCCTCCATGGATATCACCGTCACGGTGCATGCGGAGACCATCACCACCGGGCAGCGACGCCTCACGCACAATGCGCACTGCGTGTTCGTGGCCATTGACGAGCAGGGAAAGCCGAAGCGGGTGCCGCGCCTGATTCCGGAGACGCAGGAAGAGCAGCAGCGGTATGAGTGCGCCCGGCTCCACCGCGAGCGGATGAAGCAGGGATGACGCGGGTTGTCGCCGCGCTGTCGGGTGGTGGGGCCAAGGCAGCCGCCCATGTCGGCGCGATCCGCGCCGTAGCCGAAGCGGGCCTGGCGATCGAGCGGTACGTCGGGACATCGATGGGGGCGGTGATCGCAGCGGGCTTCTGTGCCGGGCTGGACGCGGACGCGGTGCTGGACCGGCTGGTGGAGGCGGGAACCAAGGGTGTGGCGCGCCGGCTGCTCGCGCCGCTCGGGGGCATCTTCATTCAGGGGCTGATGCGGCCCGAACCCCTCCGCCGCGCCATCGACGCGTACCTGCCGGCCGCTTCGTTCAGCGATCTCGCGGTGCCGCTGACGGTGACGGCGGTGGACCTCGACAGCGGCGAGCTGGTGCTGTTCGGTCGTGGCGGCGAGGATGTGCCGCTGGTGGACGCGCTCATGGCGTCTTGCGCGCTGCCGGTGTTCTTTCCAGCAGTGGACATCGGCGGGCGGCGGCTGGCCGATGGCGGACTGAGAGGGGTGGTGCCGCTGGAACCGGCGCGCGCGGAGCACCCCGACCTGGTCCTGGCGGTGGACATCGGTCCCGGCTTCGATGAGCTTGCCACGGCACCGTCGCCCTATCCGTCACTGGTGCGGGCGCACAATGACGCCACCGGGATCCTCATGGCCGCCAACAGTGCGCTCGAGCTGGAGTTGTGGCGCAGCGACCCGTCACGTCCTCGGCTGGTGTACGTCCGGCCGAACGTGGAGAAGAACGCGACTTTCCGCATGGCGCCGATACGCGGACGAAGGATACCGCGCGACGCGCGCCGCATTGAAGGAAGCGGGGCTGCCCTGACATGACCCAGGCGACACGGCTGTTCACGCTGGAGGAGGCGGAGCGTACGCTGCCGCTGGTCGGGCGCATCGTCGCGGACCTGGTCGCGGAACACCCGGGCTGGCGTGCCGGCGTGAGCCGTTACGAGGCGCTGTCGCTCACCGCGAGCGCCGAGACCGGTGAGACCGCTGAGATGGTGGAGGTGCGGCGCGACGTGGCCCGTCGCGCGGAACGGATTGACGGCTTCCTCCATGAGCTGGAGGAGATCGGCTGTCTGTTCAAGGGCTTCGAGTCCGGGCTGGTGGATTTTCCGTCGCTCCGGAATGACGAGCCGATCTACCTGTGCTGGCAGCTGGGCGAAGACCGGATCGTCGCGTGGCACGGCATGGAGACCGGTTTTGACGGGCGGCAGCCCCTGGATGATGCCATTCTCTCGGAGACCGACTCATGAGCCACCTGTGGATTTTCCTGCATTTCCTGGGCTTCACGGCGTGGCTCGGTGGCGGCCTCGCCTCGATGGTGGCCGGAATCGCGGGCAAGAAGGAAACGCGAAGCGGCATGGGCGCGATCGCGCGGGCGCAGGCGGTGATCCAGAAGCTGCTCATCGCACCGGGCGCCATACTGGTGGTGCTCTCCGGCCTGATCCTCACGGTGCGGATGATGAACGCGATGATGACCGCGCTCAGTCCGTGGCTCATGGTGATGCAGGGTGCGGGCGTCCTCGGCGCGCTGGTCACGCTGCTGGGCGGCCTGCCTGTCGCCTCGCGGCTGGCCCGGCTGGATCCGGAGGGGCCACATGCCGCGCACTTCGATGAACTCCGCGCGCGGCAGAAGATCGTCTCATCGGTTGCCGGGACCCTGGCGCTGCTCGCGCTGGTGGCAGCGGCGATGATGTAGAAGACAGTTGGACGGATAGACGGTTGGACGGTCCGTGGTGATCAGCCAACCGTCCAACCGTCTAACCGTCTATTACCACCGGCACCGTACTGCTCTGCTCCCCATTCATCAGCTGGCCGTCCTCTCCCCGTCCCCAGCAGGCGGTGGCTCCTGCGATGGTGGTACCGCAGAAGGTGCCGCCGCCACCGGCGATGCCGGTGAAACGAAAGTCTCCGGACACGGCCTGGGGCGTATCGAACCGCACCAGCGAGCCAATGGGCTCGATGCCTACCGAACCATTGGTATTCACACCCCAGCACCATGCCCGCCCGTCGGTGTCCAGGCCGCAGGTGGTGACCTGACTGGCCTGGATCTGCCGGAACCGATGGTTCCCGGCAACCGGTACCGGGTGATCGGCCTCGAGGGTTTCGGACCCGGCCCCGATGGCGTCGATGCCCCAGCACCAGGCTGCACCCTTGGAGGTCAATCCGCAGGTATGATAGCCACCGGAAGAAATCGCCGTGAACGGAATCGAGTCGCTGTTGAGTTCCGGATCTGGTGAGAACTCATGCAGATGGATCCCCTCGACGCTGAGCCCGTCATACCCCCAGCACCAGACCTCTCCATCAGGAGTGAGTGCGCAGACGTGGGAGCGCCCGGCGGTGACTCGGCGGTAGCGGGATGAAGCCCCGCCAGACGCGATCGGTGTCCGGCTGCATCGGAGCGGGCCGCAGGTGTCGGCCTGTGCGGTGGTGCCGAGCTGCCCCTTGTCGTTGGCGCCCCAGCAGAACAGGGCCCCGCTGGTGGCCAGTCCGCAGGTGAAGCCGTTCCCGGCCGCGAGCGACGTGAATCGTTGGCTGGTGGCGACCTGCACCGGTCTGGTCTGGCATGGGAAGGCGCCACACGCTTCATCCGCCAGCGTCCCGGTTCCAAGCTCGCCACTGATATTGGAGCCCCAGCACCATGCGGCGCCATCAGCATCCAGGCCGCAGGTGTGGGTGTATCCCGCGGCAATGGATGAAAACGCCGGATCATCGGCAATGGGCATGGGAGTCACCGCATCGGTGGTACTGCCGCTGCCCAGCTGGCCCAGGTTCCCTCGGCCCCAACAGCTGGCGGCGCCGTCCGAGAGACGGCAGACATGGGCCAGGCCAATGGCTGTCAATGCCGGTACGGGTGTGGATGACGGCCCTGAGGAGTCGGCACAGGCCGAGATGGCGAATGCGAGCAGAAGGACGCAGTGGTTGCGCATGTCCCGGTGGACGCGGAAGGGCAGGAAGGGTGCACAGGGGGGAGGAGTTGATGGACCTCCGCGTTCGCCGGGGTGACGCCATGGGTGGGATTGGGACGAGCGGGGGCAGCCGCAGGCCGCCCCTACGATGGCCTGGGTGGACCGGGATGCATCTTGCCCATCTTCCCGCCTTCCCGTTTTCCCGTCTTGCACACCTTCCGTACCGGGCATTCCCCGCACCGGGCCACCCGTGCGGTGCAGACCAGCGCTCCCAGCTCCATGATGGCCTGGTTGAAGGTCCAGGCGTCCTGCCCGCGCCGGGGCAGGAGCTGCTCGGCCGTCAACCAGAGCCGCTCCGCTTTCCTGGTTCGGGGATGGAAGGCGCGACGGATCACCCGTGCCACGTTGGTGTCCACCGCCGCTGCCCGGCGCTCGAAGGCGAAGCTTGCGACGGCGCCCGCAGTGTACCGCCCGACGCCAGGCAACCGGACCAGTTCGGCCGGGTCGGATGGCATGATCCCGTCGTGTTCGGCCACGATGAGTTGCGCCAGTTTCTGCAGGTTGGCGGCCCGGCGGTAATAGCCGAGACCGTCCCAGCTCTCGCGGACGGCGCGGGCCGGCGCCCGGGCAAGGTCCTCGATCGTGGGGTAGGAGCGGAGAAAGCGGTGGTAATAGTGCTCGACGCGGGACACCTGGGTCTGCTGCAGCATCACTTCCGACACCAGGACGTGATACGGGTCGCGGGTCCGCCGCCAGGGCAGGTCGCGGCCCTTCCGGTGAAACCAGCGCATGAGGCGGCGGCGAAATGCCGCTGCGTCTAGCGGCGCGCGGAGACTGGACTTACGTGCCATGGTGCGGCAAGATACTACGCCATGGCCCAACCCACCCCCAGCTTTGATCTCCGTCGTTCGACCGGGCGCGCTGTCCTGGGGGGATTGGCGCATGTGGGCCGGGTGAGCATCCTGATCGGGGAGTTCTTCCGCGGTCTCCGGGAAGTGAAAATCTGGGTGCCCCGGGCGATGGATGAAGCCTGGAACATCGGGGTGGGCAGCCTGTTCATCGTGCTGCTCGTCTCGTCGTTTGCCGGCGCGGTGACGGCGTTGCAGGCAGGTTACCAGTTCCAGGGCAACCTGCCCTGGTTCGTGGTGGGCACGCTGGTCAGCCAGTCCATCATTCTGGAACTGGGCCCGGTGCTCACCGGACTGATCCTGGCAGGCCGGATCGGCGCGCGCTACGCTGCCGAAATCGGCACCATGCGGGTCACCGAGCAGATCGACGCGCTGGAGAGCCTGGGGCGCTCGCCGGCATCGCACCTGCTGGTGCCCAAGGTGTCGGAGTGGCGACGGGCTGGCTGGCGGCAAGCCAGGTGATGCCGGTGACGAACGCCGATTTTGCCTATGGTGCCCAGGCGTTCTACCGGCCTTTCGACGCGTACTATTCGCTCATCAAGGCGTTCTTTTTCGCCGCGTCCATTACGTTCATTCCCTGCTACATGGGATTCAACACCGGCCAGGGGGCGGAAGGCGTGGGGCGGTCCACGACGGGCGCGGTCGTCAGCAGCTCGGTGCTTATCCTGCTGCTGGACACGCTGCTCGCCAAGCTCCTGCTCAACCAATGATCGAACTCCGCAACGTCCACAAGCGGTTCGGCGACCTGATCGTGCTGGACGGGGTCAATTTCACCGTCGCTGACGGTGAGACCGTGGCGCTCCTGGGTCCCTCGGGAACCGGCAAGAGCGTACTGCTCAAGCACATCATCGGGCTCATCAAGCCGGATTCAGGCCAGGTCATCGTGGACGGGCTGGAGGTGCCGAGGCTTCGCCGTGAGCAGCTCCGCGAGCTGCGCTACCGGATCGGCTACGTCTTCCAGAACGGGGCTCTTTTCGATTCCGACAACGTGTTCGAGAACGTCCGGCTCGGTATTTCCGACACGGCAAAGTATGATGACGAGGCGTATGCGCAGGCGGCGGTCTCGCGCTGCATCGAGCTGGTGAATCTCCCCGCGGATGTGATGGACAAGTATCCCGCCGAACTCTCGGGCGGGA
>SMFG01000108.1_pt1 | contig 10638 bp, 10 predicted proteins | sample 2456131 | NCBI WGS metagenome assembly SMFG01 (sample SAMN10132612, study PRJNA489261) | soil metagenome | isolation source: day120 antibiotic-silt loam soil ammended with raw manure from dairy cow... | place: USA | collected 2015-05-01
GGCCCCACCCGTTCATGCAGGCAACGGTGACAGTGGCATCGGTTCAGTCGCTCGCGAACTCCCGGCGGTAGCGTGCCGGGGTGGTACCGTAGGCCCGGCGAAAGAGGTTGGTGAAATGACTCTGGTCGTAGAAGCCGGCGCGCTGCGCCACCTGGGCAAGGGGCCGCGCGCTGTCCGCCAGGTCAATCAAGGCGAGTTCGAGACGGAGCTGGCGCTGCATGCCACCGATGGAGCAGCCGAAGGCCCGCCGGAACCCGCGCGCGAGCGTTGCCGGATGCACGCCAACATCATCCGCGATGGCGGCGATCGCCAACGGCGTCGCCACATACTCGCGGACGATCTCGCGTGCCCGCCGCAGCCACGGCGGGCAATCTCCCGGACGAAGCCGCTCGCCCGCCCGGGCCAGCTGGGCCAGCAGTTCAAGGAGCAGCCCTTCCATGGCAAGCGGCGCCGCGCTGTCGTTCTTCTGGAACTCGCCGTAGAGCCGGCGCGCGAGCGTCACCTCAGGTCCGGTGACGAACTGCACCTGCCGGGACAACGCGGCGAGGAGCCGGGGATCACTGCTGTACGGGGTGCTGTCCAGCTCGGCCATGAAGCCGTGCACGTCGCCGACATGGAACCGGTTCCAGTGTCGCTCTCCGGCGGGCATGAACTTGAGCGAGGAGGGGTGGCAGTCGGCAACATGACCCGAGCTGTATTCCGCGAACCGGCCGTGCAGTACCAGGCACATGGTTGCGTCATCATGGGTATGCCAGGGGATCACCCCGCCCGCGCGATGGGTGCCTTCGGTAAAGCGTGCGCCGCGCACGGTCCGGCGCCGGAGCGCCTGGTACTCGTCGGGGTGTGGGGCTTCGCGTGCCATGAGCGCTCCAAAAGCAAACGTGATCAGTCACCCTGACTGACGCTGCCCCCCCATGGGGCTTGCACAGTCCATGGTGCACGAATCCATGAACCCAGGAACACTGGCGAAAGTTCGCCCGGCTGGAGGTATCAGATGAGGTTGATCCGCAATTCTACGGGGGCCGTACTGCTGCTGGTGGGTATGGGCATCGCAGCCTGTGGCTCCGACAATACCAACCCCCCGGTGGACGTGTTGGCTGTGCAGCGTGCGCCGACCGCGAGCGGCGATGCCCAGCATGGAACGGTGGGCCAGGCACTGGCAGAGCCCATCCGTGTGCAGGTGACCAGGGGAGGAGTGCCGGAAGGGGGCGCCACGGTCAACTGGACCGCGGCAGGTACCGGCGCCTCGGTGGATCCGGCGAGCGGCACCACCGATGCCAGCGGCATCGCCTCGACGACGTGGACGTTGCCGAACACGGCTGGCGCAGCGACAGCGACTGCTGCGGTAAGCAATGCCAGCGGTTCACCCGTTTCATTCACCGCCACGGCGGCGGCGGGTGCCGCGGCGCAAATCGCCCTCAAGGGTGGTGGCGACCAGACCGGCCCCGTCAGTACGGCACTGGCCGGTCCATTCGAGGTCATCGTGAGTGATGCGTTAGGGAACGCGGTACAGGGAACGAACGTGGCTTGGGCGGTGACGGGAGGGGGAGGTGCCATTGCTCCGGCCGTTTCCACCAGCGACGCGAGCGGAACCGCGTCTGCGGTCCTGACGCTCGGGCCCGCGGCCGGTGCCAACACCGTTACCGCGACTGCAGAGGGGCTCACCGGGTCGCCTGTCTCGTTCAGTGCGACGGGTGAAGCGCCGGGGACTGGTTCGGCCGTGTCGGTGGGAAATGACTTCTTTGCGCCGGCAACACTGCAGGTCGAGGCCGGCACCACCGTGACCTGGACCTGGGCACCCGGCGCTACGTCGCATAGCGTCCAATCCACCGGAACCCCCAGTTTCACGAGCAGCGCCATCATGACCGGCGGCGGCAGTACCTACTCGGTGACATTCAACACCGCCGGGACCTACACCTACGATTGTGCGGTGCATGGTGCGGCGATGTCGGGGACGATTGTCGTGCAATAGCGCTCCTCGCAGCCCGGTAAACCAGCAGTACCAGAGGCCTGCCGCCCAGCCAGGGTGAGCGGGCCTCGCTGCACCCCGGGGTCGCTGCCCGGGCGGCTCCGGTTGCTGGGCTTTGGATTGGCGCATACCTTGGGGAGTCGATGCGCTTCGATCCCCGTGGTTCTTTCGAGGCAGTGATCAATGCACCCCGCAACGTCGCGCCTTCCGTCCATCATCCAGCAACACGAATCGGAACTGCTTGAAGCATGGCTCGCCCACCAGCGATCCACGGCGGCGCTGGGTGCGGATGCCAGCGCCGATCCGGACATGCGTGCGCGTTCCCATGACCTGCTCGTCGCGATCGCTGACGCTGCCGGCAATGGCAGCCTTGGCGATACCCGGGGCGCCGCCTGGCAACCCGCGCGGACGCTGCTGACCGAGATTTCGACGGCCCGTGCCGAGGCGGGCTATACCGCCACCGAAACGGCGATGTTCGTGCTGTCGCTCAAGCAGCCACTCTTCGGACTGTTGAAGCGGATTATTCCCGATGCCCAGCAGCTGGTGGACGAGATATGGGGCACGACGACGCTGCTTGAATCGCTCGCCTTGCATACCACGGAGGCGTCGGTCCTTGCCCGGGAGCACCTGATCGCCCGCCAGCACGAAGACATGCTGGAACTGTCACAGTGCCCGCACCCAGGTGGTGATGGAGACGCTGCTGCAGCGCATCGTGGAGGCCGGTGCGGAAGTGGCGATCATTGACATCACCGGAGTGCCGACGGTGGATACGCTGGTCGCGCAGCACCTCATCAAGACGGTGACCGCCGCACGACTGATGGGGGCGGAGTGCATCATCAGTGGCATTCGTCCGGCGATCGCGGCGACGATCGTCCACCTGGGCGTCGATCTCTCCGGCGTCGCCACCAAGTCCACGCTCGCCGAGGCCTTCCGGCTGGCGCTGCAGCACACCGGCCACGCGCTGGGGCGGACATCACCGCCGCGCCGGGGCTGACGTCCGATGGACCGGATTCCAATTCTCAAGATGGGCGACTTCCTCCTGGTGACGATCCAGGTGGACATGCAGGACCGCGTCGCGCTGCAGTTGCAGGAGGACCTGACGGAACGGATCGCCGCCACCGGCGCGCGAGGCGTGCTCATCGACATTTCCGCGCTGGACATGGTGGACTCGTTCATTGGCCGGATGATCGCCAATACCGCCGGCATGGCGAGCATCCTGGACGCGCGGACCGTGGTCACGGGCATGCAGCCCGCGGTCGCCATCGCCCTCGTGGAACTCGGCCTGACCCTGACCGGCGTGCGTACCGCCCTCGATGTGGAGCGGGGCATGGCGCTCCTCCACGCGTTGCTCGACGAACCGGTCGTCGCGCTCGATGACCCGGCCAGCCGTGAGGGCGCCGCCGATGATGGTGTTGCGGAATGACCTGGTGCCGCTCCACGTGCCGAGCGATGTCGTGACCATCCGCCAGCTGGTCCGCTCTCGCGCCATCGAGCTTGGATTCAGCCTCGTGGAACAGACCAAGGTGGTCACGGCTGCCAGCGAGCTGGCGCGCAATACCCTGAACCATGGCGGCGGCGGCAATGCCAGGGTCGAACTGCTCGTTGATGGTGCACGGAAGGGCCTGCGCATGACATTCGAGGATCGGGGGAGTGGCATCGCCGATGTTTCGCGGGCGCTCCAGGATGGATATTCGACAGGTGCGGGACTTGGCCTGGGTCTGGGAGGAGCGCGTCGCCTGATGGGCGAGTTCGAGATCCAGTCGAAGCCCGGTGAGGGGACGCGTGTCTCGGCCGTTCGCTGGCGCTGAGCTCGCGGACCCCGCGCGCCCCGGGTCGAGGTCCTTCAGCTGCCGGCTGACCGACCCCAGCGCCATCGGACAGGCACGCCGCCTCGCGGGCGCCATTGGTTCGCGCGCGGGAATGGACGCTGCCGCGCTCGCCAACCTCGGGCTGGTGGTCTCTGAGCTGGCGCACAACGCGGTGCGGCACGCCGGCGGTGGTGAACTGATCATCCGGGTGCTCGCCAGCGTTCCGCGTGCCGGCGTTGAAGTGCTGTGTCTCGATCGTGGCCGTGGCATCCCTGATGTGGCCGAGTCATTGCGGGATGGCTTCTCCACCACTGGCACCATGGGCACAGGGCTCGGCGCGGTGCGTCGGATGGCTCAGGAGTTCGACATCTACTCCGGCGTCGGACAGGGCACGGCCGTGGTCGCGCGCCTCTACCCGGGCACGGCGCCCATTGCGGCATGCCCGGTGCTGGCAGCGGGACTGGCCCTTCCCGTGGCTGGTGAAGCGGTCTCGGGCGATGCATGGGCGGCGCGCTCATCCGGCACGCGCACCGTGGTCCTGCTGGTGGATGGGCTCGGCCATGGCAGCGGCGCAGCCGAGGCCGCGAATGCTGCGATCCGGCTGTTTCACGAGTACAGCGCCGAGGACCTGGCCGCGCTCATGACGCTGCTGAGCAAGGGCCTCCACGCAACGCGCGGCGCGGCGGCGGCGCTGGCCGAGATCAATGTGGCGCGCGGTGAAGTGCGCTATGTCGGCGTCGGCAATATTGCCGCTCGTATCGTCTCCGGCCTCACCTCGCATGCGCTCGTTTCCCACAATGGCATCGTCGGGCACCTGATGCGCACGGTGCGTGTGCTGGTGTACCCCTGGCCACGCGATGCCATGCTGGTCATGCACTCCGACGGGATCACCAACCATTGGAAGCCGGACACGTATCCGGGACTGTTCCGCCGGGACCCCGCACTGGTGGCGGGTGTGCTCTATCGGGATCATTCGCGCGACCGCGACGACCGATCGGTCGTTGCCTCCCGGCAGACCGCTGGACCGTGAGCTGGCTTGATGACGGAAACCCTGTTGTTGCGCGTGAATATCCGGTATGAGCACGACGTCGTGCTGGTGCACCAGCGTGCGCGCCAGCTGGCCATGCTGCTTGGCTTCGAATCGCAGGACCAGACGCGGATAGCCACCAGCGTCTCCGAAATCGCGAGGAATGCGTACGAGTATGCCGGTGGCGGCCGGGCCTCGTTTCTCGCGAGCCTGTCCCCATCGGTGTCCTACCTGGTACGCATCTCGGACGACGGTCCCGGAATAGCCGACCTGGATGCGATCCTCGATGGCCGCTTCGTCTCGACCACCGGGATGGGGCTCGGCCTGGTCGGCGCCCGGCGGCTGGTGGACTCCTTCACCGTTGAGCCGGGAGCCTCGGGCGGCACCACCGTCACCCTGGGCAAGCTGCTGCCGCCGGGCGCTGCGCCGCTCACGCCGGAGCGCCTGGCGGCGATCGCGCAGGGCCTTCGCGCTGCCACGCCGCAGGACCCGATCGAGGAACTGCAGGCACGCAATCACGAACTGCTGCAAACCCTCGACGAACTCCGGCAACGGCAGGCCGAGGTCGAGCGGCTCAACGGTGAGCTGGCCGAAACCAACCTCGGGGTCCTCGCGCTTTATGCCGAGCTGGATGACCGGGCGATGCAGTTGAGCCGGGCGTCGGAGCTCAAGTCCAATTTCCTGTCGCACATCAGCCACGAACTGCGTACCCCGCTCAATGCCATCCAGAATCTCACGCGCCTCCTGCTCGACCGCCTGGACGGCAATCTTTCGGCCGAGCAGGAGCGCCAGGTGCAGATGATCCGCAGCGCGGCCGCTTCGCTCTCCGAAATGGTGAACGACCTTCTCGACCTCGCGCGCATCGAGGCGGGGAAAAGCCGGGTGCGGCCTTCGGAATTTCCGGTGACCGAATTGCTGGGTACCATCCGGGGAATGCTCCGGCCACTGATCACCGTGAGTTCAGTGGCGCTCATCGTCGAACCGGCGGACGCCGCGTTGCGGCTTCACACCGATGAGGGACGGGTGTCGCAGATCCTGCGAAACCTTGTCGCCAATGCGGTCAAGTTCACCGAGCACGGGGAGATCCGCGTATCGGCCTCGCACCTGGCCGCGGACGACATGGTCCGGTTCGAGGTGCGTGACACGGGGGTTGGCATCGCGCCCGAGGACATGGAGCGGATCTTCGAGGAATACGTCCAGGTGGAGAGTACCCTCCAGCGGCCGGGAACCGGCACTGGCCTGGGGCTCCCGCTCTCCCGCAAGCTGGCCGAGCTGCTCGGCGGTACGCTCACCGCAGCGAGCGTACCCGGGCAGGGCTCGACGTTCACGCTGTGCATTCCACGAGTGTATGCCATGAGTACCGATACTGATGACGGTGCCGCGCGGGCTGACTCGCCTGACGCGCGACAGGTGCAGCGTGCCTGAGCCCTCGGTGCGCCGCCCGGTCGTGCTCGTCGTTGACGATACCGAGGCCAACCGGTATGCCGTGGCCCGGCAACTCCGCGCCAATGGTTTCGACGTGCTCGAGGCGCCGACCGGCCAGGGCGGGCTTGACCTTGCGATCGCCCGGTTGCCGGACCTGGTCGTGCTCGATGTCCGTCTTCCCGACATGAGCGGCTTTGACGTCGCACAGCGGCTTCGTGCCGATGGACGCACGGCTGGTATTCCGGTGCTGCATCTCTCGGCCAGCTTCACCGATTCCGTCAGCCAGGCACATGGACTCGACAACGGCGCCGACGGGTATCTCACCCATCCGGTGGACCCGCTCGTCATGCTGGCTACCGTGCGTTCCCTCATCCGGGCGCACGCGGCGGAGTGGGAGGCCCATGCCGCGGCTCGGGACTGGAGCGCGACCTTCGGCGCCATCGGCGAGGGTGTGTGCATCACCGACATGGCGGGCAAGGTGCTTCGCTGCAATCAGGCGTTTATCAAGCTGGTGGGAGGGGTCGACGTGGAGGGAGGCGCGTCCTCCATCACCGACCTGCTTCCCGGCCTCGCGCAGGCAGCGGAAGAATCGGGGACGCTGATGCCGGAAGAAGGATTCGGCTGGCGCCTGGAGGTGAACGGTCGCTGGCTCCGGATCACCTCGGTACCGGTGACCGAGCGGGGCGCTGAACCGCCGGCCATGGTCTGGGTGGTCACCGACGTGACCAGGGAGCGGCGGGCGGACGAACGGGCCCGGCTCGCGCTCCAGCTGGAATCCACCGGGCGGCTCGCCGGAGGCGTGGCGCACGAGATCAACAACATGATGACGGTGATCCTCGCCGGTGCGGACTTCGCGATGCGGAGCCTTGGCCCCGATGAGCCGCTGCGCGAAGAGATTGACGCCATCCAGCAGGCGGCCACGCGCTCGGCCGAGGTGGCGCGGCAGCTGTTGACCTTCAGCCGGCGCCAGATTCTCAAGCCACGCGCCGTGGATTTTCACGCCCTGCTGCAGGCGTCGGAAAGCATGATCCGGAGGCTGCTCGGCGCCGACCGGACGCTGCGCATGCAGCTGGATGCGGCGCGTCCGTGGGTCAAGGTGGATCCGCTGGGCATGGAGCAGGTGATCATCAATCTCGCGCTCAACGCCCGCGACGCCATGCCGCAGGGCGGCGAGGTCACGGTCGCCACCTCCAACGTGCAGCTCGGCGGCGAGATGGCGGGGCAGCATCCGGAGATTGCCATTCATCAGGGGCCGTATGTGCAGGTCGCGATCACGGACACGGGGTTCGGCATGGACGCCGCCACGCGCGACCGCATCTTCGAGCCGTTCTTCACCACCAAGGGCGTGGGCGAGGGCACCGGCCTGGGCCTGGCGACGGTGTTCGGCATGGTGAAGCAGTCCGAGGGGTATATCTGGGTCGAGAGTGAACCGGGGCGTGGCACGACGTTCCGGCTCCAGCTGCCTGAAGTGGCCGCACCGGAGGCGGAATCGGGCCCGGGCGACGAGGCGCCGACACCGCCGCGGGGGCTGGGCACGGTCCTGCTGGTGGAGGACGAGCCCCTGGTGCAGGGCCTGCTGCAGCGGACCTTGCGCGACGCGGGCTTTGGCGTCGAGGTCGGCAGGGATGGAGAGGAGGCGCTGGAAATTCTCGTCCGGCGCGGCAGCCGGATCTCGGCGCTCGTAACCGATGTGGTCATGCCGCACATGGGAGGCCGGGAGCTGGCCCGGCGGCTGCGCGAGCGCTGGCCGGAGGTGCCGGTGCTCTTCATGAGCGGCTACACCAATGAGGAAGTGACACGCCGCGGATTGCTTGCCGAAGGTGAGGCGTTCATCCAGAAACCGTTTTCGCCCACGGCGTTCATGGCTGCGGTCTTCGACCTGATGGCAAGGGGAACCGTCATCCCGTCTTGATATGGATTGCCACCGGGCGTCAGTGCGTCATGGCGCGTTCGATGGCCGCTATCGCTTTTCGTGCACTGTCCGCGGGCGTGTCGTGATCGCCCCAGCCGGCCGCCATGTCCGCTGCGATCCCTTCTGTCTCGTTGCTTCCATCCATCCGCAGGCGCTGGCAGTCAGGCGCACTCACGAGCAGGCCCAAGGCGGGGAGTTCAAGGGTGGTGCCCCCGTTGGTATGTCCGCAGCCCGCGCCGTAGCTCGTGCTTCCGATGATTCGTGCCGCGTCGTTGTCGCGGAGTCGGGCCGCGAACTCTTCCGAAGCCGAAGCCGAGCGCCGGTCCTGCAGCACCAGCAGCCGCCCGCGGTATAGCCCCTCCTCGCCGCCATACCAGGCCGGCGGCCAGATGACCCAGCCATCCGACAGTCCGGCAAGCGCACCGGGCGGGAGGTAGCTCACCAGCGGAGGAGCGATCACGGTGTTGGAGCAGCCGGGAGTGCCGCCGCTCCACACCGTATCCGGATGGCAATTGACGCTGGCTTCGGCGATGAGCGAATCGAGGCGCAGCTCGGCGCGACGGATCAGCTCCTGCTGCGCTGGTGTGGCGTGCCCGGAGTCACTCGCGATGGCAGCGCGCATCTCGGTGAACGCGTGCACATGAAGTGGATGGCGGATGAAGCCGCCGGATGCGAGATGCAGCGGTCTTGCCGTGAGCGCCCTGGCCATGGCGTCAGCGAGTTCGGATCCGCCGCCATTTTCCGTGATGTCCACCATCACAGCCGACGCGCCGCGACGCTCAAGGTCACGCGCCACCCCGGCGGCACGGGCCGCCACTTCGCGAATGACGGCGGCTTCGAATCCCTCGAAGCAATTACCGGTGCAGGGCAGGTTGAGCGTCGTCCGGTACTGCGCCCACGTGCGCTCGCACGTCGGGCCGAAATGTTCATGGCCAAAGTTGGCGACACGCAGGATCGCGACCTTCCTGCCATCGCGGAGCGGAATCAGGACGGCCGGAAACTCCGGGTCATCCACCAGTTCGGCCCGTTCGACCTGGGGAAAGGGAATTGCCCAGCCATCGGGGCGTGCGCCGGCATCGAGGCCTGCCATGCGGCATGCCTCGGCGGCCGTCATCGCTGCATTCAAAGCTGGGGCTGCTGCCGGTGCGGTTGCCTCGTCCGTCGATGCGCCGGCCGCCTGCGCGTCCGGCGTGCCCCGCCACCAGAGGTCGGGGCGGATGCGTGCCCGGGTATGACCGTCATCAAACTGCCGGACCAAGTCGCGCGTCGCGGCCATGGCGCCGAACACGAACCACGCCGTTTCGATCCGGTGACGTGCGGTGGAGTCCAGCGTGGGAAGGTTGAGGTTCCGCTTGCGGACGACCCAGTCGAAATTGGCGTCGGCGGTGGCGAGGTAGTGCCTGGTGGCATCGTACTCCGCGAGCCAGCGCGCCTGGCGGGCGGGGGTGCGGACAGTCCAGACGGCGATTCCGATCGCCAGCACCGCGATCGCAACTAGGGTAACTGACACGAAGCGCTTCACGAGGCACCCCACGCATGGCGACTGGTCCTGCTGGGAACGGCGAGCCATACGGCGGCATTTCCGTCGAAGTTTCACTATGCTACATTACAGACTGGAAGTCCTGCGAGGCCATCCACTTGGCCCCGGCTTTTCGCAGGTGGCCTCAGCGGCTATCCTTATGCCTCCGGCGCCGTAGCCAAGTGGTAAGGCAGAGGTCTGCAAAACCTCCATTCATCGGTTCGATTCCGATCGGCGCCTCTGGACAAGACGGGCAGGATGGGCAAGGCGGGCGGGACGGGCAGGTTGGACGCGGCACGCGCCGACGACTGACGACCCACCTGCCCGTCCTGTCCGTCCCGCCCGTCCTGTCTACGTTGTCTCCCGCCCCCGCACGACCAGCCGCCCGATCGTGTTCCGGTCCGTTCCAAACCAGATGGCACCTGTTTTCGCATCATAGGTCATGTGGCGGATGGTGTTCTCCGCCGAGCCGCCACCCACACGCACGGTATCGGTGAATGACTCGGTCCGGGGATCGAATGCCACCAGCCGGTTGGGCTGGAGCCCGGTCTCTGCCAGCCAGATGCGTCCGCGCCCGTCCAGCGCCATTGCGTAGGGCAATGACATGGCGCCGCCAGGCAGCGCGTACTCCTTGACCGCTCCGGTCCTGGGGTCGAGCCGGCCGAGGTAGCCCCGCGAGTAGTCGCCATACCAGATCACGCCGTCGGCCGTGATGGCAATACGCCGGGGGCGGGTCCGCGCATCTGGAAGGTTGAAGGTTTTCACGTCCATCACCGCGGGATCAATCATGCCGAGCTTGTTGGTGCCGAACAGGTCGAACCAGACCTTGCCGTCCGGGGCGACCGTGATGCCATAGGGGCGGCTCCGCCCTTCCGTGCGCCAGAGGCGGATCCTGCCGGTGGCCGCGTCCAGATGACCCACCGCGTTGGCCTGCTGCGCGGTGAACCACGCGTTGCCCTTGGCATCGAATACCATCGT
>SMFG01000079.1_pt1 | contig 10625 bp, 9 predicted proteins | sample 2456131 | NCBI WGS metagenome assembly SMFG01 (sample SAMN10132612, study PRJNA489261) | soil metagenome | isolation source: day120 antibiotic-silt loam soil ammended with raw manure from dairy cow... | place: USA | collected 2015-05-01
GGCATCAGCGAGTCGTACGGCCAATCGGGAAGCGATACTTCCGTCGGCACCATCTTCAATGCCTTCAGCGTGTCGAGGGCGCCCCGGTCGACGTCGGTCGCCGGGTGCTCCTTCATCCATTGCGGGATGTAACCGACCTTGAGTCCCGCGACCGGTGCGCCGGTATCGAAGTCGAGTCGGCTGGGCGTGCTCGAGGGATCGCCCGCATCCGGGCCGGAGATCGCCTGCAGCACCAGCATCGCGTCCTCGACGCTCCGCGTCATCGGGCCCAGCTTGTCGAGTGACCAGCAGAGCGTCATGGCACCGCTGCGAGGCACCCGGCCAAAGGTGGGCCGCAAGCCGGTCAGGCCGCAGCGCATGGCCGGGCTCACGATGCTCCCGTCCGTTTCGCTGCCAATCGAGAATGCGACCAATCCCGCGGCGGTGGCGGCGCCCGGGCCGGCGCTGGATCCTGATGCCCCCTCTTCGGGGAGCCATGGATTCATCGTCTGGCCGCCGAACCAGATGTCGTTGAGGGCGAAGGCACCGAGCGAGAGCTTGGCGATGAGCACAGCGCCGGCCGCGTCGAGACGGCGCACCACGGCCGAGTCCGCCGCGGGAATACGGTCACGGAAGGGCTCGGCGCCGTAGGTGGTGGCGATGCCGGCGGTGTCGAGCAGGTCCTTCACGCCATAGGGGATGCCATGCAGCGGGCCACGATAGCTGCCAGCCTTGATTTCGCGATCGGCCAGCGCGGCACGCGCGAGCGCGTGGTCCTTCGTCAGCGTGATGATCGCATTGATCCTGGGGTTGAGCCGCTCGATGCGGCTCAGGTAGATGCTCGTCAGCCGCTCGGAGGTGAGGCGGCGCGACTCGATCCAGCGCGAGAGCTGCGTGACCGGCGCGAAGGCAATGGCGTCGTCGGCTGACGGCAGCGGTGCGTTGTCGCCATTGCTGCGCACGAACCGGTCGCGAGACGGCCCCTTCCCGGCAGCTCCGGGCAGCACCGGGTTCCAGAGTGTGGCCGGCGCATCGGCGGGCGCCAGGGCGAACTTGCGCGGCCCGGTGCGGCGTTCGAGGTAGGCCGCCATGGACTGTCGCCAGGAGGCGGAGGCCTGCTCCCGCTGCGCCGGTGTCATCGTGACCTGGGCCAGCTTCTCCGCCTCGCCGAATGTCGTGGGTGTCACCGTCGGCCCGGTCCCCGCCGCGGTGCCGAACGTGGGCGGCGCACCGGGCGCAGGTGCCCCGCCCGGTGCAGCTGCCTGCTCGCCGCTGTCCCGGCATCCGACCGCCATGGTCAGGAGGGCGAGCTGTGACTGTATCAGGAACTGGCGGCGGGTGTTCATCTCACGACTCCCAGATGAAGGGCGAGGAGAGGGCACATGCAGGCACGCCGGGCCATGGGCGTTCAGGCCAGCCCGGGTGCTTCAGCATGCCGGAGGCGGGTGACGATTGCAGCCACGTGCAGCGCCGTGGTATCGAGCGACGGAATATCCGCGATGGTGGGGGAGGGCAGCAATAATGGTAATTCGGTTCCACCGAGTATGATGCCATCGATGTGCTCGTCATTCCGCAGGCGGCCGACCAGCGAGGTGAATTCCTGCCGGGTGTCGTCCCGGAACTCGCCGCGCAGGAGCTGCCCCACGTAGCGCTCATGCACCCAGGCCTGGTCCGCGGCGCTCGGCGGCACGACGGCGATGCCGTACCGCAGGCATACCGCCGGATAGAAGGGCGCTTCCATGGTGAACCGCGTACCGAGCAGGCCCAGGCGACGGAGCCCGCGCCGCGCTGCTTCCTGGGCGCACACCTCCACGATGCTGATCAGCGGGACCGGTGACCGGGCGGCGAGTTCGTCAAACACGATATGCGGCGTATTGGCCGTCATCACGGCGAAGTCCACCCCGGCGCCTGCCAGCCGGCGCAGGGACGCCAGGAGGTATTCCGTGAGCGCGAGGCGGTCGCTCTCGACGAGGCGCAGCGCCCGCTGCACATCGAGACTGTCGATGACGATGGACGGAGCCGCGGACGGATCCTCCCGCTGGTACGCGTCCAGGATGCGGCGATAGTAATCCACGGTGGACTCGGGGCCGAGCCCGCCCACAATTCCGACGGCTGTCATCGTTTCATCTTCCTCGACTCCGGGTGGGGCTGGAAACCGAACATTGTACTATTCTGGCGGAAATCGCCATGCAATGCCCAGTTGATGGCCGGTGCAGCCGCTGTTACCCGAAGCGCGGAGACACAGTGCAGGAATTGACGCGTCCGTCCCAGGTGCTCACAGTCACGTCACATCTCGGGCAGCGGCCGAGAACCCGCCCATGGCGCCAACTGCCCATCATGCTGGCAGCCGCCTGCGCGGTCATGGTGTCGGCGTGCGTGCATACCGGTGCCGGCCCAGCGCCGGCTCCGGCGGACGCCGAGCAGGCCACCGCGCGCTACCTGGCGTCCATTCAGGATAGCGCGCAGTTGCTGCTCGCCTTCGCGCGCGACCTGCCGAAGGGCGCTGATCTGCACAACCATCTCTCCGGTGCGGTGTACGCGGAGCATTTCCTGGAGTGGGCGGCGCAGGACGGCCGCTGCATCGATCGCCGCACGATGGCCGCGGTTGCACCGCCCTGCGACGTGACCCGGGGGGTGCCAGCAGCGGCCGACGCCATGCAGGACCAGCGGTTGTACAACGAGGTCATCGACGCCTGGTCCATGCGGGACTTCGTGCCGGCCAGCGGCCGGTCGGGCCACGACCATTTCTTCGATACCTTCGAGAAGTTCGGCCTGGCCGAGGAGGGCCACCGTGGCAACATGCTGGCGCTGGCCATGCAGCAGGCCGCGCGGGAACACGTCCTCTACCTGGAACTGATGGTGACGCCGGCGGAGGAGCCGGTCCTGGCGCTGGCGCACGGATCCGGATGGGTGACAGACCTCGCGCAGCTGCATGGCAGGTTGACGGCCGGCATGCCGGCGGTTGTCGCTGCAGCCAGTACCGAGCTGGACCAGGCGGAGCGACAGATGCGCGCCGACCTGCGATGTGATACGCCTCGGGCCGATGCCGGCTGTGAGGTGCAGGTCCGTTTTCTCTACCAGGTGTTGCGCGGGCTGCCGCCGGAGGACGTATTCGCCCAGTTGCTGCTGGGGTTCGAGCTGGCCTCCCGCGATCCGCGGGTAGTGGGCCTGAACATGGTCATGCCCGAAGATGGCCACGTCTCGATGCGCGACTTCCGGCTGCACATGTCCATGCTCGATTTCCTCCATGCCCGGTATCCGGCGGTGCATATCGCCCTGCATGCCGGTGAGCTGGCGCCGGGGCTGGTACCGCCGGAGGGGATGGGCTTTCACATCCGCGCTTCGGTCGAGCAGGGGCACGCGGAGCGCATCGGACATGGCGTGGACATCATGCACGAGGAGGATCCCGTCGCGCTGCTGGATGAACTGGCCCGGCGGCATGTACTGGTGGAAATCTGCCTCACCAGCAACAAGACGATCCTGGGGGTCGACGGCGACGAGCACCCCCTGCCGACCTACCTGCGTGCACAGGTACCGGTCGCGCTGGCCACCGACGACGCCGGAGTGTCCCGCTCCTCATTCACCGGGGAATTCGTGCGCGCAGTGCAGCAGTATCATCTCTCGTACGCAACGCTGAAGATGATGATTCGTGCCAGTGTCGAACACGCATTCCTGCCCGGCCCCAGTCTCTGGGCAGAGCCGGAGCGCTTCCAGGTCGTATCCCAGTGTGCGGGGGATGTACCTGGCGCCTCCAATCCCTCGCCGGCATGTGGCGGATTTCTGGCGCTGAGCGAGAAGGCTGCCCTCGAGTGGCGGCAGGAGGCGGCATTCAACGCATTCGAGATGCAGGCTGCCGGAGGCGGAGCACCAGGTCGAGCTGGACGCTAGCGCCGAACGGAAGTTGCGCAGCGCCGGTCGCCGTCCGTGCGTGGCGGCCGGCGTCGCCCAGCAGTTCCACCAGCAGGTCGGAGGCGCCGTCTATGACCTCGGGCTGCTCGGTGAATGTCGCTGCAGACCGGACAAAGCCCTGCAGCCGCTCCACCGACACGATCTGGTCCAGGTCGCCGATCTCATGCTTGACGATGGCGAGCAGGTCGAGAACCGTCGCCCGGGCCGCCTGCTTCGCGTCTGCCACGGTGACGTCACTCCCCACCTCACCCCGCAACTGGCTGACCCGCCCAGAGACGAAGAGCAGGTCACCGGAGCGCTTGGCGCCGAGATAGTTCGCAACTGGCGCCTTGGGCGGTGGCAGCGCGAGTCCCATCCGGCGGAGGTGATTCTCGATCGTGCTCATGCCCGGCCTTTGTTGCCGTAACGGTCATTCGGGTCACGGGGACCAACGTGGATCCAGCGCCGACGGGCCGGTGAGCCGGGTCGGCTGGCTGCCGTCGGCGCGCATCGTGTAAACGGCATCGTAACCATCGCGCCCGGAGATGAATACGATCCGGGTCCCGTCGGGGGACCAGTCGTACGAACCATCATACTCGGCCACGGTCGTGAGCCGGGTGCGGTGGCTGCCATCAGCCTGGACTACCTCGATGTCGTAATTCTGGTTGCGGACCGCCCGGAATAAGATCCTCGTTCCGTCGGGCGACCACGCGGCACCGTCGTCCTCTGCCGGATCCGTCGTGAGCCGGGTTGGCGGCTGGCCGTCGAAGCGCACGAGGTAGAGCTCGCGATTACCGTCGCGCCACGACGTGAAGGCGATGGCCGTTCCATCGGGCGACCACGCCGGACTGCCGTCGGCTGCGGAATCGCTGGTCAGCCGGGCCTGGCGGCTGCCGTCCGACCGCATGACATAGATCTCGGCGTTGCCGTCGCGCGATGACGTGAATGCGATCCGGGTCCCATCGGGCGACCACGTGGGGCTCCGATCATCCGCGGTGTTATCGGTCAGCCGGGTGAGGCGGCTGCCATCCGCCTGCATGACGTAGATGTCGCCATCGCCATCGCGCGTTGACTCGAACACGATGCGCGTCCCATCAGGGGACCAGCCACGCGACCCCTTGGCCACCACGTCGACGGTGAGCTGAGCTGGGTGACCGCCGTCCGCGTCCATGACCCACAGTTCCCAGCGGCCGGCGCCGAGCGAGCCGAAGAGCATGGTCCGGCCATCGGGAGACCACAGTGGAAAGCGATCCTGCGCTCCCCGCGTGGTGAGCCGGACCGGGTGGCGGCCATCGGCCTCGATGGCGTAGATCTCCCAGTTGCCGTCACGTTTCGAGGCAAAGGCGATCTTCGGCTCGGGAGAGTGCGGTACTCCGGCTTCGATCCGGTGGTCGCCGGGCAGCACCACTGGCATCCGTGGAGCGTGCAGCGCGGGGATGCAGAGCAGCCCCACGCACAGTTGCGGCAAGCGGTTCATGGCGCCGGTCCTCCAGGAGGGTGAGAATGACGACCCTCCTGATTGGACGTCTCGCTCGGTGCGCGGGTTTGAATACGGCACCGGCGCGACCGGAGCGGCCGGCCTACCGGAGCACCGCCGATTCGATGGCGTCGAGCAGGTACCCCATCTGGCGGGCGCTGTCGGTGATGAAGCGGAAGCTGCGCTCGCCGGTCTTCTCCAGCTTGAACTCCGGCAGCGCCGCCACGGCGGCCACGACGCTGTCGGAATAGCTCCGGCGCAGCGTAAACTCGACCCGGTACGGCCTGCTCATCGTGAACGGCTTGAAATCACCCTGGCGTTCGCGGCGCACGGCTTCCCTGGCACCCTCCTCGAGCATCTGCCGCACCCTGGCCGGGCTGTACGTCATGGCCGCGCTGCGTCCCACGGCGCGCTTGGTCTCGATGGCGACAAAGCCATTGTCGAGCATCTGCCGGGTTTCGGCGATCAGTACGTCATCGCCGCTCACCAGCGAGACCGAGACGCCCAGCTCGCCCGCGATCAGCGCATTGATCCCCACTTCATTGAGCTTCTTTCCGTTCACCGTGAACGTGTCGAACGCAAAGTTGTGCGCCATCACGCCGGGGCTTCCGGCGTTGGCATGTGCTCCCGTGAACATCACCGTGCCGAAACTGCTGTCGATCCCGGTGATCATCACCAGCGGCTTGGGGAAGCCGCGGATCAGGATCGCCTCGCTGTCGAGGTCCCATGGCAGCACGTTGGCGAACAGGTTGCCGCCATGGCCTTCATTCACCACGAAACTCCGGGCTCCGGCCTCGCGCGCTCCCCTGATCGTTGCGTTCACTTCCTGGGTGAGAAGTGAGCGGAAGTGATTCCAGTAATCGGGGCCGGTGAGCTCCTTGTAATGCTCCCCCTCATTGCCCGCAATCACCTCGTGGATATTGACCACGCTTCCCATGCCCTCCATGTCCGGTATGATGAAGACCCGGAACCCTTCTTCATGCGGGATCTGCTTGGCCCGGAATGTGGCCAGCGACGCGCTCGGCGCCTGGGCATTGAGTGCCGAGGCGAGGCAGAGGAGTACGGGCACGACCAGGAGTCGCTTCATGGCTTCCTCGTGCAGATGGAGTGCCGGGGGGGGGAGGGGGCCAGGAGCAGGGCGAGTCGCTCGCGCTGCGCCCGGACATCTCAATGTTCCGCCCAGCTGACGGAAGCGCCAGAGGGAAGGGTGTGCCGGTCCGGGTGCTGGATTCCGTAGTCTCGTGCGGCCTTCAGCCGTAGAAGCGAATCGAAACAATCACCACAGAGCCACAGAGGACACTGAGACACGCGGAGAATCGGGGCTGCAGCGAAAGTCTGCAACAGCGAGGCAGTGCACATTGTTTTGCTGATGCGCGGGGAAAGTCGACAGAATGTGGCCCGAAGCGGAGCCCTCTGCGTTCCTCCGTGCCCTCGGTGCCTCTGTGGTAGCAGGCCGGGGACACCGAACGCCGCCCCGCGCGCCTCACCCCACCGCCTCCCGCGACACCACATGCGCGTGCCGGGCGATGGCCCGCCAGCGGCCCTCCTGGAGCTGCCAGACATTGGTGAAGCGTCGCTTCGAGATCACACCGTCGGGCGGATCGGTCACGCGATCGTTGCCCATCACGACCACCACGTCGCCGTGGCGGCTGATGTGTTCGATCTCGTATTCAAAGGCGGTATGATGGATCCGGCCGGACTGCAGCAGGGCCAGCACCCGGTCGCGATAATTGACCTGCTGGAGCGGCGAATTCACGGCATAGCCATCGGCCCAGAGCCGCTCCAGCCCCTGGATGTCCGCGGCAAGGAAGGCCACCCGTGTCTCGTCTTCGAGCTGGCGAATCTCGTGCTCCCAGGCGGGAGCGGCCCCCGTGACTGCAGTGGCATGAGTCATGTGCGTGTGCGCGACCGGCTCGCGTGCTCGACAGGGTTGCGGTGTGAGTGGCCCTTCAAGATTCTGCTCGTTCGGCCGGAACGCAAGGAGCGACGCGCCGGGCGGACGCCCGCCTCATGCCAGCACCATGCCCAGTGCAGCATGCGAGTCGGTCGCATGCACGGCCCGGACGACGATCCGGGCGTCCCGTGCCACCACGTCGAACGTGTCGCCCGGAAAAGTGATCAGCCACCGGCGCATGTGATCTGGCAGGAGGGGTGGAGCATCCATCATTTGAAACGAATGCGGGGGCAGCGCCGCCGCCTCGGCCGGTTCGTCGCCCGGCCCGCCGAAAGCCAGCCGGTGCATGCCCGTGAAGTGCACGACCGCGAAGTGGTCGCCCCGGTCGGTACGATATGCCAGCCACACCTCCGCCCCGATCGAGACGACGGCCGGCTCAGGCGCGACGCTGTGCATCGGGGGCGGGTCGGTCCAGTCCATCCGCCACCTACTAGACCGGACTCGGCAATGCAGCCACGCAAAGGTCCCCCGGTTTCACACGTGCTGGTCAACCAGGATCTGGTTGCCGTCCGGGTCGACGGCAAAGAAGCTGGCGGGCCCCGTGGTGGTCTCATCGGCCTCGGTCGCCAGTTGCACGCCGTCCGCCTTCAGTTGCCGCTGAAGTTCGCGCACGTCGGTGAAGCTGTCGAGCGCACGCGCATCGCTGTCCCAGCCGGGGTTGAAGGTCAGGATGTTCTTCTCGAACATACCCTGGAAGAGGCCGATCACGTGCGAGCCGTTCTTCATGATCAGCCAGTTGTGGGAGGGATCGCCCGCAAAGCCCACGAAGCCGAACTTCTCGTAGAAAGCCCGGGATGCCTTGAGGTCCTTGACGGCCAGGCTGATCGAAAATGCACCGAGTTCCATATCCCGCTCCCGTTGATGGCATGACAAGGGGAAACTCCCGGCCGACCGACCCCGCATAAGCTGCGGGCCCGCGGCGTACTCGGCAAGCTGCCATCGGGCGCGGCCACGCCGGACAGCGCGGTGAGGAGCTCACCCGGCGAGCGGAGTGGCACTATGTTCCGTGCCATTGGTCATTCACCTGAACCTGGTCCGCTCCCATGCCCACTGCCGCTTTTGCCGCATTTGACGCCAAGTCCCCGCTCCGGGGAACATCCATTGAACGACGCACGCCGGGCGCGAAGGATGTCGCGATCGACATTCTCTTCTGCGGCGTCTGCCATTCCGACCTCCACTTCGCGCGCAGCGAGTGGTTTCCCGCCACCTATCCGGTGGTGCCCGGGCATGAGATCGTGGGCCACGTGACGGCGGTCGGCGCTGGCGTCACCAGGTTCCAGGTGGGGCAGCTGGTGGGAGTCGGCTGCATGGTGGACTCCTGCCGCACCTGTCAGAGTTGCCAGGAGCACCTCGAGAACTACTGCACTGGCGGGATGGTGATGACCTATGGCTCGCCCGACAAGGTGACGGGCGGCATGACGGCGGGCGGCTATTCGACCGACGTCGTCGTGGATGAGGACTTCGTGCTCTCGATTCCCGAGAACCTCGACCCCGCGGGCGCCGCGCCCCTGCTCTGCGCCGGCATCACCACCTACTCGCCACTACGCCACTGGAATGTCGGACCCGGGTCGAAGGTCGGCGTGGTGGGCCTGGGTGGGCTCGGCCACATGGCGATCCAGCTGGCGGCCGCGATGGGCGCCGAGGTGACCGTGTTCACGACGTCGCCGTCGAAAGTGGCGGACGCCCAGGAGCTGGGTGCCGCGCACGTGGTGGTGTCGAAGGATGCCGATGCCATGGCGGCCGCAGCCGGGACGCTCGACTTCATCATCAACACGGTGGCGGCCCCGCACCAGCTGGATCCGTTCGTCAACGCACTCAAGCGGGACGGCGTGATGTGCCTGGTCGGCGTGCCGCCCACGCCGCATCCGTCACCCTCGGTGATGGGGCTGGTCTTCGGTCGCAAGACAATCGCCGGTTCGCTCATCGGCGGCATCCAGGAGACCCAGGAAATGCTCGACTTCTGCGGCACGCACGGCATCACCGCCGATATCGAGGTCATCCGCATGGACGAGATCAACACCGCCTGGGACCGGATGCTCAAGGGCGACGTCAAGTACCGGTTCGTGATCGACATGGCATCGCTGAAGCAGTCACGGTCGGCGTCCTAACCGGATGCCCGCCAACGATGCCAGCTTCTTCGGACACCCGCGTGGCCTGTCGACCCTGTTCTTCACCGAGATGTGGGAGCGCTTCAGCTACTACGGAATGCGCGCGTTCCTCATCCTCTACATGGTGCACGTCCTCGGCTTCGACGACAGGCACGCAGGCTCCGTGTACGGCACCTACACCGCGAGCGTCTGGGCCGCGGCCATCGTCGGCGGCATCATTGCCGACCGGTGGCTCGGACAATACAAGAGCGTACTGATCGGCGGGATCATCATCGCGCTCGGCCACTTTACCCTGGCCTTTCACCCGTTGCCGTTCTTTTATGCCGGCCTGGGGCTCATTGTCGTCGGGACCGGCCTGCTGAAGCCGAATGTGAGCGCCATCGTCGGCTCGCTGTACGACACCGAGGACGCGCGCCGGGACGCGGGCTTCTCGATCTTCTACATGGGCATCAACCTCGGCGCGGCGCTCGGGCCATTCATTGCCGGGTATCTGGCGCAGCGGGTGGACTGGCACCTGGGCTTCGCGTGTGCCGGCGTGGGGATGGTGGCGGGCGTCATCCAGTATGTGGCGGGGCGGAAGCGCCTGCAGCCGGCGGTGAAACGCCTGGAGCAGCAGCGCCGGGAGGCGCGTGCGCTGGCGGCTGAACGCGCCCACGTGGCGGTGTCATCGGCGTCGTCGGAGCCCACCTTCTGGGGCTTCACCGGCGTCGAGTGGAAGCGGCTCGCGGCCATGGCCGTGTTTTTCGTGCTCGCCGCCGTCTTCTGGGGCGCGTACGAACAGGCCGGCTCCACGCTCAACCTCTTCGGCGACCGCTTCACCCGCACCACCATCCTGGGCGTCAGCTTCCCGTCCAGCTGGTTCCTCACCATCCAGGCGATCTTCGTGATCGTCCTCTCGCCCATGTTCGCCTGGCTCTGGGTCCGGCTCGGCGACCGCGAGCCCTCCACGCCCGCGAAGTTCGCCTTCGGGCTGCTCTTCATCGGGTTGTCGTTCGTGTTCCTGATGATCCCGGCGTTCCACCTGCAGGATGTGCCCGGCATCCGGGTGAGCCCGTTCTGGCTGATCGGCTGTTACTTCATCCAGGAACTGGGCGAACTCTGCATCTCGCCCGTCGGGCTCTCGGTATTCACCAAGCTCTCGCCGGTCAGGATCGTCGGCTTCATGCTCGGCGTCTGGTTCCTGGCGGACTCGGTGGGCAACAAGGCCGCCGGTTACGCG